>Ga0316612_1000423_pt1 | contig 13317 bp, 7 predicted proteins | sample MIS2016226_MG_FD_207676 | JGI IMG/M metagenome (GOLD analysis project Ga0316612, IMG submission 207676) | Microbial mat bacterial communities from Middle Island sinkhole, Lake Huron, Michigan, United States - MIS.2016.226 | ecosystem: Environmental > Aquatic > Freshwater > Lake > Sediment... | reverse complement strand
TTAACCTGGCAGAAAACTTATGACAGTGGCACTTATTATTGGGCTTCAATCCAAACCGTAGTTGACAATTTAAACACACAAAACTATGGCGGTTACAACGATTGGCGCGTTCCAACTATCAAAGAATTGTATTCTTTGTGGAATGTAAGCATCGGCTGGCCCTATATTGATACAGAATATTTTGACATTAAATATACAGATGAACAAGACCTGAGCCACGCAATTTTTTGGAGTAGCGACAAATATACCGGAGTTTTGGGCAACATAAGCGGTGGAAACGGCGAAGCAGCCGGGGATGAACTTGCTTTTGGCGTAAATTTTGGCACCGGACATATTAAATCCTATAGTATCAGTTCTGGTCCAATGCATCAGGTTCGTTGTGTACGCGGCAACCTTTCGTATGGCGTAAATTTATTTCAAAACAATAACGACGGAACAATTTCTGATTTGGCCACCGCCTTGATGTGGCAACAAACCGACAATGGTTCAGGAATGGATTGGGAACACGCACTGGCTTATGCTCAAACTCAGAATAACGCAAATTATCTTGGTCATAACGATTGGCGCCTTCCCAATACAAAAGAACTTCAAAGTATTGTGGATTACACTCGTTCGCCTTATGCAACAGACCCTGCCAATGTTGGTCCTGCAATCAATTCATTGTTCAGTTGTACTGCAATTACAAACGATGGTGGAAAAGCTGACTATCCTTACTATTGGACAAGCACATCGGCAATTGCAAATCCAACTGACTCTTATACTAATGCCTGGTATGTGGCTTTTGGACAGGCAGAAGATGGAAACGGAGAAAACCTTCATGGTGCCGGCGCTGTGCGTTTCGATAAGAAGACGATAGGAACAGGCGAAGGAGAAGAAAGGGTGTTAAACTATGTGCGATTAATAAGAAATATTCAATAAAAATAAAACAAACATGAAAACACGGCAGCGTGTGCAACACCTGCCGTTGTTTAACCATATTTAAAATTCCAAATGAAAAAATACCTTTTTATAATTACCTTTTTCATAACCCAAATAACATTTGCTCAAAACAACAGACAAAATATCAGGGGTGTTGTTACTGATAAGCTTTCCCAAACTACGCTCCCAGGTGCCACGGTTCAGATAGTCAATAAAAACATTTTTAAAGGAACAGCAACCGACGAAAAAGGCTACTATGTGATTTCTGATGTTTCGCCGGACAGGTATGAAATAAAAACTTCATTTATAGGCTACAGAGATGTGGTTGTGCCCAATGTGGTGGTTACTTCCGGAAAAGAAACGATTCTGGATATTGCGATGGAGGAGGATTTTAAAATGCTAAATGAGGTTGTTATTACAGCTAACGGTAAAGCCGGAACCATCAATAATTTAGCTCCGGTAAGCGCCCGCACTTTTTCGATGGAAGAAGTGAACCGTTATGCCGGCGGGCGAAGCGACCCGGCACGTTTGGCTGCAAATTTCGCGGGCGTAAGTGTGCCCGACGATTCGAGAAATGATATTGTAATACGCGGCAATTCGCCGGTAGGTGTTTTATGGCGAATTGACGGAATGGACGTTACCAATCCCAATCATTTTGCTACGGTGGGAACTACCGGCGGCGCAGTTAGCGCATTAAACACCAATTTGCTCAAAAGTTCCGATTTCTTCACTTCCGCATTTCCGGCGGAATATGGCAATGCAACTGCCGGAGTTTTTGATTTGGGTTTCAGAAACGGGAATACACAAAAAAGAGAAACTACACTGCAGGCAGGTGTTATCACAGGTCTGGAAGTTACAACCGAAGGGCCGATAAGCAAAGGAAATAATTCTTCGTACCTGGTAGGTTACCGGTATTCGCTGGCTGCAGTTGCCAACGCAGTTGGTATTGATTATGGAACTACGGCAACACCTTCCTACCAGGACCTTTCGTTTAAAATAAACAGTGGGAATTCAAAATTTGGTACTTTTTCGCTGTTTGGTATTCTGGCAACCAGCAGTGTTGCTATCGAAGGTGGTAATTCCGAAAGTTTATATGGCAACGGAAATAAAGTAGATTTTGACAGTAAAATCGGAATTGTTGGTTTAAGGCACTTCAAACAGATTAACCGCAAATCTTTTTTGAACTCATCAATAGGAATAAATTATTCTCAATCCGACCAAACAGGCTACGCCTACGATTCGACAGGAAATTCCTACATCAAAGAGGAGAATAACAGTACCAAAACGGGTTACGCGTTTATTACGAATTATAATTCGAAAATAAATTCAAGATTATTTATTAAAGTCGGTGCGCAGGCCGAATTGATGAATCTTTACCTTTTTTATCGGGATAGAAGGGATCAGGAGGATGCCTGGAAACAAATCTGGGATTATAACAGCTACACCACCCTGGCTCAGGCTTACGCGCAGGCCAAATACATCATCAGCGAAAAACTTACCATGAACGCCGGTATTCACAGCCAGATGTTTTTTCTGAATAATTCCATTTCCGTCGAACCACGCTTTGGGTTAAATTATGATGTAACTAATAAAAGTAGTTTTAGCTTTGGATATGGGCTTCATTCTCAAATGCAACCCATTAATGTCTATTTTTTACAAACACAGGCTGCTGATGGCTCCTACGTTTATAATAACGAGAATCTTGATTTTACTAAAAGCCATCATCTGGTGCTGGGTTATAATTTTCAACCCTTCAAGGACTGGCGTTTGAAGGCCGAAGCGTATTACCAGCATATTTACAACGTTCCGGTAAACACTTTTTCGAGCAGTTACTCGATGTTAAATACCGGGGCAAGTTTTAAAACTGAACTGGAGGACAGCCTTACAAACAGCGGCACCGGCAGAAATTATGGATTGGAATTAACCATCGAGAAATTCTTCAGCAACGGATATTATGGTTTATTTACGTCTTCAATTTACCAAGCCAAATACACCGCAAGTGATGGCATCGAAAGAAATACAGCCTTTAATGGCCAATATTTGTATAATATTTTAGCCGGGAAAGAATGGAAGGTCGGAAATGAAAAAAGAAATAAAATCAGCACCGACCTGAAAGTTACTAACGCTGGTGGCCGCTACTATACACCAATTGACCTGGAAGCATCTCAAATGACGGGACATGAGCAACTGGCCGGCGATGAATTTGCCTACACCAGCACATATCCCAATTATTTCAGAATGGATTTTAAAATTGGATATACTTTAAACAGCCGTGGTAAAAAACTGTCGCAATCGTTTTCGCTGGACCTGCAAAATGTAACCAACAACGATAATGTTTTCTCCGAGAGCTATGATGATCGAAGCAAATCAATAAATACCACCTACCAGCTTGGTTTTTTCCCTAATTTTATTTACAAAATACAGTTTTAAGTGGCTATGTTTCTAATTTTGCGATATGAAATCACTTTCGTTGGATAATCGGAAAATTGAGGTTTTATTTTACCTTGTAATTTGGGTACTGGTTTTTTCGGTGCCTTATTTTAGCGAGCGCAGTTCGGGGCAAATAAACTGGCACGATGTGACGAGAAATTGGATGCCTATTATTGGCTATCTGGTCATTTTTCTTGTAAATGTTTATGTTCTGGTGCCGCGATTGCTCTTAAAAAAGCGATATCCGGCTTACTTTTCTTTCGTTTCACTTTTTATATTTGTTGTAATTGCCCTTAATATTTTCAACACTCCACCACAAGGCGCTTCCGAAGTGTATCTTCCACCAACCGAAAACAGACCATCCGACAGGCCTTCATCCATGCAAAAACCACCTTTGATGGCTTTTGCTGATAATCTTATTATTTGCATCCTCATTATTGGCGCGGGTACAACATTTAAAATAATGGCGAAATGGCTAAGCGAGGAAAAATTGCGAAAAGATATCGAGAAAGCACATCTCAAAACCAACCTGGCCTTGCTGAGGCATCAGGTAAGCCCGCATTTTTTTATGAATACGCTCAACAATATCCATTCGCTCATCGAAATGGATACCGAAAAGGCACAGGATGCAATTGTGCGACTTTCGACGCTGATGCGATATTTGTTGTATGATGCAGCCCAAAACACGATTGAACTGAAGAAAGAAATCGAATTTATACGCAGTTTTATTTCGTTGATGCAGCTCCGGCATTCGGATGAAGTTGTTGTTACCACAATTGTTCCCGAACAAATTCCGGATGTAAAAATACCGCCTATGCTTTTCATCTCGCTGCTCGAAAATGCCTTTAAACACGGTGTAAGTTATCCGTTGAAATCGTATATTCATTTCGAACTCCGTTTTGATATGGCTGCGCTCACCTGCATCATCAAAAACAGCAAACATAAAATTGCTGCAAATTCGCAGGGCGAATATTCAGGTATAGGTCTCGATAACATCAAAGAAAGCCTGAAGTTATTGTATGATAACGATTTCGTTCTGGATATCCGAGATAAAGAAAATGAATTTGAAGTAAACCTAAAAATTCCGCTGTCATGATAAAATGTATTGCCATTGACGACGAGCCGCTGGCCGTAAAAAAGATTGCCGGATATATTCGCAAAATTCCTTTTCTCGAGTTGGTGGCCGAATGTCGGAACGCTTCGGAGGCGATGAGCATCATGAGCCAAAACGATATTCAACTCCTGTTTATTGATATTAATATGCCCGATATTAACGGGATGGATTTTGTAAAATCGTTGGCAAACAAGCCCTACATCGTCTTTACAACAGCCTACAGCGAATATGCTGTGGAGGGCTTTCAGGTTGAAGCCGTTGATTATTTATTAAAGCCCATAAGCTTTGGTAATTTGCTCAAGGCAGCAAATAAAGTAAAAAACCTTATCGAATTGAGCACAAATAGCCAAAAAGAAAGCCTCAGGACAACGCCAAATCATTTGTTCGTAAAATCGGAATATAAATTGATCCGCATCGAACTTGACAACATCAAATACATCGAAAGCCAGCACGAATACATCAAGATATTTTTGATTAACAGCAATCCTGTGATGACACAGATCAGCATGAAGAATATCGAAGAACAATTGCCATCCGACAGGTTTATGCGGGTTCATCGTTCATTTATTGTAAATCTGGCCAGGGTTTCGGTTATCGAACGCAACCGGATTGTGTTCGACGACAAAATCTACATCCCGGTCAGCGAGCAATACAAAGAAAAATTCCAGGAATACATTGATAAGAATTTTGTTTGATGTCATTTTGCTTTGTTGAAGGTATTTTATATTCATGGTGGAATCCAGGAATCAAATAAAAAGCTGAATTTGATCTTGCCCTAAAATTAGAATTCACGAAGCCTTCGGCGACAGGAATTTAGGTTGCATCTGCCAGAGCGGGTAGCCTGAAGCTGGTCAGGAATCAGCTAATCTGAAAAAAGGCCTCATGAAAGTATTCGCGGGGCTTTTTTCAATTATTACTTTAACCGCCAGATTATCCCGGCCATGATAAATCTTCCTGGCGTTTTCTGGCCACGGTCGTCAATATGGGTTTCATCAAAAATGTTCTCGATTCCAAGATCCGCCTGCCAGTGTTGGCCAATGTTTTTCCAGAATTTAACATCCATATTAAAGTACGCCGGATATTGTGGTGCCAAAAGATAAGTTACATCGGCGATGTTCCGGTCGTTTATCCATCGTTTGCCAACATATTTGGCTGTAACACTGAAATTTATCAAACGATGCGTAAAACGGAATCCTGCATTGGATTGATGGTCGGGAACATCGGTGAGATGCTTGCCGGTAAGGTCGGGGTCGGCGGCTGTGTTTGGAATAAATCCGGCAATCCTGGTAAAATTCCAGGTATAATTGGCAAAGGCTTTCAGGTTTTCGGTGATATTTCCGGTAATTTCAGCTTCGATGCCCGAAATGTCAACCGCGCTAATGTTTTGAATTTTGTAAACCGGACTAATGGTGTACCCCATGTTCACCGAATCACCGGTACTTACGGCGTACATATAATCTTTGCCCCTCGAATAAAATGCCGAAACTGCAAACTGCCAGCTTTGGGTCAGTTTTACATCTAAACCCCACTCAAGGCTGCTCACATATTCGGGTCCCAGGTTGGGATTGGCTAGCCTGAAGCCATATTTTTGCCTTCCCGAACGGCATAAATCGTCGAGCACCGGTGCCCTGAAACCACGTGCAGCCGAAATAAATGTTCGTGTATTTTCCGAAAACGAATATTGCACCGAAATCCTGGGATTTAAGGCAGTCCACGAGTTTGAAGGCATTGCGGTATCACCGAAATTCAACAAATATTCGATGGCGTACGATGGTTTTTCGATAATAAAAGCTCCGTCCCCAAAAGCCGCCATGTCCAATCTCAGGCCAATATTTAATAAGAGTTTTTTGTTTAGAAGATTGATTTCGTCCATCACGAAAGCGCCTGCGGTATTCATCCTGCCGCGGTTGTTGATTTTATCGGTGGAGGTGTAATAAATGTCCGATGCAACCACTTTTCCCTGTTTAGCTTCAAATCCTGCCGATAATTTATGGTTGTTTCCAGCTTCCCGCAATACATTTATTATTCCGCCAACATCGGTACGCCTCGAATCAACATCGTAAAGCATATATTCGCCTTCGCTGAAATATTCGTTTACCCGGTAATAATTTTCGATTAAGCCAAATATTTTCGAGTCAATCTGATATTTCCCGGCCTTTGCGCTGTACCTCGCATTTGTAAACCACGTTTGATGCGACGACCACGAGCCATCCTCTTCATAAATCTGTATTCCGCGACCGCGTTTATCGTTATAAAAGCTTACATCCAAACTCAGATCCTGATTTTTGCCGGGTTCAAAACCTGCTTTTGCCTGCACGGCCTGTTCGCGCAAAAACGAAGGTACCACCACCGAATCGTAAAGAAGAATTGTTTCGGCGGGCTGGTTGATGTAGCCGTTGCTTGTGCGCGCCATCCCGTTTACGGTGTACCAGAGTGTTTTCCCTGGCAAAACATCATTGTGCCCCGAAATCTTAATTTTTCCCCCGAAAGTGTTCCACTGGCCGCCTTCAAGCCGCGCTTCCGCATCAAATTTTTTAGTTGGTTTTGTTGTGATGATATTGATCGCTCCGCCCATGGCATTGTTTCCAAAACGTGCCGAACCGGGGCCTTTTGAAATTTCCACATGGTCAACATCGTCAGGATTGATAAAATTCCAGTTAACACTGCCGCCATCGGATTTATTCACCGGGATTCCGTCAACAAGAACTAAAGTGCGCGATTGGTCGCTGCCACTTTGCCCGCGCAGCGACACAACAGCTCCATCCGAAAAAATACCGAATTGCCGGTTTACATTTACACCTGCCGATGACGAAAAAGTCTGGTCAATGGTTTGTCCTGCTGATGAACGTATTTCGGCCTTGCCAATCATTTCGATACGGCCGGGCATGTTCCTGGGGCGTGGTTCAAAGCCTTGCGCCTTAATCTCGACAGATTCGGAAAGATAAACATCCGGTAATAATGTAAAATCAATCTGGTAAGATTTTTTCTCAGCAACTATTTTTAATTTTTTTTCGATAGCCTGATAACCAATGTAGCTTACTTTCAACTTCACAACACCTTTAGCATTTGAGGTGATGTTGTATTTTCCCAGATTGTCCGAAATGGTACCTTCCCCGGTTTCGTAAATCAGAATATTGGCGCCCTCGAGAGCTTTGCCTTTATCATCAGCAATCAAACCCGAAATGCTGGTCTGCGAAAGCAGTACTAATGGCGAAAGGATGAGCCAAAGCAAAATTAGTTGGGAAAACCTGGAGGATTTATTCATGATAAAAAACCGGGGCAAATTGGCTTTGCCCCGGTATCGTTACAAAAGTTGATGTTTATCTGATTAAGATTTTCTGTGTGTAAATCGCTTCACCGTTAACACCAAAAACAGAAATGATATAAAGTCCGCTGATTGCATTTTCGATCTGGATAGTTCCGCTGGTTTGTATTATTCCCGACTGTGCAATTTTCCCATCAAGGCTGCAGATTGTAAAATGGTCGGCACCTTCGGTTTTTTCGATATGAAGAACCCCGGAACAAGGGTTTGGATAAATGGATACATCCTCAATATTAAGCTTTTCGCGAATTCCGGTCGGTGACACACCCGTTATTAAAATATCATCAATTTTGCTGATGCCATCGGCAAGAACATCTGCACCGTTAATGCTTGTATTCGACGTCATCACCCAGCGGATGTAAACCGAGCTTTCCGGATAATTGGCCTCCGCCGGAACTGGCAGGTCTTCGATAACAGCCGTTGTCCAGTCGTTGGCGCAGGTAACTACACCATCCGGAATATCCGTCCAAATATCTTGCCCACTCAATTGATACTGCAATTTCCAGTCGCGTGGCCCTGGTTTATTTCCACCCGAACGTTGCTTCGAGGAAACCCTGAAATCGCGGTAATCGAGGGCTTTAAACTTGATTGACCAGAATTTATGATCCGCGCCCGCATTCCATCCTTCGGCAGTAGCAGCCCAATCGTTTTCTACCTGTCCGTTGGTAAAAGTTATTGTTCCTTCGGTACCAGCCAGATCATCTTCAACCCTGATATCATAACCCATATTTTGTTCGGTGCCCATGTTGGCATTCAGGTCGGTTTCGGTTCCTGTCGGGAAAGTCCAGCCGGTAAGCGTATCAGCATCAATAATGGGAAGGCCGGTTACAACGATGTCATCAATTTTACTAATTCCTGATGCAACTAATACATTTCCGTTAATATCAAGATTGGAAGTAGGAATCCAGCGAATGTAAACTGAACCCGCAGGGTTGTTACATTCGGCTGGAAGCGGCAGGTTTTGCAAGATACCGGTTTCCCAATCGTTGGCACAAACGATTTCACCGTTTGGAATATCGGTCCAGAAATCCTGACCACTGAACTGAAATTGTACTTTCCAGTCGCGTGGGCCGGGAGTGTTGCCCCCTGAGCGTTGTTTGGAGGATAACTTAAAACTCTTGTAGCCCGGCATTTTAAATTTTATTGACCAGAACTTGTTGTCGGCGCTGTTGTCCCAGTTAGCAGCGGTGGCAGCATAATCGTTCGCCAATGTTCCGTTGGTAAAATAAATGTTGTCTTCACCGCCGGCAGCATCCTCTTTTCGGATGTCGTAACCCATGTTCTGTTCGGTGCCCATATTGGCGTTCAGGCTGTCGGGCCCTGTGTTTACAGGAAATGTCCAGCCGGTAATTGTTTCCTGCCCAAAGGCAAATGCCGATAGGCAAATCAATGCAAAAGCAAATAATTGTCTTTTCATAAATTTAAGATTTTTGATAATTTAAAAAAATGATTTAATTATATGAATAATAGTTATTTATGATTGGTGATTTATGATTTATGATTTGAATTTTGTGATTTGAATTTTGTGATTTGTGAAAGTCGCTTAGCGCTAAGCGCAGAGCGCTCTGCACTTTATAATTTGAATTTTGTGATTTGAATTTTGTGATTTGTGAAAGTCGTTTAGCGCTAAGCGCAGAGCGCTATGCCCTTTGTGATTTGAATTTTGAATTTTGAGTTTTGTCATTTATTCTATTGTTGTATTTTCATTTCAAATTCGATAACTCCCGTTGCCACCGTGTCAGCATAAATTACCCGAATGATACCTTTTTTCCCGTTGGCAGTCATAAAAGGAAAGATCGTTCCAGTTAAAGCCCATTTATATTTTCTTTTGCCCCAGACATCGTCATACGACACAATGAGCAGGCTGTCGTTGTGGGCATTGTCGAAGGCTGCGTTGGTAACGCCATTATCAGCTCGGATGTCGTATTTTGTGTAGTTAAGCGTTTCCCAATCAGCCAGGTAGGGGTAAAATTCAAAGGCGCCATTTTCGGTTTCACCGGGCGAAGAAAAAGTTGGAGAGGGCCTTAAAACTCCGTTATCTTCGGATAATTTAAAATAAACCAGCAGGTCTACCAATGGTTGGTTCATTTGCGCTGTGTCCTGCATCCAGACTTTCCCCACGGAGGGAGCAAAGAAATGTCCCTTTTCGGTGTTTTGATCCATTCCCACAATGATGGAAGGATAATGAAAAATCCCTCCAAAAGTGGAGTTGGGATCTTTGTAAACAGTAAGCTGCGTAAAAGATTCGAGGCGGTTTTTATCCATCACCGAAAATACCCAATCTGCAGTATCATCCACACCCTGGTAAAATGTAACGTTTACCTCAAAATTCCGGCTGTTTAGCCCTGAATCAAGAACTGTGCGGTATTGGCCTTCCGAAAGTATTTTAATGGTAAAGTTGGTGATGTTTGCGTCAAATCCTGCAGCTTTAATTTTGAAGAGCAGCGGTTTCCCAATCTCAACAATGGCACCGTCAGAAGTTGAATTTTCGGTGGCAATGAGTTCAATTTTTGGTGGGTTCCTCGAATTTTCCTTTTCGCATGATGGTAAAAGAATTATCCAGAAAACGGCTAAAACCATTAACACGACAATTGTTTTCACTGTTTTCAGATTTACAGATTCGTTATGTGTAATTAGCATATCGGTATTATTATTTTTGATTTAAAATCCATTTTTCTATTTAGAGATGATACGAAATTTTCCCGATGAAAAATCTGCCTGGCGAAAGTCTGAGCTTTTTATCAATGGGTTGACTGTCGAAAATATCCTGGACGGTGAGCGACACTGAGCAATGTTTTCCAAGTTCCTTCCAGATTTTCGCATCAAAAAGCAAAAAAGGGTCAATGGTTTCGGTGTTGTCTTCATCGGCCCAGATTTCACTCACATAATTTCCGCTAACTTGAAGGTTTACATACTTGTTTTGCCAGGTCAGGCCAGCGTATGCTGTGTGTTTGGGGACTTCTGCAAGATAATTTCCGCTGAGGTCAGTCTCCGGGTTTTCTTCACTGGTTTCGAAGCTGGTGATGATTGAGTGGTTCCAGGCATAATTGGCGTTAACCAAAAGTTGTGGATGTATTTTGTAAAAAACGCTGATTTCGGCGCCTGTGATTTCTACTTCGCTGATGTTTTCCCTTTTCAGGGTAGGTTTCATTTCGCCTCCCCCTGTATCTATCGAATCGCCTGTCGGGACAAAATATTGGAAATCTTTTCCTTTCGAAAAATACACCGAAGGTTCAATTTTGATTTTCGTATTGGTTTTCCAGGTAAGCCCCCATTCGTATGTGGTGATGGTTTCGGGTTCAAGTTCAGGATTCGCCAGTTTAAAACCTTTGTTTATTTTTCCTGACTTACAAAGGTCGTCGAGTTTTGGCGGATTAAAACCGGTTGAGTATGAAAGATAGGTTGACAAATTTTTATGGAAAAAGTACATTCCTGAGATTTTCGGACTCAGAGAAGTCCATGTATTAGCTTCAAAATTTTCATTTACGGCTTCCGGATAACCGGTTGTTGATGTAGGATCTTTTACAGTGAGGCTTCCATTGTTAAAATCAGCCAGATCTAATCTCAATCCGGCAATCAGTTTTAGTTTTTCATGGGCCATGTTTATTTCATCCTGAATAAAAATGCCGGTAAAACTTAAAGCCCCGCGATAGTTGATTTCGTCGGTTGAAGTAAGATAAATGTCGCCTGCGTCAACGTTTCCCGAACGCACATCAAGGCCTGCCGTGAATAAATGTCCTTTAAAAAATGCTTTGCTGAGGCTTAACAGCAAGCCTTTGTCGGTTTTCCGGGAATCGGTAAGATAAAGCCTGTAAACTCCGGTACTGTTGACACTCTCGTTTTGTCTCTCGTAGTTTTCTGTCTGAAAAAATCCATTAGCAACAAGAGTTGCTTTGTTGATCGAACCAGTGTAGCTTACCCTTAATTGGTTGATTTCATAACGGTTGTAACTCCCGTCGTCCTCAAAAACCTGAACTCCTTCACCGCGTTTTTCGTCATGGTATTCATAAGAGATTTCGAGCTGATGATTTTCATTAAACTGGTAACCAATTAAAGCATTTGCACTGCCTTCACTTAAATAGGCTTTGCTGTCGGTCGAATCGAGCGATTCGGGAGGTTCGATTACATAACCATCACCTTGCCGGTAAAATCCGTTTACACCCCACCAGAAGCCTTTGTTTTTTTTGAGGTTTTTGCCACCTGCCGAAAAATCTCCACCAAAGGTATTCATCGAACCAGCCTGAAGGCCGGCAGAAAAGTCAAACTTTTTCTGAGGCTTACGGGTGATAACGTTAATCACGCCTCCCATGGCATTCATGCCGTAAAGAGCAGATCCGGGTCCTTTGAGAACTTCAATACTTTCAACCTCCTCGGGTCTTATCAGTGCCCATTGAATCTGGCCTCCTGAAACTTTATTCAGCGGAATGCCGTCGAGAAGCACCAGGGTGCGTGAAGTTCCATCGAGGCCGCGCATGGTTACACTCGTGTTTTTCGAAAATATTCCCCAACTTCGGTTTACAAATATGTTGGGAATGCTTTTCAGGACATCATCAATATTGTTGGCCGGATAATGAGCTATTTCCTCCGAATCAAGCATTGCCATCCTCGCCGGGACATCTTCGATCAGTCGTTTTGTGCGGGTTGCTGTAATTACAACTGGTGAAATCTCAATTTCAGCAGGTACCAGTCTAAAATTTGCAATGATGTTTTCGCCCGGTCTTATGATGATAAATGCCGAATCGGAAAGGAACCCTAAAAATGAAATTCTGATGGTATAACTTCCGGGCAAAATATTATTAAACCGGTAAAACCCTTCTTGATTTGTGGTGGTGCCCAGATTTGTTCCCCCGATGGTGACTGCTGCGCCTTGAAGTATTTCACCGGAAACACGGTTGCTCACTTTTCCTGAAACCGGCGTTTGTGCGTCAATTTCGACCCATCCCGAAAAAGATATTAAAATCATCAATATCAAATAATACTGCTTCATTCCTGAATTTTGATTTCAAAGGTTGCTGAGCCGGCATCGGTTCCTTCAGTTGATAGTACCCTGAAGATACCGTATTTCAAACCGGTGGTTTTAAACGAAAACATTTTTCCGGTTGCAAGCATTTTAGCTTTACGTTTCCCTTCTGCTTCATGATAAGAGGCAATTAAAAGGCTGTCGTTTTGCGCCTGATCAAAAACTTCCGGCGGTAGGTCAAGTTCGATAAAACGAGTGGTATTGCGGGTGGTCCAGTTTAGAAGATCTCCTTCAAAAATGCCAGTTTCGATATTGGCGCCTGGTGAACCCATTGTAAGTTCATCTTCACCAAAATAATAAACCAGATCAATGAATTCCTGATTTTCGAAAGCCTCGTCCGGAGGATAAGCTTTGTTAGCAATAAAGGAATAAAAACTGCCCGGGATAGGATTGTTTTGTGCACTGAGCGTTAAAGCCTCAATATGTATAATCGGATTAAAACCGATGGCTGTATCCCGGTAAATGATCAGCGACAAAGAGTCTGATAAACGGTTTTTGTCGCGGATAATAAAG
>Ga0316612_1000422_pt1 | contig 13326 bp, 21 predicted proteins | sample MIS2016226_MG_FD_207676 | JGI IMG/M metagenome (GOLD analysis project Ga0316612, IMG submission 207676) | Microbial mat bacterial communities from Middle Island sinkhole, Lake Huron, Michigan, United States - MIS.2016.226 | ecosystem: Environmental > Aquatic > Freshwater > Lake > Sediment... | reverse complement strand
ATTGCCCCAACAAAAATACAGGTAGATGCTTTCTTGATTACCCTTGGGGCTTCATTCGTGGCAACTACCTGCGAAACGTGAAATTGTGAATTTGTGTAATTCATGATTTTTCAACGCAAGTTTTCTGGATAACTTGATTCATGACCCCATCTGGCACTTTGGATAAATCACCATTGGGATTACCCACGCATATTCGGTATTTTTCTTCTAGTAGTTCCCGTGCTGACTTGACAGGCTTTACTGTCCTGATGTCTACCATCTTGTCTTTGACTTTTTCAGGCGCGGGTGTCGAAGCGGCGATCGCTGGCGGTGGTTGCTGAGATAAATCGAGTCGGGCTAGGAAGTACGAAACAAAACTACCTAACCCGAAGGCAATCCCAAAACCTGCTAGCAGAATTTTTGAGTTGCTGCTCATCGATTTTTTCTCCTCATTGCCTCAATTAACTGATGCTCGTTCAAGAAAAAGTTATTCATCTTCAAAGCACCCTCCAAGCTGATTAACTTTGTCAGCAAATGTGACTACAGCAATCACAATCAAGGCTAGAGGCAATATCACGACTAGTAAGGGGACAATGCAGATAAATAAGAACATGGCGATCGCTTTGCAAATATAAGCAATGGTTGAAAATCGCTTTGTCGGTTTTACAGGTGCAATGGCGCGGCGCTTGCGTTTTGCGCGGTATTTGCGCGATAGTGACGGATATTTGATGATCACCATAAGCCTAGAAACCCTCTCTTTTCGCGGGTACTGCACTGTTCACCGCTTGAGTAATCGGTAAAGGTTGTGTTGTCTAGCAAATAGTCCTTTGCTCCGTCTGGCAATTTGTCCCATGTGTCTTGATAAAAATTATCGTCATCGTCAAGATCGTTTTCGTCTAGATAGCGCTGACGCTCCCATTTTGCTTGTGCTTCGGGACTTTCGATACTTGAGTCAATGCCAGTTAGGGCGGTGAAGATGGCTTTTATCATGCTGCTTTCTCCTCACCATCAGCGCTAGGAAGTGCTGCAAGTTCGGGATAAGCCGAAATGTTCACGGGCGTATCGTTGCTGCTGGTTAGCCATGCGAAAAGTTTAGCGGGCGCTTTTTTGAGTAGCGCTGAGCGCACCTTTGCCCAGTCGATGTTATTTAAAAGCTCATCGGCGATCTGATCTTCAAGGTCAAAGGCGATCGCTTCAGGTGTGAGTGATTCGGGCTGTGTAGTTACTTCTACAGCCTGTTTTTGTGGTTTTGCTGCCATAATTAATCTACCTATTTGAACAATGGGTACAAGGCACAGCGAAAGGGTACAAACTAGCGCTGTGCTTTGTTGTTTAGTTGCTACCGTAAGCTACTGTAGCTATGGTACAGCAAGATACTGTATCCTAATGCAATAAGCAATATCAAGGTTATTATTTATGCCAGTCGCGTCAAAAGTGGAAGTCTTGGGAAAACGTCAATCAGACATGGTTACGGCTTATTTGCCTACTGAAATAAAGCAAAGCCTAGAAAGTTGGGCTGCTGCTGAAAGTCGGTCGGTAAGTAGCTTATGCACATATTTACTAACTCAAGCTGTCAACACTGCCAAGCGTGAGGGCAAGTTAGGCGATCGCACCGATACCAAAGGAGCTAAATCAAAATGACTCAAGAAATCTCTGAACAAATGTTAAAAATCAACCAGAAATCAGCTATCATAAATGTGTCGCATCGCTGCGAATGCCTCATTGAGGGAGTAACAAGCCCTTATTGTGACCACGCGATGCCAAAGAATTATCGCAAAGAAAACAACCAAGCGGCTTGAATAAAGCCACTTGGTTGTTTTTTGTTGTTTATTCTTCACTAAATACCAAACTTTTGGAGTTAAAAAATGCGAACTAAAGTTATACATTTTCGCTTAGCAGCATCCGACAGGGAGATGATTGATCGTCACTTCTTGCCCAGCAATCCTAATCTCTCTGATTTTTTGAGATTGGCGGTAAAAGAAAAGTTACAGCGTGATTTGTCCAATAAAAGAGCCGCCGCATGAAGCTTTGGAAGAGCTTAGGAATGCGCGGCGGCGAGTTAGAAGAATCTGGAAAATTCTCTAACCGATGTTTATTTCTTATTAACGCAATGATCGCATAAATCTTAAATATTTTCTAGCTATTGGGCTAGATAGTTTACGATCGCACCCTAAGCTTTTCTGACTCTTTCGGCGGCTAACCCTCACTAAATAAGGAGTTAGCCGAATATGAGCATACCCAATTATAGCATAGATAATCCCTTATCATTACTCTCTGACCTATCGTATTTATTCTATCTACAGCGTAATAAACCGTTAAGCTATGCGATCGCTAAGGTGAAGGTATGCAAGGCTTTAAAGCTTACTTTCACTGAGTTCCACGACATTTACACCGCCTACAAATTGCAACGGGAGGCGGTGTAATGGCTTTAGCAGTAAAAAAAACAGATCCATTTTTGTCGTTCCGTCAGAAGATTGCCAAAGAATTTATAAACGAATCAGCGATCGCCCCCTCAGTTTATGAATCTGCAATTAAATTTCATCGCGACTTAGAAATTGAGGACGGTGAGCCAACTACGCCAATCCATGATGCACTTGGCTGGCACTACACAAGGTTTGGAAGAAGTGCCAATAGTGACCTATTCGCAGCATTTTTCATACAAGAGACAGGTGAATATTGGCAAGCCAAGCTATCTAAACCACTTATAGATGCCAAAGGCAAAACTCGAAAATATGAAACCCCGAAAGGAAACGGGAGCAGAGCTTATCTGCCAATCATTAACAGGGAATGCCGTCGCGAAATCGCCAAAAGGTTTGACTGCGAAGTACCTCCATGTGGTGAAAGTTTCTGGCAATGGTTAGAACATCACCCCGAAATACCAATAGTTTTGACCGAGGGCGGTAAAAAAGGGCTGTGCTTACTTAGTTTTGGCTATGTAACGATCGCACTAACTGGTGTAAACGGCGGCTACCGCACAAACAACAACGGTGTCCCATTACCTACACCAGAACTAATCCCAGACTTACAGCGATTTGCATCTGAAGGCAGACAGTTTATCTTTGCCTTTGACCAAGACATCAAACCAACATCAAAACGCAAAGTAGCAGCAGCATTACACCAAACAGCAAAACTGCTTCAAGAGTATGGCTGCCAAATTCTGATCACACGATGGGATGATTACGATGGTAAAGGCGTTGATGACTACATTGTTAACAAAGGTATTAACGCATGGGAGAAAGTCTACAGCGAAGCAAATACCGCGTTGCATTGGTATATTCGCGATCGCACAACCGTTCGACTGAAGAAATATAAACCGACCCACATCGTCAATGTCCCCGATCTCAGTACGATCTTAGACCGCAAAGACTTACCTGATAGCGGACTTGTAGCCGTAATCAGCGACACTGGCACTGGCAAAACTAAAAAACTTGCCAAAACTACACACCAAAAATTTGTCAAACTCGGACATAGACGGAGCTTAGAGCGTAACTCTGCCAAGCGCTTAAATGGTCACTTCATCAACGATACTGACTACCTACAGGGCAAATTAATCAGCACCCGTGAGGATCGTTGGATCAACGAAGCTGAGTCAAAACGAAAACTACTATGCTTCGACTCCCTACTTAAAACTTCAATATCCGATGTGGAAGGTGGCGACCTGATTTTAGATGAAGCCGATCAAGGCTTGCGTCATTTATTAACCAGTGCCACTTGTCGAAAAGGCGGAAAACGCCCTTTGCTCCTAAAACATTTTGAGGCATTGGTTAAAGCAGCAAAACGAGTAATTTTGTTGAGCGCAACCCTTAGCGATCGTGAGATTGAATATATCGCCCAGCTTCGCAATGAACCACCCACGATGATTTTGCTAAACAAATATCAAAGACCTCGTGGGAAATGCCGATATATTCACAGTTCAGATGATTCCGTCATCATGGCAGAAATTTTGATATCGGCAAGTAATGGTGAGCGCCTAATCATCGTCATTGACAAACTTAGCAAAGCAAAAGCCTTAGCCAATTTACTCAATCCGATCATCGGTAAAGAGGCAATTTTTGAGTTTAACAGTCAAACTTCAGGCACAGAGCAGGGACAAAACTTTGCTGATAGTCCTGATAATTTCTTCTTGGCTAACTCGCAAATTAAAGTTGCTATCCTCACTCCATCAGGATTCACAGGACTAAGCTTTGAAAAGCCTTATTTTGACAAGCTTTTCGGTGTTTACTATGGTCAATCGGTTGTTACTGACGACTGTTTGCAGTCACCTGAACGTGTTCGAGACTCTTCGATCCTCCGCACAATTTGGGCATCTAAACGCGGTAGTGCTTATAGCTTGACTGGTGATTCAACCAATGCAATCGAGATCAAGGGCAACTTGAAAAAACGAGTAGACGCAACAGCAATGTTGCTTCGTAACGAACTCACACCCGAAAAGTCAGATAGTATCGCTCGCTATGACTGGAATAACCCACACGCTAGCCTATTCGCTGAATATGAAGCAGAGCGTAATTTCTCCATGTTTCATTTTAGAGAATGTCTCAAAATAGCTCTTGAGTCATCAGGTTATGACTTAGAGGTTATTGAACGTGAAGCAGATAAAAAAACTCGTTCTTTACTCAAGGAAGCAGTTAAAGCTGTCAAACTATCTGAGGCGATCGCTGAAGCTGAATCACAAAACCTTACCGATGCCGATGCAAAGGAGCTAGAAAAGCGTGAAGATAGCCTTAGTCCTGATGATGCTTTAGCCCTAAGCAAATATCGCTTAGCACAGTGGTATTGCATACCAGTAGAGATCATTACAACCGATGACGTATTATTTGATCGCAAAGGTCGGACTCGCACCGAACTAAAACGGCTTGAAAATATTCTGTTCCCAGATATGGCGATCTCCTATGACACACAAAAAGCCAACCAGTTTGGCGGTGACAACGATTCCACAGGAACACTTTGGGACTTTACCCACAATGAGCAAGAGCGCAAAGCCTTAGAGCAAATTGGTTTTAATAAGCTACTTGAGAACGGAATTAATGGTGCTGAGTGGAGTGGTGAAACAGAAATAGTTAAGTCTGTTGGCGCAAAATGCCGACTCTATGCCAGTGACATCAAGTTAGTTTTTCGCCTAACAATTACCGACAAAATGACTGACACCCAGATTATCGGTGAGTTATTTCGTCGGGTTGGGCTAAAAACTAAATCGCGCCGTGAAAATGTTAAATACAAAAGGGCAACAGGTGAAACTGGGAAGACAACCAAGCGATTCTACAGCCTTGATTTAGACCACCTTGCAATTGTTCGGGACACCTTAAAACGTAGGTTTGACAATCGCTTAGAGGGATTAGAGAAACAGGAGTCACCCCACTTAGCAACATTACTATTTCGGGGGGGTGACTACCTTCCTGTTCCTATAGATGAGCCACTTGAACAACATGGCAAGTATAGGAAATCTGTCCATAATCCGATCGCCCCACCCAATCTAATAAAAACTGACACCAAGTATATTATCCGAGAGATTAAGGTTACAGAGTTTTTCTGAGTTAGCGATCGCCTTGCCTATTCGAGCGATCGCTAATGTTTGAAATTCCTAAGCTTTCGCAAGAAATCATCCTTATCAATATTCTCGAAAAGCTCCTCCCAAAGTGGACTTGGTTCAACATTAGATTGTTCGTAAGCATTTTTCATTTTTTTAACGATCGCTACGACCTTCTCCATCTCTTTCTTCTCACGTTCGAGCCGAGCAAGTAGCCTGATTGGCTCATGAATTGAATACAAGCCAGTCTTTAAAGCGTTTTGACTAACGATCGCCTTACCTCTCTCAGTTTTAGCTCCTGTGGACTTTAGATAAGGCTTTGTAATATGAATCTGTTCGCGGAGTTTTTGCCGACCTGCTTCAGAAATTGCCATCTTAGTTTGTTCCTTGTTTGTTGATTAAAATCATCATGTTTCAGCATCATTAACAAGCTGAAACTAAATCACATCACAGAGCCACTCTCATCTTCGGCACATGAAATACTTGCGAACACATACAAATTCAACCAAAAAGCAATGCTTATCACATCTTATCTAAGTTTTTCGCATGTGTTTAACAGGTTTCATGTACACCTCTAAAATTTCATACTTTAGAATGTGCCTAGAAACCTTGATAGCTATAGCTCTGATGTGTTTGTACCTTAGCTAATCGTGAAGCCTACAGCGCTCAAATTAGGCTATAGGCTTGAAATGGTTGCTATGTAAGGGTTTTAGCTGTCAATGAGAGCATATAAGCCCGATCCTTTTTCCTTGATCATGAATCCATACTTTTTAGCATTGGTTCTTAATGAACTCACGGATAAAGACTTACCACTTTTCTCTGAGTAGTACTTAGCAGCTTCATCGGCTGTAAATCGCTTATCTGCATTAGATTTTGCTAATTCTTTTTCCTGATATCGCAAGCTAAGAGCTTCATCCGTCGGAAAAAATTTCTCGTTAGCCCCAATCAAAGTTTTGACCAACCCGATCGCATTCAATTCGGCATCAGTCATCCTTTTAAGAGCTTTAAGCGTAATCCCTCTAAGCGATCGCAAAACGACCGAACCATCGCGACCGAGTTGATAGGTGATTTTAGGCTTATCAGACGAGGCGATCGCCTCGCTCAAACCCTCACTACCTAAGGATTTTTCAATCGTAGGAGCTGCGATAGTTTCGCTTCTAGAGGATTGCCTCTTAGTTCCTTTTTTAGCCGCTTTATCTAAATCCTTTTGTGTAAAATTGCCAGAAATAGTTAGGACTGTTGCCTCTTTAGGGGGAAGAAAGATCCCATCTTTTTCTAGTTGTTCGCGGTGATACTCCTGTATCTCATGCTGCAAATCATTTATTTTATGTGTCTTGTTCGATATCTCCTTTGTATGGTGTTCAATCTCATTATCTTTAATAGCAATGGCATTATTAAGCCGCTTAATTTCGGTTTCAAGTTCAGTTAAGCGACTATCTTCAACTTTTTTGCGGGTGCTGTAGCCTCGCTGGTAAGGGCGGAGATCGCTTGCCTTAGTTCATCAATTTCGCGATCTCGTTGCTGTAGCTGATTGGTAATATTGGCACTGATACCCCGAAAACCCGCGCCATACTCCTCTTTGATTTCATCCTTAATCTCTGATAGTTTGGCGGCGATCGCATCATCAATCATCGCTTGAATATCCACATCAGAGACGGCGGGGCTGTCTATACGGCTGTCTAGCTTATCGTCTAGATAATCCCTCACAAAGCGCTGTAACAAAGCGCTTGCATTAGTACCATTGCGCTTTGCTTTAGCTTGAAAGCTATCCCACGTCTCATCATCAGTGCGAAATGTTGCTAACTTAGAAACCATAAAACCTATACCCTGTCTATACGCTTATCTATACAATACAGCTATATCTAGATTACGTCTATACAATTGTATATATCTACATGTTATCTATACAAAATATATACATGAGCTAACTGTATATATATTGTATAGACGACTGTATAGATAATCGTATAGATTATGTCTATACAAGTGATAGAGCCAAGTGCTACTCCTTGAATATTGCCGATCTGAGGTATCGTTAAAATCTTTGCTGTATATCAAATGTGGGGTTTCTCACCTTTTAAAATTACCGAGAAGGCATAACCCCATTCGTGGCGCAAAACCACATAGATCTTTCGGGGTTATCAGTATTTTTGCCATCGCCTAGCACTAGATGAATTTCATGGTACTTTCTAAATCCGTCCTGTGGTGTTGATGAGTTTTTGCAGACATAACCCGCGATTGCGTCAGGGTTAGAGCTATGTCGGACGGGTTGAGAATAGTCGGTCTGCAAATATGATTTATGCTCCCAAAAATGTACCCAATCGTAACCACGACTCATGACTTGAATGTAGGCAAGAGTAGACTTCATCCATTCACCATCAACATCCTTGTAAATCTCTAGGTTGTTGAGTGTTACATGGTCAATCCAAAACTGAAGTAGTTTGAGGCGATCGCCACGCAATAAATCCAAATCATCATCGGTAAGTTCTAAGTGAATGTCTGATGGTTCCCATAGCTGAATAACTCCATCACCGATTTGATCTTCACCGATTTGCAATCCAGATATATTGTGCGCGAGTTGGACTGCTAAAACCTTCTCACGTTTTTGGTGGACGCGATCCATATTATGGAACAAACGTTTAATTTTTGTTTCACCATGTTTAGGATTTATTACACCGTTTATATTCATCTCAAGACGCATTTTGTCTGTTTCGATTTGCGGTGTTTCCATCTCAAAAGCATTGTGAGCAATTGTTTTCAGTCCGTGCGTTGCAGCAACTCTCAATACCTCTAGATCTTTGTTGGTTAGGCGATTACAGAAATCATCAATTTTTGCGTGGGTTGCAAGGATGCGATCGCGTGTTACTGGTTTATTGGTGGTCATTGTTTTTAATTGATAAATTTTTGAGCATTATGGACAGGGATATCAGTATCAATCTCATCAAGATTAATTAATTTAATCATTACTGCCATCCGCGCCTGAATCCAAACAACCAGTTAAGTTAAATGTATATATATTGTATAGATTATGTATTGACAGATGTATAGATAATTGTATAGACTATATCTATACAGAAAACAAACAAAGGAGATTAGACAAATGACTAAGGCGATCGGATACATTCGAGTAAGTACTCAAGAACAGGCGACACACGGTTACAGCCTAGATGCTCAAACCGCAAAGCTACAAGCATACGCAAGCCTATACGATATTGAGTTAATAGACATCGTGATAGACGCGGGGGTATCTGCCAAGAGCTTAAAGCGTGAGGGATTGCAAAGAGTTCTTCAGACTTTAGATAATGGTGATGCTGATGCTGTCCTGATTTTTAAACTTGATCGCCTAACTCGCAGTGTAAAAGACTGGAACGTATTGATCGAAAAATACTTTACCGATAAAGCTTTGCTCTCCGTATCCGACCAGATCGACACTCGCACGGCTGCGGGGCGGTTATGCTTAAATGTTTTGATGAGTGTTGCACAATGGGAGAGAGAAACCATAGGCGAACGCACATCTACAGCACTGCAATATAAAAAATCTCAAGGTGAACACGTTGGCTCTAACCCATACGGTTATGAAGCAGTCGAGAAAGTTTTACAACCAATTAGAGATGAGTACGCGGCGATCGCACTGATGCAAGAAATGAAAGCTAGTGGCGAAACATTACAGGCGATCGCCGATGAACTCAACACACAAGGGATAGCAACCAAGCGGGGCGGTAAGTGGTATCCCACAAGCATTAAAAATACTTTGGAGAGAATCGCGTAGATGGAAGTATTGATCGACTTATTTGGCTTTGCTGTTGTCAGTAGAGCCAATCAAAACCACAAAGCCGCGTTAGCCTATGGAGAATCTAACGCGGCTTTGGTGCGCGATACTATTGATGAGATTTTGGAAAATTATCGAACTTCAAGAGAAGCAGAGATCGCCTACTGCCAAAAACTAGATCCCGAATTACAAGATGCGATTATTTGCGGAAAGAGTTTAGTCAAAAAATAATTTATAAAAATAAATTTGACAAACCAAAAAACAAATTTATAAAAAATGACCCTCTTTTATAAATTTGTCTATCGATTTATATAAATATCGTTATTACCGCTAGGGGTAATAAGCGCCTAAAAAGCAACCTAACCAATTTGGTTAGGTTGCTTTTTTTGTGGAATGTGCGATCGCTACAGGATACGGTATTTAAAAAATTGATTAAGTCGCTTTTTTCTCAGGTTGCCAAGCCTTGATGATTTCTTGCTTGGCTTCAGGATTTTCCACTTTAGGATATTCGCCAGTAGTGATATTGACTGGAAACTGGACAACTGTAGCAAGTTGTTCTTTGAGCTTTGTGTTTTCTGCGGATATCTCAGAGATATGGATTCTGAGTGCAATCAATAATTCTTGTATCTCTTCATTTTTTATCTTGATTGCAATATCGGTTAGTTTCTTTGTTACATCGTTGATATCCATTGCCATGATCTCCTATATCTCCTGAAATGTCTTTTTAATACAGAATACACTAGCTTTTTTTGTGTCTGTTTAACAAAGCCCTAAAAGTGTTATTCTGCAAGGCTTTTAAGCTAAAATAGAAGTATCAAATAAACCCCAAAAAGGAATTATGACGGTACAAGGCAAGTTAGAAGTAACGATCAAAATTAATGAATTACCCGCGATCGCTTCTAAGGATACGAATGGGTGGCTAACTTTTAATCTCGATTGTGATGGTCGGATTTTTACCGCTACTGTTAAGCCGAAGGTGTTCAAAAAGCTTGAGGATGCTCAGGCTAATTTCCCGATGTGGGTTGCGGCGATCGCGGGTAAGCTTGGCAATCCTACCGATAAGGGCTTTGTGCTAGATGAGCCAAATATTCAAGTGTTTGAGAAGAAGCCAAAGGAAGTAGCGGCGGCTTAATGCTGTTTGCTAACCACTTCCTTTATACCCTTGTGCTGCTAGGCTTAAAGAATATGCTGCTGTTTTTCGACGAGCAGCTAGTGAAAATAGGAATTTTAAATATGGCTTTTGAGCAAATCAAAGCATTTTTAAAGAAAATGCAGTCTGAACCTGAACTTAAAAATGAGGTGGTCGCAGCATCAACCGCAGATGATGTTGCGCGAATAGCACTAAAGCTTGGTTTTGAATTTTCAGGTGATGAGTTATTGAGAATGTCAGGTCAGAAGGTTGACAGGGTTACTGTTAGAAAAACTGATATTCCTGGTGAGTACAACTAAAAGCTTTTTTGCTGTGTGGAGATCTCGTTATTACCTTGTGGGGTAAGAAGCCACAAAAAAGCAACCTAACCGATTTTGTCTAGGTTGCTTTTTTGTGAAATGTGCGATCGCTGCGATTAGCAGGGCATCTCAGTTACCTTGCAATTGCTTAGGCTGTCTATATGAGAGATGGCTAAATCAATATGCGATCTATTCTCTTTAGAAAACTTTCCTGTAACAACAACAGCTCCTTCACTCTCCTTGAAGAAGACATGCGAGTTGTTGGGGTCAACGAGTAACGATTGCAAATGGTGTATTGCAAGCTCCATAGCCATACGTTTGTCTTCATCGAATATTGCAGTCATGATAAATCCAAAATGTGAGAATTGTGATGTGTTGTCAATGTCTATATGAGTACTAGAGGGAGTCAACTTCATCCGAAGTGTTGTCTCTGTATTAGTTGTCTTAGGGGCAATATGAATCTCTGGAACTTCAATCTGAAGTGCGGCGGTTAAGCTTTTAAAGCCAATCAAATCGATTGCATTGCCTGCGAGAAGCCGTCTAACAGTTGATAAACAAGTGTATCCATTGCTAGCCCACTCTTCTTGGCTCCAGCCTTTACTTTTAAGTTCGTAACGAACAAAATTAGTTCCGTCAGATGTTAATGCAACACTATTACGGTTGCGTGTACTCTTGCCTTGGGGCATAATTTAATTTCTCATCTCAATAAAATATTTAGTCAAGCTGCTAAACTTGAAGACTTGATTATAACAGGGCATAATTTTTACAGTGTTTCGTTCTAATTTCTTTGGTCTTAATTTTTCCTCTAAATTGATTCAAAGTGACCTATTAATCAATTAATTAAATGAGCAATTAAGTGAGCTAAGTGAACATTGCCAAATATATATATTTACGTCATAGTTTACATATTGATTTTCAAATATCAAAGCAAGAAATATGGGTTATAAGAAATGTGTTCCGTTTATTCTTTGTATAAGTGCAATAGGGATTGCTTTTGATAAAAACTCTATGGACAAAAAAACTATGGAACCTATGACTATTATATCTAATTCCAGTCGTAAATGCGGAATAATTCGTTGGAGTGTGTTGAATCCTTATCATAACTTTAAACCTTGGAACTATCAAAAGTCCACTTGGACACCTTTGTCCAGATGTAAAAAGGTTACTCAACGGTTGAACGAACGCGCAAATAGAATTAGGAATATTATCAACAACACTAGTTGCAAAGACATTGATGGGATTATACTGTCAAACTCTTTGAGATGGTCTGTACTGCAATTTTTTCTTATACAGCATTCTCTTCGAGACTGTTTAAAAAGTCTCCTCAAAGCTTCGTGTAGAAATGAATTCAATATTTTTACCTACAAATCATGCTGTACAAGCATCCTAGAAAAATTTTCAACCAGCTTCTTGTATTGTTGTAGTCAGGATATTGATAGTTTGGTCTCTATATAGATTCTCTTCAAACATCTATTTTAAAAAATATTATGATGTTTTCTTTTACAGTCTAATACAATTGGTGTTAACAATATATTGTGTGGCTGCATTAGATAACTACTAGGTTTGGAGAGAAGAAATTTAATCATTCCAGTGTTTGAATCTCAATACTTATTAAGCTGCTAAACTAAAGTGTTAGATGTTAAAGTGTCTGGTAAATGTATTCTCTCCTTTTCAATTCGTTAAATGATCAACTTCATTTCAAGCTAAGTGAATCATTTAACAAAATATCAGTTACGGTCTATTAATGCGCTCATTTTTTAAATATAAAATGAGCGCATTAATAGACTGATTTTGCATATCTAAAAATATGTTATTCCCCTATACTCGGAATATTAAGTAGCAGCTTAATAAGTCCAGTAATAATAGAGGTATCAAATCCCATGGATGACATCCAGCCCACACATTTGGATTGCCCAATCCAAACTTATATGAGTCACACGGAGGAACCTGTAAGTTTTCCTTCTGTGTCCCTTTCGCCAGCATTGCAAACTCACTTGACATTAGGTGGGGTTGCACTTGCCACAGTGTTTAGCATGACTTTACTGCTTCGTGAGATTCGATTGCTAGTAGAAGCTTGCAAATCGTAGCTGACCTGTTTAGGCTAATCACAAAAACTAATACCCCTGCCAGAAAACACATTTTCTGACAGGGGTATTAGTTTTTATAGGAAATTAGTTTTGCGAAATTAAAATGTCCCGCTTTAAGTTGCTACCCGAAAAGGGCGTATCAGATTGGTTACTATTGCAGTGTGCCTGAAGGTATGAGTGGTGGTCTATTGGTTAATGATAAAGCGCGGGTTTGTGGAATCAGTTTTCGCTATCGTTATCTTGTTTTTTGCTAATTGGTAGGGAACATCGCAATTTTGATATTTAAGCCTGTCTATATTTCTCGTACATAGTTGTAGCTCTAGCAGTATTGGCGGATTCTTGACGGGTTTTTAGGACTTGCTTGCCGATCGCAATTAGCTCCTGTTCAATTTCGGGATGTTGTTTTGAGTAAATGGCGATCGCTTCGAGCATCCCATCGAGGGTGATTTTGTTGGTGTTTTTTAGCTGGGCGTAGTAGGTGATCGCTTCACCAGATATGCGAACTGTTTTTTTCTCTA
>Ga0316612_1000421_pt1 | contig 13331 bp, 12 predicted proteins | sample MIS2016226_MG_FD_207676 | JGI IMG/M metagenome (GOLD analysis project Ga0316612, IMG submission 207676) | Microbial mat bacterial communities from Middle Island sinkhole, Lake Huron, Michigan, United States - MIS.2016.226 | ecosystem: Environmental > Aquatic > Freshwater > Lake > Sediment... | reverse complement strand
CGAAATTTTTAATTGCAAATAATTGCCCAAAGCAATTATAACGACCTTAAGGTGGTTATTGCGGCGGGGCTCACCTCTTCCCATCCCGAACAGAGAAGTTAAGCCCGCCTGCGCAGATGGTACTGCAGTTATGTGGGAGAGTATGTCGTCGCCTTTCTTTTGAAGAACCCTTCATCGTATGATGAGGGGTTTTATTTTTTAAAAAAAGTTTATTGAAACGACTTTCAGTTTTCTTGATACTGTACTAAAGATACGATAGATAGGATACTGTTCTAAAAAAATGTGTATGGTGTATAGAAAGTTTTCCAACTATTTTTGACTATTAAACCTTTAAAACAATAGATTAGACTATTTTTAGTTTTATGCCAGTATTAAAACTTAAGTTGGTTGGGATAATTTAATTATTTTTCCTGGATTTCCAACTACAACAGCAAAATCTGGTACATCATTGATGATTACTGCTCCAGCACCAATTATTGCCCATTTACCAATTTTTACACCTTGAATTATTATTGCACCTATACCAACCTGAGTACCTTCATCAATAATTACATCTCCTGCTAAAGACACATTTGGGCAAATATGAACAAAGTTTTGTATAGTGCAATCGTGTTCTATTACTGATGAAGTGTTTATTATGCAATGTTTACCTATTTTTGCATTTGAATTTACCACAGCACCTGGCATAACTACAGTTCCCTCATCGATATATGCTGACTTAGAAATTATAGATTTTTCGTGTATAAAAATTCCGAATCTGAAATTATATTTTTCACTTATGATTTTTCTTACTTTATTATTTCCAATTGAGATAATAAACAAGTCGCCAATATTATTAGTGATTTTACTTGTGTGTGTAACTGGATAATTTAACAATTGTTTTATATTCTCATTATCATCATAGATTTTATCAATTGAAAAACCGATACTAATAATAATATCTATAATAACTTTGCAATGTCCGCTGGCACCGTACAATTTAACCATAATTAATATCCTTCAAAGGGTTCTATTGTTGCTGAATTTTTGGCATTAATACCATCAAAATTAATAACTTTGAGAATGGTCTTAAAAAGAATCTTAATATCTAAAAATAAAGATAGATTATCAACATACCAAACATCATAATCAAATTTTTCATTCCAGGAAATGGTATTTCTTCCATTAACTTGAGCTAATCCGGTAATTCCTGGTTTCACTTCATGTCTTCTCATTTGATGTGAATTGTAAAGATGATAATAACTTGTTAATAATGGGCGAGGGCCAATCAAACTCATATCTAATTTTACCACATTTAACAGTTGAGGAATTTCATCCAAAGATGTTTTTCTTATAAATTTACCAATTGCTGTTAGTCTTTCAGCATCTGGAAGAAGAATTCCCTCTTTATTTTTTTTGTTGTTCATGGTTCGGAATTTAATTATATTAAAAACTTTACCATTCTTTCCAGGTCTTTTTTGGATAAAAAAAATGTCTCCTTTATTTGCTATTAAAAGTGTAATAATTAGAATAATAAAAACAGGCAAAAGTAAAATAATGGCAATAAGTGAACATGAAAAATCACAAATTGGTTTAATAAAATTGAGATACATTATACTTATGTTTTCAGTAATTGCAAAAATAGATAAATTGTTTTAATAATTAAAGGTTTTGGAAAGTATAATACATTGGCTAGATTCAACTAGCAAATGCAACTTTGTTGTTTATAAAATTAGAAAAAATTAATACCAACGTTTTTTATTTTGTTTGGATACCTCCGATTTTCTAGATTTGTGTGCACCACCGCTTCGGTTAGAGTTTTTTTGTGCTGCTGCTGGAGCCATTTCGGGACTTCCTGAATGCCAAGGATAAGGATGGTCATTAATTGTTTTTACATCAACTTTAATTAGTTTTTGAATGTCCTTCCAATATTGATGTTCGTCTTTACTGCAAAAAGAAATGGCTATTCCTTCATTTCCTGCGCGTCCTGTTCTTCCTATTCTGTGTACGTAGGTTTCTGGTATATTAGGCAAATCAAAATTGATCACAAACGGCAGTTGATCAATATCAATGCCACGAGCCGCAATATCGGTGGCTACAAGAACGCCAACTTCTTTCTTTTTGAAAGCATCTAAAACGCGTTGACGAGCATTTTGAGATTTGTCGCCATGAATGGCTTCGGCAGCAATATTGTTTTTTCGTAAAGCTTTTACCACATTATCGGCACCGTGTTTGGTTCTTGAAAACACCAAAACATCTGACAAGTTTTGATTTTTTATCAAATGATAAAGCAAGTTTCTTTTTTCGGTTTTTTCTACAAAATAAACGTGTTGTTCTACATTTTCGGCGGTGGAGGAAACTGGAGAAACTTCAACTTTTTCAGGATCTTTCAAGAATATTTCGGCTAATTCTCGAATAGCAATTGGCATAGTAGCCGAGAATAATAAGGTTTGTCTGTTTTTTGGAGTAAGTTTTACTATTTTTTTGACATCATTTATAAATCCCATATCTAGCATTTGGTCGGCTTCGTCAAGGACTAAAGTGTGCAAATGGTCAAAATCAATAAAACCTTGTTTGTGTAAATCGAGTAATCTTCCTGGAGTTGCCACCAAAATATCGATTCCTTTACGAAGCGATTCAACTTGCGGAACCTGTGAAACGCCACCAAAAATTGTGAGTTGAGTGAGGTTGGTATATTTGCCATAAGTGTCAAAACTTTGCCCTATTTGCACGGCTAATTCTCTGGTTGGAGTTACAATTAATGACCTAATTTCTTTGGCTTTTTTTGAAGAGCCCACAATTCGGTGCAATTGATGGATGATTGGAATGGCAAATGCAGCTGTTTTTCCTGTTCCTGTTTGGGCACAGCCTATCAAATCTCTTCCAGCTAAAACCAATGGAATGGCTTGTTCTTGAATAGGTGTGGGGTTAGTGTAGCCTTCTTCAAATACGGCTTTTTGAATACTTTTTGAAAGTGATAAATCTTCGAATAACATATTTTTTGTATTAAATACCCATTAATTTTTAGTGGATAGATTGGCAAAGATAGTGTTATTATTTTTGACTGAAATTTGTTGGGAAGTTTCGATAGATTATTTCAAATTTCAAGACTTTAATCTTCAATACTATTATTCGATTTTATAAAATCAGTAACCAAATATCCAATGAGTTTACCAATTAAATGATTTTTTTTCTCATAGCACAAATCTGGGGCTCCTTCACAAATATGAAGATAAGCAGCATTTTTATTTTTCCCGAAGTAGGAAACAAACTGACGCAATTCTTCGATAGAAAAACCACTCGAAGTCATACCACTACTGGGAATATTTGGAATTGCATCCAAATCAACTTCTATACCATAAAAATCATTTTCGATGAATTGTAATGCTTGAATAAGTTCTTGATTGAAGGTTTTTTCTTGCCTGATATTAATGCTATCATAAGTATTATAACGCACTCGAGCATCAATTTTTTTGATTATATCCAAAACGCTTTTTGAAGTGTAATTTTCGTGTAAACCAAAAATGAAATATTTTTTAAGAAAACCTTCTTCAAAAGCATACGAAAAACCATTTCCACTATGGCGTCCTTCGAGAATTCTAAAATCGGATTGAGAGTCAAAATTTACCGCATTTATGGATTTTCCTTTGGCAAGTGCCGTTCCTTTTATATTTCCATAAGAATTATTATGACCTCCACCAATTACAATTGGAATTTTTCCAGCTTTTATTATATTAAAAATGATATGTGAAACGTCTTTATCAATTTTTTCTACAAGTTGGTTCAATTTTGAGCGATCATCAATATCTTGAAAATCTAATTGTTCTGCCTCCCTAATTTCTTCAGTAACATTCAATTTTCCGATCACAGCAATTTGGTTCCCTTTGCAAAAACGGTTGTGTTGAATATTGGCAATACTGGCTATGGCACAATCCCAAGCAGAGGCTGTTCCTGGTCTTCCAAAATTGGCTCTAACTCCAATATCCTCTGGAATTCCGAACAATACATATTTAGCCTCGCAATTTTTTAAAAATATAGCGGGATCAATTCCTTTTGGAACAGTTAACATTTTCTCCCCAAATTTTATTTCGCCACTTCGGTGGTTGGTCACTTTTGCAAGGTCGTTTATCGTGAACGGGATGAGTTTTTCCATATAATTTTAAATACCTTCAAATATAATATAAATGTTTAAAATTAGTTGTTAAGTGATATTATATTATTATATTTGTTTAATAAATTATTAATTTTACAACAAATAGTTATCAAAATGGAAGATCAACAAAACAATTCAAATTCAACTCTAAAAGTTATTATCAGTGTACTAGCAATCCTTTTAGTAGGAAGTCTATTTTATATTTACAAAATATCAAACGATGTAAAACATGTACAAAACGAATTAACATCTACAATGACTGAAAAAGATTCAATTATGAAAAATTTGCAGGAATTGAAAGCGACTTATGATACCGCAATTGCCGAAAACACTTCATTGTCTGACGAATTAGTAAATGAAAGAGATAAAGTAGTAAATTTGATGAACGACATTAACAAATCTAAAGGAGATGCGTCAAAATACAGAGCCGAATATTTGAAATTAGAAAGTAATTTGAAAGTTTTAATGGCAGAAAATGAAGGTTTGAAAAAACAAAATGTGACTTTAACCACTCAACGCGACAGTACTGTTGTTGTTTTGGGCGAAGCAAAAAAAGTCAATGATGTATTAGTTCAAGAAAAAAATGATTTGTCGAAAACAATTGAAAAAGGCTCTAAATTATCTTTGGTAAACCTACAAACAGTAGCCTATCAACAAAAAAGTTCTGGAAAACAAATAGCTACCGATAAAGCCGGTAGAGCAGATGTTTTAAAAATTAGTTTTACTATTGCCGAAAACCAAATAGCAAAATCAGGTAATAAAGAATATTATGTTCAGGTTATCGATAGTAAAAACAATGTGCATGGCGAGAAAAAAACTGTAAATTTTGACGAAAATTCTTTGACTTATAGTTTTATTTCAAAAGTGAAATACGAAAACAAAACAGTAAATGTTTCTGAAGATTTACCTGGAAAAGACTTTGCAAAAGGAACTTACTTTGTTAATGTTTTCGACAAAAACGAATTGGTTTCTAAAACAAGTTTTAGTTTGAAATAACAATTTCAAGATGATAATTTAAAGAGGAGCAGATGTTCCTCTTTTTTTATGGGGTAACTTTTACTTTAATAATATTAGGATATGCAATAGATTGATTAATAATCTTTGAGGCTCATCTTTAACAAATAAAGCTCTAAAACATCCATTTTTGAGCTTTATTTTGCTTTTTAATGCGCTTGAAAAGAATTGACAACTTTCAAAAAGTTGTCAATTCTATTAAATGAGTTACGAAGCAATTTCCAATCGTTTCAATAAATTTCTGTTCAAAGTTTTAAATCAAAAATAGGTTTTCACCGCAAATTCAAACTGCTCCATAAAAATTTTCTTAAAAATACTTATGTTATTTTGCTCATAAAAAATCAGCATCGCTTTTTTATAATCAATAGAATCTACAGTCCTAAAAGATAGCGGACAGTATTTATAATTTATCAAAATAGCATTGCTGATAATTCGTGCCATTCTCTTATTTCCATCTGAAAAAGGCTGGATATAAGAAAGCAAAACCAAAGCCAATAATCCTTTCTCAAAAACATTTTCCTTATTATTGACAAGAACACACATATTTTCCAATGCTTCTTCTATTTGGAAAGTATTATCCAAAGGCTTATAATTGGTACCTGAAATACCAACTCTTCTATTTCGAATGTTTCGATCAATACCCAATCCCTCAACTAATAAACTGTGAATATCTTCTATTCTAGAAACAGAAAGAGGATTGACATAGTCTGGATTTTCTAAAATAAAATCCAATGCTGCTTTATGATTCAACAACATAACAGCTTCATCTTTGGTTTTTCCTGCTGCCGTTTCTTTTTCCTTTAATAACTTTTCCGTTTCTAATAAAGAATAAGTATTTCCTTCTATTTGAGAAGATTTCCAACTTAAATCAATCGCCAAACGTTCGAATTCGGTTTGGTATTCGGCTTTTGAAAGTTTTGAAATGTTTTGGGTAAAATTATTTTGAAGATGATTTAGCTTTTCCATTTCATCAGTAGTGAACAGTGGAATCTCGTTTAAAACCTCTTTGATAAGCTCAAAACTAAAACCCTCTTTTACTTCCCTTTCATCAATCTCTTTTTCGAAATAAGCGTCAATATCTATTGGAAATAATACTTCTAATCCTTTGCTAATATTATACTTAGTTGCTTTTCCTCTTCCTGTTGTAGCAACAAAATTTTTATCTAATAATGTGGTAATTGTCCTTTTTACGGTAGCGAAAGCCACCACATTTCCTAATCCCTCATCAATTTCTCTTGACGAACTATTTGGATATTTTTTGATATAATCCAACAATATTTTCTGTAAATCGAATTTCAACTTTGCCATAAAAAACGCTTTGAGCTCACAAATTTAATAAATAAAGCTCAAAAACATCCATTTTTGAGCTTAATTTTGCTTTTTAATGAGCTTGAAATTGAGTAACGAAGCAATTTCCAATCGTTTCAAAAATTAACCTACACCTATACTGCCGGCTTAGGAACGTTTCTGCAAATAGCATCAAAAATAAAATGCCATTCAGGTAATAGAGGTTCTTGTTTTACCGTGAAAAACAAGAATTTCTTTTTAGGAAATTTTTTAAAATGGTATTCCTTATAAATATAGTCACTAAGTGCTCGGCTATAAGTTATTTTAGCATTTGGATCCAATATTTTCTTTGCAAATTTACCATAACCAGGAGGAGCACATTTTTCTGGAATTTTTTCGTTTGTCAATTCTGCAAGTGCGACAATAAGATGGGAAAGATTTGGGTTTTGTATATTATCAAATTCCTCAACTAGCAGCATTTGTATGTCTATCAAAAGTTCCATTTCTTTCACTGGTCTTGAAAAAATGGAGAAACCCGAAACTTCATAACTGTACACTCCATTTTTCACAATTATAGGCGCATTAAAGCCTAAAGCATCACTGCGAAGAATACGTATATCATTTCGAATGGTTCTCTCAGAAACACTGGTTTCATTGCTTTGTTGTTCAGATAAAACCTCGTTACATTTTGAAATTAAAACTTCAATAGTGCATTCTAAAAAAGAGTTCGAAAGACATTCGTCAATCGTTTTATAGCGTAGTAAAGCGTTTAAATTTGATGGCATAATAAAAATTGCAAATACACTGCAATAATACATTTTATTCTTGCAATAAAATTAGTGATTACTAAAAATTGGAGTTCAGAAACCAATAAAAAAAACGGGGCGTAACTGAAAAGCCTTATGAGTAAGAAATAAAAACCTACAAAATGAAACAAACAGTAAAATTCAAAAGAACATTAATCTTATTATTCATCGGGGCACTTTCATTAACTACAAGTTGTAGCTCGGATAGTAAGGACGAATCATCCACATCTAGGCTAATCGTTGGTAAATGGTGGAATTATAAGCGAGTTGACAATGGAGTCCCCGAAGTAAGTAAGTCTTGCGGTGATGAATTCTCGTGTTTAACCTATGAATTTCAGACAAATGCTTGCATTGTAAACGAAGAAGATTACATAGATAATTATACCTATAAAATTGATGGAGATTTCATAAAATTTTATGACCCAAAAACAGAAGTTTTAGAAGAAACCAATAAATTTAGTTTGACCAAAGATGAGTTAATCTTGTACAGAATTGATAATAATAATTCAACTGATGAACTTCATTTTAAAAGAAAGTAAAAATTTAGATAACTATAAAATCAAAAACAAAGAATTCAGAAACATCAACATTTAAAACTTTAGAAATAGAATAAAGAGTTGTAAAAGAGGTGTTAATCACGCCTCTTTCAATTCTGCTAATCTGAGAAATCTCAATATCTAGTTCATTCGCCAATTGTTCTTGAGAAAAACCCTTTGCTAATCTAGCTAAACGGAGTTTTTACCCAAAGCTTATTTAAATAGTATTTCTTTCTAAATTATTCACGAAATAAAATTAGTTGAATAAACTAATTATGCGGTCGGCAAATTTGCTTATATTTGAAATATAAAATTAACAACAGGAAAGCTGAAAACTGATTAGAGTAGGCAAATTTTAAAAAAATAGGAATTATGTTAATACTAGCTTGTATTATTTATGTTGTATTGGCTTTTATATCAGGACCTCTTTGGCCCATACAACTATTAAGCGGAAAAGCAGGTCCGCTTGGATACTTATTATTAATAGGTTGGTTAGTACTCTTTTTTGCGGGAATAAAGTAATGTTTTTTATCCATAAACTTCAAATATAAATATTAAAATCCACATCATTTTTTAAATTAGTTTAAGGCTATGATTTCAATAATCAAAGATTATTTAAATAAAATATCGGTTCACAGCGAGAGTTTGAGTCGCACAGAAAAATACATCAATAAACCTTGGGTTCATATAGATAGTAATGGCAATTATCATAAATATATATTTAATCCCGATGGTGATTTATTTATGTCATTCAATGGAAAAGTTGAAATAGGTAAATGGAAATATCTTGCTGAAGCTAACTTAATTTATATAGATCGTTTGACAGATAAAATATTTTTAAAACAATCCTTCTTTGATGATTCTGTGATGATATTAAAAATTGATGGCACCAATGATGATTTATTCATTTTAGCTAATGAAAATATTATTCCTGATCTTGATGTTCCAAAATACCTTTCTTCTTTTATTATTAATATTGGAATATTAGAAAGAACTACTTTTTTTAATATGCCACTAATAAATGGGGATATTTTAAATATAAATAGAGACGAATTAAATTATTCAAAAGTAGGTATGTCTGTCCTCTTAAACAACAATAGTGCGCCAGATGGTGAATATTTTGCTCAAGGTAATTTAGTCGATAAATTATTAGTATACCATATTACAGATTCCAAAATTAAAGACCTTTTTTGGTTATTTACTTATAAAACATCAAAAGGCACTTTTAAAATATATCAGAAAAATGAATATAGCTTTTCTACAGGTGATAGAGTACTATTAAACAATAATCCAGCACCAAATGGAAAACACAAAATAGAATTTATGAGATATATTATTGTAAATAATGGTATGATTTCTGGTCAAGCTCTTTTATAATTAATCTTTTATACAATACCAAGAGGAATCTTTTTTTAACTAATCCGTAACTATCAAATATCCCAAAATGGTCGCCCAAATATTTTCCACTTCTAAAGAAACAAACTCCCCGATTTCGGTAAAAACAACCTTTGTTTTTTGTAAACAATTTAATAATAACGAATGATATATATATTTATTACGGTAGTAGTTTTAGTAATTAGTTTAATCATATACATTGAAAAACAAGAAAGATTAAAAAGAAAAGAACTTGAACGCAAAAGAATTGAAGCAGAAAAATTAAGGTTAAAAAACATAGCCAACCAAAAAAGCGATCTCTATCCGTTTTTTACTAAAATAGAAAATTACTACAAAGCATTATCTGACTTTAAAGATAAACCAAAATACATTTCCAATTACGATTTATATCAGTTCAAAGAACTTCACAAATCATTACTCGAAAAATTCAATGAGCTTGAATATGAACTCTTACCGGGCTTTGATAAGGAAATAACAACTATTAATCAATTCAAATCAAATTTTAATAGTTTAGAAAATGATATTCAAAAAAGGAATGCTGAATATGTCGCAAAAGAGCTAGAAAATTCAGATGCAATTTTAAGTAATATTGAAGGTAAATCACTTGATGCACAGCAAAGGAAAGCGGTTGTGATAGATGAAGACAATAACCTCATTATTGCAGGAGCTGGTTCAGGAAAAACAACAACCATTGCAGGAAAAGTAAAATATCTTACCGAAAAATTGGGTGTAGATAAAAGTAAAATTCTATTGATTTCATTCACTCGCAAGTCAGCAGATGAAATGAGTGATAGAATTCGTAACAAAATGAAAATTGAGTTACCAGTAAAAACGTTTCATAAATTAGGATTAGATATAATTGCAGAAAGTAAAAATGAAAAACCATCCATCTTTTCACTATCAGCAAAAGAAATATCAGAATTAATTGCATCATTCATTAAAAACGAAAAGAATTCAAAATCATATTCCAAAAAGCTTTTAGATTTTTTAGCATACTTTTTAAAACCATACAAATCATTAGATGAATTTAAAACGGACAAAGAACATAACGATTATTTAAAAGAGCAAAAACTTGAAGGTTATAAATTTATTAACACTATAACAAAAGAAGGCGTACATATCAAATATCGAGAAAGATTCAAAAGCCAAGAAGAAGTATTAATTGCTATTTTTTTATTTAGAAATCAAATAGAATACCAATATGAAGAAAAATACCAATACAAAACAGCAAGCAAAATGTTTGGTCAGTATAAACCAGACTTTTATTTGCCTAAATACAATATTTATATCGAACATTTTGGTATTGACAAAAACGGAAAAGTACCTGATTGGTTTAAAGGTGATGAAACTAAAACAGCACAAGAAAAATATTCAGAAGGTATTGAATGGAAAAGAGAACAACATACTACCAATAGTACAACACTTGTAGAAACCTATTCTTGGGAACAAAAAGAAGGAAATTTAATTAAAAACTTAACTGATAAACTAACTAATCATAACGTAAAACTAAATGCATTATCGGATGATGATTTGTGGATGTATTTAGCAGAAAATATTCCTGAAGATATTGATGTATTTACGCAATTAATCAACACATTCTTGGTGCTTTTTAAATCAAATAATGAAAAAATAAAAACACTAGCATCTAAAGCTATTAAAGACGATGACAAAAGAGCTACTTATTTTCTAGAGATATTTGAGCCTATTTATATCAACTATGAAAACTACTTGAAAGAAAAGGAGGAAATTGATTTTAGTGATATGATTAATATAGCAACTAAAACCATTACAACTAATCAATATACTTCTGATTATGATTACATTATTATTGATGAATTTCAAGATATTTCTAAATCTCGTTATCAATTAATTAAAGCTTTACTAGACCAAAAACCATCAACTAAACTATTTTGTGTGGGAGATGATTGGCAATCCATTTATCGTTTTGCAGGAAGTGATATTGGAATGATCACAGGTTTTGAAGAATATTTTAAAACATCTACTTTAAAAGATTTTAACAGAAAAACTAATAGTTCTATTATTGAGCAAACTTATAGATTCGACAATAAACTGATTGAAGTGTCAAGTAATTTCATACTTAAAAATCCAAATCAAATTGTTAAAACATTAAAATCAAACAAACAAAGTGATGTTGAAGCAATAACATTTCATAAATATAGTGATCCAGAAAAAAAAGGAGCTAACCAACATATAGCACTTGACAAAGCAATCAAGGAAATCATAAAAAGTAATCCAGAAAGTAAAACTTCTATTTTGTTTTTAGGTAGATATGAATTTGATTATAAAGCTTTAACGAAATTAAATTATATAAAAATTAGAAACGACAATAAGAATAGACCTTACAAAATAAATTATGTAAATAATGATTTATTAGAATTAAATTTTATGACAGTCCATTCTGCCAAAGGACTAGAAGCGGATTACGTTATTATTTTAAATGGTAATTCAGGTATTTACGGTTTTCCTTCTGAAATTTCAGATGACCCATTATTGAATTTTTTATTATCAAAAGCTGACCAATTTCCAAATGGAGAAGAAAGACGTTTGTTTTATGTTGCATTAACAAGAGCTAAAAAACACGTTCATATTTTATCCAGCATTGAGAACTCTTCAAAATTTGTTGATGAAATAAAAGAAAATGAACCTATTACAGTAATAAAATGTGATTGGTGTGATAATGGTAAACTAATTGAAAGAGATGGTCCTCATGGCATATTTTATGCCTGTAATAATTTTCATTATTGCAAATTCACAAGAAGTATAAATATCCAAGATTATGACAAATTAGCTGAATACTGTATTGAAAATAAAGATTACGAAAAAGCTATTGATTATTATAAAAAAGGAATGGTGTTAGATAATTTAAATACTAATACTCACTTTAATTTAGCAAGAGCTTATGAACAAAATGATCAATTAGAAGAAGCAATATCCCATTATAATAGTTCCATAAAAATAGATTCCAATAATGCATACTCTTTTTATTGGAGAGGAAGTGCATACTATGATTTAAAAGAATATGAAAAAGCAAAAGAAGATTGGTTGGTTTTTAATAATCTAAAACCAAATGCTAACGCTATAAATTATTGGCTATCAAAAGTCTATTTTGAAACAAAGGATGCAATAAAAACATTAGAATTTATTGAGAATGAAATAAAAACAAATCCAAACAACAAGGATGCAATCAAACTCAAAAATAGCTATTTAGAACGTTTACGTGATAAATACAATACAAAAGAATCAACCGTCAATTCAACAGAATTGCAAACTATCAAAGTTTACATTCAGTTAGCAATAGATTTTGGAATTAATATCAAATTCAACTACCATAAAAATGTTCAATTCGAAGGAGGATTACAAAGTTTAAGAACCATAAGCCCTACTGGCTTTAAAACAATGGGACAATTCGATTCAGTATGTGTATATGGCTATTGTTATATGCGCAAAGAAGAAAGAACTTTTAATTTAGATCGTATTTCCGATTTAATAATGAATCCAAATAAAATTGAGTTTTGGTCGGAATAACCGATAATGAATAATTAAAAGCTACTGTTGCCGGATAGTCTATCTTTTAAAAATAAATTAAACTATAAATAAATGAATGTAATAGAAAAAATACTTCAAGAAAATTTAACAATTGAATCAGAAAACTTACTAATTTATCCTTGTTATTTAGAACCAAAAACAATTTTAGATTTGTATGAAATTTACAGCGATGAAAAAAATGTAATTGGCTATACCAATACTTTTAACGATCATACAGATTTTATTCATTTTATGATGGATAAAATCTATAGACATCAAAATGAACTTAAAGGATATATCGCTTTTGTCATTAAATTAAGGAGTGAAGATAAGATTATTGGTGTAAGAAATATAATTTTAGATGGAGTTTACAATTATAAAAACTTACGTATGGATAACAATGAAAATGTAATCGCTGAGATTATAATAAACAGAAAATATTGGAAAAAAAATTATGCCACTGAAGCATCCAATATGATATTTAATTATTTATATTAAGTCTAATATGTAATTACAAATAATTTTATATCTTTACTCAAAAAAAACATGAGTAGAGCAGCACTAAAAGTAAAAAATTATAGTTCGGAAGAACTGAAAGCATTATTAAGAAAAGAC
>Ga0316612_1000419_pt1 | contig 13368 bp, 8 predicted proteins | sample MIS2016226_MG_FD_207676 | JGI IMG/M metagenome (GOLD analysis project Ga0316612, IMG submission 207676) | Microbial mat bacterial communities from Middle Island sinkhole, Lake Huron, Michigan, United States - MIS.2016.226 | ecosystem: Environmental > Aquatic > Freshwater > Lake > Sediment... | reverse complement strand
CTGGGGTTTAATTGGTGATGCACAAGGTAGCTGGGATAAAGATACAGATATGACATGGGATGCAACAAAGAATGTTTTCACAGTAACATTAGACCTTGTTTCTTCAGGTTCATTCAAATTCAGGGCTAATGATGCCTGGGCTCTTAACTACGGCGGTAACATTGACAATCTTACTTTTGATGGACCTAATATTACAGTTAGCTCGAATGGTAATTATACAATAACCTTCGACCCATGGAAATTGAAAGCAACTGTTACGAAAAATTAAAAAAGTTCGTTAAGTTCGTTTATATATAAATATTGGAATGAAACAAAACCCCTTCATAAATTATATTGTGGAGGGGTTTTTTTACTGAAATCAGTTATGTACAAAATCTATTTACTCGCTTTATTAATTTCTGCATATATTAATTTATCTGCACAAATAACAACCAACCCGGCACTGCCTTTGGCAACCCAAAAAGTTACAATCACTTTCGACTCATCAAAAGAGAGCCGTTTGGGATATTACACAGGCGATTTATACGCCCATACCGGAGTATTTATTGAGGGAAAAATTGGTTGGCAAAATGTAATTGGAAGTTGGGGAATAAACAATACACAACCAAAACTTACCAACAAAGGAAACGGAATTTACGAACTTGAGATTACGCCCGACATAAATACTTTTTATTCAGTTCCGGTAAATGAAAAAGTACAGAAGATGGCTTTTGTTTTTCGTTCTGCCGATGGATCTAAACAAACCAACGACCTCTTTGTAAATGTTAATTTCTTAAGTGTTCAAATTTCTGCACCTCTTAACAAGTCTTTTTTCGACCAAAATCAATCTGTTTTAATTTCGGCTGCTGCAACTCAGGAAGCATCTCTTAAATTATACATCAATGAAAATATTTTAACACATGCTAGTGGAACAGAAATAACAGGCAGTTATACTTTTACTCAAAGCGGCAAATTTTGGATTATTGCCGAAGCCATTACAAACAATACAACAGGACGTGATTCAGTTCTGGTTTATGTTTGCGATAATTCGAATAACATACCTAAACCCGTTGCCTACAAAAACGGTATTAACTACCCAACCAGCAATTCGGCAGCTTTGGTTTTATGGGTACCCCTAAAAGATTCTGTTTTTGTAATTGGCGATTTTAACAACTGGAAACCCACCCGTGAATTTAAAATGAACAAAGACTGCAATTATTTCTGGCTCGAAATTCCGAATCTTGTGCCTGGTAAAGAATACGCCTTTCAATATTTAATTGATGGCAAAATTAAAGTAGCTGATCCCTATACCGAAAAAACCCTTGATCCCTGGAACGACAAATACATCAGTTCTACAGTTTATCCTGACCTCATCCTTTACCCTTTATATAAAACCGAAGGAATTGTATCAGTCCTTCAACCAGGGCAGGAAAAATTCAATTGGGAAGTAACCAATTTTCAAATTCCTGATAAGGAAAAGCTGGTGATTTACGAATTACTTGTTCGCGATTTCACCCAAGAACATACTTTCAAAGCTGTACGCGAAAAACTCGATTATCTTGAGGATTTACGTATTAATGTTCTGGAACTGATGCCCGTAAATGAATTCGAAGGAAACAGCAGTTGGGGTTACAACCCTGCGTTTTACTTTGCCCCCGACAAATATTACGGACCCAAAAATGAACTCAAAAAACTGATTGACGAATGCCATAAACGCGGCATTGCTGTGGTTATCGACATGGTTTTAAACCACAGTTATGGTCAAAGTCCGTTTGTGCAGATGTATATGAACAACTGGACCGTCACCCCCGACAATCCGTGGTACAACGTAAAAAGCAATTTTCAAAATACAGATGCACAATGGGGATACGATTTTAATCAGGAAAGTTTGGCAACTCAGGAACTGGTTGACAGCGTGAACGCTTTTTGGATGAAAGAATACAAAGTTGATGGTTTCAGATTCGACTTTACAAAGGGTTTCTCAAATACAACATATCCTCCCGGAAGTTGGGGAAGCAATTACGATGCGGCCAGAATTTCGAACCTGAAAAGAATGACCGATGAAATCAGGAAACGGAATAAAGATGCCATTGTAATTTTCGAACACCTTTCGGACAACTCTGAAGAAACCGAACTTGCGAATTATGGCATCCTTTTGTGGGGGAACATGCATGGAAATTACCAGGAAGGAGCACGCGGGAATGTTGGTAGTTCAGACATGAGTTGGGCAATCTATCAAAAAAGAGGCTGGAGCAAACCTAACCTGGTTTCGTATCCCGAAAGCCACGATGAGGAAAGAATTATGTATTTCTTAAAACAATCAGGATACAGCAGTGGCGATTATAATATTAAAAATCAGACAACCGCTCTTAAAAGAATCGAGTTAAATTCGGTCTTTCATATTCCGCTGCCGGGACCAAAAATGATTTGGCAGTTTGGCGAACGTGGATACGATATTTCCATTAATGCTTTTGGCGGCCGATTAAGCGAAAAACCACCTTATTGGAACTATTTGGAAAATCCCGACCGTACTGCACTTTTTCAGGTAATGGCAAAACTGAACGATTTGAAACAGACCTACCCTGAATTTACTCCCGAAAGTTTTAGCTACGATTTAACTTCGGCGATAAAATGGTACCGATTAACCAGCGGTAGCAACCATGTTTTCTCGGTAGGAAATTTCGATATTGTTCAAAAATCAGCAAATGTAACTTTCCCTAAAACCGGGAAATGGTTCGAGTTTTTTACCGGCGACTCTATTGAAATTAACACCACCAATCAAAGTATTCCGCTGGCTCCGGGTGAATACCGGCTCTATTCAACCCGTAAATTTACCGATCCGCATATTGTTACTGAAAACAGAGATATTTCACAACAAGTTGAATCAATTCAAATTTATCCAAACCCGGCAAAGGGCGAAATCAATATTTCTTCTTCTGAAAATTTTTCTGAAGTGCAGGTATATTCTGTTACCGGCAAACACATCTACCGTCAGGAAACAGGTTTTACAAATCAACTAAAATTAAATATTGAGGGATTTCACTCTGGTATTTATCTGCTAAAAGTAGTTCACAGCAGTCATGTTTCGACGGTGAAATTTGTAAAGAAATAGCAAGTTTTTTTTGTATCAAAAGAACCGTTCCCTCTGTTTTAAACTCAGAAGGAACGGTTCTTTTCATTGGGAGCAGGAAATTGAGCTGGTGACTTTCCGTCACCTGTTCAATAAAAGTAGCAATTTAGATGGCTTTGAAAATTATTCACCTGCTGACTTTGAGTCAGCAGGTGAACACTCGAATGAGTCAATAAATTAACCAATATTTTACTTTTCATCCTCCGAAAAATCCTTTCCGGTTTTTCTCAGCTTTTCCAAATCGCTTACTGTAAAATCGCCGTAAAACGATACTACAAACTGCATTTGATCTTTAGATTCATTTTTTACAAAAACATGACATTCCTGAAATTTCTTTTTACCACCCATCAGCCATATTTCAGCATTGCTGTCGTCTTCATCGTCTTCGTATTTTATATAAGCCGATTTTGGTAAATACCCAATTACTTTGTCAATAAATTCGATTCCTGATAAATCGCCTTTTTCGGGGTTGTACGACATAAAACGAATTTGATGTAAATCGCCGGTAACCTTCTTTTCATCGCCATTTTCTCCTAAATCGAGGTTGATGGCATCAATCATATTTTTCGAAAAAGTGAAACTCGAAATACCCTCCTTGTTGGCAAATACATCGTACATTTTATCTGACTTGCTTTGGGCAACAACCATTTGCGAAACCAGTAAAATGACTGTAGATAAAATTGTTGTGATTGTTTTCATTTTCAAATTGTTTAATATTCTGATTTTCTGAAATAATCTATCTCTTTTAGCGAATCTCTTCTTTTTACTTTTCATTATGTGGTGCATGGATTTCCTTATCATTTTTGAAATTTTGTAGGTGCACCTTTTTTCTGTTTATTCCTGAACCCCAGGTTTTAACCTGGGGTTAATTTTGTGTCTTTACAGGGTTTCACCCAGTGCTTTTACCTATCGCCCTTTCAGGGCTTTAATTCTTCATTCTCGCATTCATGCATTTTAGCATTCTCTCATTACTCCTCCTTCATCGTCAGCCCTTCGGGTTTCATTTCCCAGGTTTTTCCAACCATATCGCCGTCCCAGGTATTGGAAACATTTTCGATGTCGTGGATAATTTTAACCAAATCGTCACTCAGGTAAACCGCTTTTCCAACAGGAATTTTGATGGTGATATCGACTTCCTGTGCCCGGTATTTTTCGCCTTTACCAAGGATAAAATACGGGTCGAACACAACGGTTGAATCCTTTAAATCATAACGGTAAATGATACTTTCGGAGTTTTCTTTTGCCAATTCGCGTGATTTTCCGCGTGATGCCTTTTTAACCAGAATTACAAATTCGTCGTTGCCTGATTTTTCAATATCAAGTCTTGCATGACCCAACATCACTTCTTCTCCATCGACAACTGCTACCTTCACATCGTCAATTTCGAAATCCATTTTAGCATAATCTGCGTATTTGTCTTCGCCAAGTTTCAAAACGAGCGTTTGACATGAATCGCATGAAATGGTTTTTGTTTCGGTAAACGATGATTGGCTTTTGTAATTCCCCAACTGGCTGAACGAAACCACTATTAACGATACAAGGGCAATTAACCACACTCCAACCATTGTAAGACCAATTGCTGTATTGTTGGTTTTGTAGCGAAATACAAGTTTTGTTCCGATAAAAAGCATGGCCAGCAAAGGAATTCCGGCCAGAATACCAATGGCAATCATTCCAAATGTAACGGTTCCGGGTTCAACAAAATGGTTTAAAAAACCGGGGACTTCAATTTCGGGGCTCCAAATTAATGGCCAGCCCTGCACAAACGAATGACCAATAACCATTGACGAAATAAAGCCAAGTAATCCTAAAAACCCCGAAATAATTAGCAGAACTCCAATTACAATCACTGCCACTCTTAATATTACTTTAATCCCGCTGTAGGCAACATCTCCGGCAGCATCAACCGAGCGCTTTCCCTTTGCATACGTATCAGAATCTTTCATTTTTTTGAAACTCTCCTTCATTTCGGTTACCTCTTCTTTTATCGATTTTTCGATATTTTTCACTGTGGCTTCCTGTCCTCTCATTTCGAGCCGTTGAGCGGTATTTTTAGCTTTCGGAACTGCAATCCACAGAATGATGTAGGCAAGAAAAGCAGCACCACTGGTAATAAATAGCAAGGCAACAAAAATGATTCGCAGAATAACCGGATCCATGTTAAAATAGGCGCCTAATCCGCCGCACACGCCGCCAATTACACGGTGGTCGGGATCGCGGTAAAGTCTTCGTTTACGTTTTGCCTCTTCACTTTCAGCCGTCTGTACTTCTTCTTCGCCTTCTTCCTCGACAAAATCCTCGGGAGTACCCATAATTTCGATAGCCCCGTTTACCATTTCGATGGTAACCACTTTTTGTACGTTGGTCGATTTTTCGATAAATATTTCGGCTATCCTGGCTTCAATATCGGCGAGAATTTCTTTCCCTTCTTCGCTTGCACCGAAATGATTTTTCAGGTTTACAAGGTATTTTTGCAGCACTTCGTAAGCATCTTCTTCGATGTGAAAAACTGTGCCGCTGATATTTATGGTGAATGTCTTTTTCATTTCATTTATTTTTTTGAATTAAATTCTGTTGACTTTAAGTTTAAATTATGATTTATTAGTTCTCACTTTAGCGACTGCTTCAACCAATTCACCCCACGATTCTTCGAGTTCGCCCAGAAATTTGCGGCCAGTATCGGTCAATTCGTAATATTTACGGGGTGGTCCCTGTGTAGATTCTTCCCAGCGATAAGTTAAAAAACCTGTGTTCTTGAGCCGGGTAAGCAATGGATAAAGAGTTCCTTCAACCACTATCATTTTGGCTTCCTTTAGTCCGGTAATAATATCACTTGCATAGAGCGGCTTTCCGTCGAGAACAAGCAAAATGCAATATTCCAGGACTCCCTTCCTCATTTGTGCTTTTGCATTTTCAATTTTCATGGTAGTATATTTTCTGGTTTTTAAATTATTTTATCTCAGTGCAATTAAGTTCGAAATGTTTAGTTATTCCAAACTTCATTGTTTGTCATCCAGTCTTCTATTATTAACTGAGCATCAGTTTCTTCGGCAACATTAAACAAACTTTCATTCAGCATCCATTCTTCAACCTGCAAATCACTTTCCTGTTCAACCTGCTGAATTACTGTTGGTTTAAAATAATTATTATCGGTCATCCAATCTTCAACTTCCAGATTGGCCTCATATTCATTTTCATAAATAATTGTTGCCGGATTGGTTTTTGATGCCGGAGCCGGGACATTAGGTTTTTTGGAGGTTTCAACCATTGCCAGTGCAATTTCGTTAAAACTGCTGTTGGCTAAAACTGTTTTCCAAAAATCCTGTGCTGTTACTGTAAAACTAATAAGTACAAAACTTACTACTACTGCTGCTGAGCGTAAAACTGTTTTCTGAACATTGTTTTTTGTTTTCATGGCTTTGTTTGTTTTAATGACTTTGTTTTCTGTTTCTGTTTTCTGAATATTTCTACTTTAAGACGCTGCTTAATTTTAAATGTTACAAATTGTAAAGAACTTTTTTTAAACTGCTACTATAACTTACCTTGTTATTGGTATTGCAAATATATGTATTTATTTCAGTACTATGCAACACAAAGTACTAATATTTTTTATTTTTTTTTATGCATTAAGGTAAATGACTGTTTATGTGTGTTTTATAAACACTTCTTTCAATCCTTATTTCATAATTTTATTTGATTATGGATAAAAATTAGATTTTTTATTCTTTTATGAACTCATTTGTTTATGATGATTGATGTATTTGAAGCTGACATTTAAAAAACCTTACAAATTGTTCAAAAAGTATTTAAAACTGTTAATTAAAAGTCAATTGAATATACACCCTGCCTTCAATATTATTTGAAAATTTGTTTTTTATTATAGTTTTATGCCGAGATGCATAGATTAAAGTGTAATGAATTTTTTGATCTATTGAGTTGAATTAAATAATATAAAAATGTTACTTAAAATTAATCTTCGTTTAATTGCAACTTTGAACAAAATAGTTTCTTTTGCACGTTGAAAACGATAATGTTAAAATTTATTAATGAACATTCTGTTTTAATAATGTACTGTATTATTTAATAATAACTAAATGCTTAATTACTTCTTTCTTCTTAAACAACTTTATTAATTGTAAAGGTAATTTTTAAGGTGTGTAATTCTGTTAATTCAATATCTAATATGCATAATTTAAATTAATTTCTATGAGAAAAACAGTTTTGACAATTACAATGATGGTTTTCTTCGGATTTTTTGCACTTTCAACAATGGCACAGTTTAATGTAACTGGAGTTGTTGTTGATGCAGAAAACGACGAACCATTAGTTGGTGCCAGTGTTATACTGGATGGAACTACAACAGGAACAGTAACCGATGTTAACGGCAATTTCTCGTTACCAGTACAATCGGGTGATAAAGTAATCAAAATCAGCTTTATTGGTTATATCGCCCAAAAACTGAATGTCAGCGCAACAGGCGGACAGATAAAAAATATTGGTACAATTAAACTGCGATCGGATGCAGTTGGTATTAACGAAGTGATGGTACTTGCATCGGTGGCAACCAGCAGAAAAACGCCGGTTGCAATATCCACTATCGAACCACTTCAGATTGCTGAAAAACTGGGAACTCAGGAATATCCTGAGATTTTAAAATCAACACCTGGTATTTATGCCACCCGCCAGGGTGGAGGTTTTGGCGATTCGCGTGTAAATGTTCGTGGATTTGACATGACAAATACAGCAGTAATGATTAACGGTATACCTGTGAACGACATGGAAAACGGCTGGGTATATTGGAGCAACTGGGCCGGGTTATCGGAAGTTACCCGCTCAATGCAGGTTCAACGTGGTCTTGGCGCATCAAAACTCTCCATTGGTTCGGTTGGTGGTACCATCAACATTATTACCAAAACCACTGATGCCGAAAAAGGAGGCAGCTTTTTTTCCGGAGTTGGAAATGACGGATATAAAAAGACATCGTTTACCCTCTCAACAGGGGTAAACGAAAAAGGTTGGGCAATTTCTCTTTCAGGTGCACACACCAAGGGAGATGGCTGGGCTGATGGTACACAATTCGAAGGTTGGTCGTATTTTGCAAGTGTATCCAAACGCTGGACAAACCAGATGTTATCGTTTACTGCTTTTGGCGCTCCACAGGTTCACGGTCAGCGTGCAAGCACATTAACAATTGAACAGGTTCAGGAACCCGGAAACGGATTGCGTTACAATTCAACATGGGGTTACAAAGATGGTGAAGTATATAGTCTGAATACCAACTTCTATCACAAACCCCAAATGTCGCTTAACCATTATCTCGATATCAGCGACAAAACAACACTTTCAACTTCAGCATATTACTCATTCGGTACCGGTGGTGGAACTGGAAATTATGGTTCAAACCAAAATGCGTTTTATACTTACATGACTCCTGAAGGTCAGATTGATTATGAACGCATCGTTAATGAAAACGTAGCCAACGGTAACGGCGGTTCAACAGCAATTATCCGTGCTTCAAGAAACGACCATAGCTGGATGGGTTTACTTTCTAACCTGCAACATGATTTAAACGACAGCTGGCAGTTGAGTGGAGGTATCGATTTAAGACGTTATGTTGGAAAACATTTCCGTGAAGTAACTGATTTATTGGGTGGTGAATTTGTTTTATCGAAAGAAGACAAAAACAATCCAAACAAAATTGCACGCGAAGGCGACAAAATCGGCTACTGGAATGATGGTATAGTTTCGTGGCAGGGACTTTTCGGACAAGTAGAATATAATAAAGATGCATTAGCTGCATTTTTTGCTGCTTCGGTTTCTAATACAGGTTACCAACGTGTCGATTATTTTAACTACCTCGACAGCGACCCCGCACAAACTTCAGACAAAGTAAACCACCAGGGTTTCATTTTTAAAGGCGGTGCCAATTACAATATTAACAGTAAACACAATGTTTTTGGCAATGTTGGTTACTTTCAGAAAGCTCCGATGTTCGACGGAGTATTTATTAACTTTGTGAACGACATTAATGATGGTGCCAAAAATGAAAAAACAATGGCTTTTGAGTTAGGATATGGTTTTAAAGTCAGAACATTTGCAGCAAACATTAATGCATATCACACCAACTGGAAAGATAAATTCTTCCGTCGTTCTGTTCGTCAACCCGATGGCAATTACTATTCGGCTAACATCGAAGGGGTAGATGCATTACATAAAGGGGTTGAAATGGACTTTAAATGGAAACCTCTTTCCAATCTTGAAATTAACGGGATGGCATCAATCGCTGACTGGCGTTGGCAAAACGACCTGGTGGACGTACCGATTTACAACGAAAACGAAGAACTCCTCGGAACCGTTGACCTTTATATTGCTGATTTAAAAGTTGGTGATGCTGCACAAACCACATTTGCACTTGGTGTAAATTATGAACTATTCGAAGGTTTTAAAATTGGTGCCGATTATAACTACTACGACAACCTATATGCACAATACGACCCAACCGGAAGAGGAGATGCCTCGAAAGCCGGAGTACAACCCTGGAAAGTTCCGGCATACGGACTGTTTGACACCAACTTAAGATACAACTTCGACATTGGACCGTTTGATGCAACCATTTATGCTAACATCATCAACGTGTTTAATACTGAATTCATTTCGGATGCCGATGACGGTAAGAACAATGACTGGCAAACTGCCAAAGTATATTACGGACTTGGCAGAACATGGTCAACCGGTTTAAGAATTAACTTTTAAAAATTATTGAAATGAAAAAGATACTTTATTTAGCATTATTTGCCACAGCGTTAATGTTTAATGCCTGTGATCCTATGCAAGACATAAATGACGAACTGGATACAACGTTTGCTAAGGAAGATGAAAAAGCCGTGTTTTTGAAAGATAAGGAGGTTGCGCCAGCTGCTTACACACTCACAGATGCAGATTATGCCCTGTCGTCCAACGAGTCAGTGAAGAAATACAAGAATTTCTCAGCTTCTGTTTTACCAAAAGATTTTTTACCTGAAATTCTGAACAAAAAGTTTTCTGCTGAGAATGCGCAATCAATGATGGTTACTTATAACTTTTATGCAGCACCTGTTATTGATTATGCCGGCGCCAGAATAACCAGTGATGATGAATATTTACAAATGGGTCAGAAATATGCAAACTTTTCAGATGATGCTATTGCACAAAGCTTACTTGCAAAATTGTTCGACCGCGAAGTTTATGTTAGTGAAGCTGGGACTGAAAAAACAGCTCAATATCTGAAATATCAAACCAATATGGTTCGGTATGTTAAGGTAAATGCCGATTTTACTACTGAAGTTTTATCAAGCGCTGCAAATGCTGTTGTGGTAACCGATGCCCAATATGAAGCAATGGGAAAAGGCAAATACAAAAACTTTGACGATATCGCGCAGGCTCAGACTCTTCTGGCTGATCTGGCCAAAACCGAGGCTACAGCACCAATAACCTACTCTTGCAAAGTGTATAAAAACTACATCGATAAATATGTGGTTTACCTTTACAACGGAACTAATTGGTTGTTGAAACAAAGTGTAATGCCGGTATCTGAAGAATTAAACTATTCTTTAAACGAAGACGACATTACTCAAAGTTATTGGTGGGCCGATCCTGCAATTAAAATCACTTTAGGGCCTGCCGACTATGCACTTTATCCCGAAACCTCAAAATACAGCAATTTTGACGTACGTGGTTCAATCGTTCCCGGAACCGACAGAAACAAACTGGTGGAAATGATTGGCGGAATGCTTGACGCCAACCATAATGCAGTTGAAAACCAACAATACCTTGTAAAATACGCCTATTATGATGGAAGTAATGGTGTAGCCACAATTCGCGTTATTAAACAAGCTGGCGTCTGGAAAGAATACACCAACTAAAAATACAACCGGAGTATTAAAAAGAGCCGCTTTTTGCGGCTCTTTTTTTCTTCTTATAAATCAATTTTTCACTTCAGTTTTTTAAACAAACCTGGTTAATGAAAACATTTTTTTTAATCCTTTTTATATCCTTTTTATTTAATCCCGATGATTTGCTGGCGCAACCTCTGGGTTATTATAACGGAACCGAAAACCTGGCAGGAGAAGACCTGAAAAAAGCACTGCACGATATTATTAAAGAACATGTTGATTTTTCGTATAACCAGGCCCGTTATATTATTAACTACACCGATGCCGACACGGCCAATCCTGATAATGTTATCCTTTTTTATCTCCAGGAATCGCGTGATGCCGACCTGTATGGTACAGGCGGCGATTTTATTAACCGTGAACATGTGTGGGCCAAATCTCATGGTAATTTTTCGGGTATCAGACCCATGGACAGCGACGTTCACAACCTGAGACCGGCCGATGCATCGGTGAACGAAGACCGCGGAAATAAAGATTTCGACAATGTTAAGCCCAACGGAATTCAACACAACGAAGCAACTGAATGTTGGTTTACCGATTACACCTGGGAACCTGGCCCTGCAACAAAAGGACAAGTTGCCCGAATTATGTTCTACATGGCTACAAGATATGAAGGAGGATTTCCTGAGATTGACCTCGAATTGGTAAATAAAATCAATACTTTTCCACTACCCGAACATGGCAAACTTTCAACCCTGATTCAATGGAACAACCAGTACCCCCCTTCCTATTTCGAAAGAAGACGCAACGAACGCATTTTTCAAATTCAGCAAAACCGAAACCCTTTTGTTGATAATCCTGAGTTTGTTAACCTCATCTGGAATCAGGAACTTCCTCCCCCGATACAAATTGGCAATGTAAAAATGACCCCTGAAAAACCCTTTTTAACTGATGAAGTAACCGTTTCATTACAGGTAAATTCAACTTCAGAACCTGACAGTGTTGTTTTATTCTGGGGAAATCGTTTCGATTCGAAACAAAACCGGGTGGTGCTTTTACAAAATAATTTAGCGTATTCAAACACATTCGGTTTTACGGGCTTTCAACCCAGCGAAACTGTTTTTTTTCTGATTCAAGCCTTCTCAGGAACTGAAATGGCTCAATACCGTGGCAGTTATATTTTCCCGGAGTCTGTTGACGCCGAACAAATTACAAAAATTTCAAACATACAGGGTTTAAGTTTTGAAAGCCCGGTGATTGGCCAGGTGATTACAGTTTCCGGTCGTATTATCGCCAATTTCGACAATACTTTTTATCTTCAGGATAACTCATTGTCAAGAAGCGGGATTTGTATTTATAATGCACTGAAAACCGGAAATATTGGCGACAGCGTGGTGGTTAGAGGAAAAGTAACTGAATATGCAACGTTAACCGAAATAACCGACGTGGAGTACTTTTATAATTTCGATAATAACAAACCTGCAGTACCGGTTACAATAAACACATCGCAGATTACTGAAGAATTTGAAGGTATGCTTGTGAAAATTGAGAATGTATCTTTTGAAGATGGGGGAGTAAGAGTTCAGGAAAACAATTCAACATTCCGTTTTTCCGACAATTCAGGTTCATCTGTATTGTTTTCATCATACAACTCCCGGCTGGTTGGTCAATATCTCCCTGACGAAAAAATAACCATTACGGGTGTAGTTTCACAATATCAGAACAGTTATCAAATACTTGCCCGCGATATTAATGACCTTACAGTAGCAACTCATTCAGGTTATATTTCGAATCGCAGCAACGAATTAACGCTTTTCCCAAATCCGGCTAAGAATAAAATTTTCCTTGAAACCAAAAGCCGCATTGCATCATCAGCAATTTATGGTATCGCCGGAAATCTGGTATTACACCAGATAAGTTCGGAAAATGAAATCGATATTACAGAATTACAACCATCAATTTACTTTGTTAAAGTTACATTCGACGATGACAGAATTGCCGTTAGAAAACTGATTATCAATTAAAATATCAAATTATTTCCTCTTCATTAAGCATCCTGCCTTTTCACGATAACCAAAACATTTCAGACATATGAAGGTTTTTTTAAATGTATTTGTAATTTTGCCGCCTTATCCGATAGATTAATTTGCTAATGGTACAGATACATATTCAAAACAGTCTTGTTGAAATAGGTTTTATCGATGAACCTGTAAGTGCATCGATAAAACTTGTTGACGAAATTAACCGTTTGAAAAAGAAAAAGAATGCAGTGATTCTCAGTCATTATTATGTGGACGGTGAATTGCAGGACATTGCTGATTACGTGGGCGACAGCCTTGGTTTAGCGCAGGCTGCCGCCGAAACCAAAGCCGATATTATAGTTTTTGT
>Ga0316612_1000417_pt1 | contig 13442 bp, 24 predicted proteins | sample MIS2016226_MG_FD_207676 | JGI IMG/M metagenome (GOLD analysis project Ga0316612, IMG submission 207676) | Microbial mat bacterial communities from Middle Island sinkhole, Lake Huron, Michigan, United States - MIS.2016.226 | ecosystem: Environmental > Aquatic > Freshwater > Lake > Sediment... | reverse complement strand
GAACAATTAAAACAAGAAATTCAGCTTCTGTTTGAAACGGGAAAACCAGATTTATTTGATGGATATTTTGCTCAATTTCGATACTGCGTATTTGGTAAATCCTTAAGAGGGGCATTGTTGCCACCACGCCAAGTTTTATTTTGTAAAAATAAAGCGATTTATATTGATGATGGGCATACACAACTTCTGCAAGTCAATGGTAAATCTGCCAATCTCAAGAATTATATCTATCATGACGATCGCAAGTCATTGAGTAGATGGTTACAGTCTCAAGATCGTTATTTGCTGATCGAAGCTAAGAAATTATTGACAACTCCAGCCAAGCAATTGAGCTTTGGCGATCGCCTTCGCAAACAAAAGGTAATTGCACCAATCGTGATTTTATTTTATTGCTTAATTCTTAAAGGTGGAATTTTCGATGGATGGGCTGGTTGGTATTATGCTTGGCAAAGAACGCTTGCAGAAATTTTATTAGCAATTCGATTAATTGAGTTAAGTCGTTCAGCATAGTTAATAAGTTATCTTTTCGCCCGCTACACGGGCGAAAAGATAACTTATGCTTAAGAGATTGTGCTTCGCACAACTTTTTTATCGATTAGATTTTTGGGCGGTTGTCGTTGTAGGCATCACACCGTCATTATTGGGAGAAGCAACTTCTGTCGGTTCAAGCAGCTTAATTGTCATTTGATTACGCTTAATCCAACCCTGCTTTCGCAATAACATTTCCTGAGACTTACCAGAATTTAGAGTTTGGGGCAATTGCTCCCGCATCCCATTCACCCGTTGCTCGACTGAACTTACCTCTGTTATAAGTTCATCAAGCCGATCTTTTTGGGATGACTGATAGGGTAATAGTCTCGCAATTGCGGCGATCGCCGCAAAGGACAAAGCCATATTCACCGCAATCACAACTATGGATTCAGTTGCCTTAGTCCGACAATATTGCTCTTTTTTGCGCTGGATCGAGTTGGCAACGGCTTCACTGTAGCCATTAGCCGCACTCAATGCAGGATTAGCCGTCATGGGCATAGCAGAAACTCTGTTGCTAGAGACGGCGGAATGGTTGCTGCGTGAACCGATGCTCACAACATCATTTCGCCTGTTCTGATCTGGTGATCGGCGTAGGTTTTGTTTTGCTACTACTGGAGAAACACGCGGAGACAGGTTTCGCTTGGCAACCATTCGCAACCTCTAGGTTGTAAAAAATTAAAAAGTAATATAGATAGATAAATATTAGGAATTAGAAAGAGCAGAACCTAATAAAACTGCCAATACTGCGGGAAATAGAGCGACTACTAATGCGGTGAAAACTTGTGTGTCTGAAAGATTCATACAATATCTCCTAAATATACCTAAATACAATTTATATAAGTGATTATTTCAATCTTAACAATACACCGTCATATCAGAAATTGGCTAGTTGTTGAAATAAATGTCCACACTTAAAAGTTTTTCGACTTCGATAGGAGCTACCCTTTACAGGATGGATATGATGGCAGTTAAGGACTTGCGACTTAATAAATTACCAAATATAAAACCAGAATCGGTGGGGCGGCTTCGCCGCCCCACCGATTTTGGAAAATCTGGATTGGTATTTTATTTTCTCGCAAGTCCCTAACTAAACTTAAAATCCCGCATTATTGTTGCGCCGCCCAACAATAATGCGGGATAACTACAACGCTTTGTCTAATACAAATTGGCGGATGCGATCGCAGGTTTCAGGACGAATCTCATGGGCCATTTCGTATTCCTCATATTCTACGGTTGCGCCCAAGCTCTCCAACACTTTTTGAGCATTACGCGCTGATCCGATGGGAACTACGGTATCCTGTGTCCCGTGGGCAATAAATATTGCTGGAAATTTCTGATTAGCAAATTCCTGTAACTCCTCTTCAGCGATATGTAGATATCCACTTAGCGAAATCAAACCTGCTAAGGGAAATCCTAGCCCGACATCAAGAGTCATCGCTCCACCTTGCGAGAAGCCCAACAAAAATGTCTTGTTGAGGGGAAGCCCCGTCAGTGCAGGCAAATCCTCAAGAAATTGACTGAGTAATTCACAGCTTGTGGCTAGTCCCTCAGCATCAAGGTTTTGAAGGTCATACCACATTTTGCCATTAGGCATAGGATGATCAAAGGGGGCTTCTGGACAGATCCATTGATAATTGGGGAGTCCGACCAATGGCGCAAGAGAGATTAAATCATCACAATTTGCACCCCATCCATGCAGCGCCACGATCGCGCCTTGGGCATTAGGATTGGGTAAAGAAGCGGGTAGAGCGCGGTAGTTTAAGGGCATGGGCAAACCTAGGCATGATCCGATAAATGGTAAGGCTTATCAACATCGCTTACAATAAAAACGCATAGAAAATGCACTTTTAAAAACCAAACCATAACACATTCTAAAATTTGCTGGAGAATTGTCTGAATGCAACTCATCGCGCTTCAGAACTTACTGGATAACACCTCATTTGCTGTCCTTTTCACAACTATGCTCGTTTTTTGGGTGCATGTCGCATTTCCAAATCTGCCCTACCTACGATCGCTAGGAAATACGGGCATGGCGATCGCCAATCTTTGTATTGCTGCATTACTGGGAGCGCGTTGGATTGATGCAGGCTATTTCCCCCTCAGCAATCTTTACGAGTCACTATTTTTCCTAGCATGGGGCATCACTACCATGCATCTTGTCGTTGATCGCATTGGCAATCAAAGCGCCAACGATAATGCTAAACGTTTGATTGGGGCGTTTACTTCACCGATGGCAATGGGAATCACCGCCTTTGCTGCTCTTGCCTTACCCGCAGGAATGCAGATGTCAGAACCCCTTGTACCTGCCTTGAAGTCCAATTGGTTGATGATGCACGTTACGGTGATGTTGCTCAGCTATGCGGCTTTGATGACGGGCAGTATTCTCGCGATCGCCTTCTTGATTGTTACTCGCGGTCAAGAGGTGGTGTTGCAAGGTAGCTCTTTTGGTACAAATCTGCGTAGTATTGGCAATAGCTCTAATCCAGAAACCTTTGCGGCTTTTGCAGTTGAGGGGATGGGTCAAGTTCTAAATTCTGCCATTACCAATAGCGCCACCAATAGCGCCACCCTCACTGCTGAAGCAATCTCTACTCAAACTAAACCTTTATCCCTGCGCCGCCTCAGCCTTGGGGAAACGTTGGATAACTTGAGTTATCGGGCGATCGGGCTAGGATTTCCCCTGCTCACCATTGGCATCATCGCTGGCGGCGTATGGGCAAATGAGGCATGGGGTTCCTATTGGAGTTGGGACCCGAAGGAAACATGGTCTTTGATTACATGGTTAGTTTTTGCAGCCTATTTGCATACGCGCATTACGAAGGGCTGGCAAGGACGCAAGCCCGCAATTTTAGCAAGCATCGGCTTATTAGTAGTATGGACCTGCTACCTCGGCGTAAATCTTCTCGGTAAAGGTTTACACAGTTACGGCTGGTTTCTATAGCTGCCGACGCTTGCATTATTAGCCCAAAAAATGAGTGGCGACAGCTATATAAACAAATACACAAAAAAGAGAGTCGGTGCGTTGCACCGACTCTCTTTTTTGCGCGATCGCTTAACGAACTTCGATTAGTTCACGAATGCCAATACAAGCAATCCGATCCTGTTCAGGAATAAATAGAAACACATCTTTTCCAGAAATACTTACGCAATAACCAACCCAGCCCATACTGATATGGCGGAATTTTCGATTGTTCACATAGGGATTATTAGATGTTCTGCTCATGATTTTTAGTTGAAATTTTAGAAATTATTTCGTTTACTAAGCTCCTGCTCAAGCTTAGGCAAACTATCTAACTCAAATACGGTGATTTGCCCCGAATTAGCGCTGCCCTTACCATTTTGCAATAATTCTACCCAATAGCCATATTTTTTACCTTGGCGCAATTCTCCCTGCAACGCCCAGAGAATTGCTGAAGCATTCCTGCTTTGCGATCGCTGCACCATGGCGGCGTTGGGATAGGCATAAACCCGTTTTGCTGTGGCGTAATCTCGCATGATTTCAGGTCCATAAATCGAACGCAGTGACTCCTCTAGACGCGATCGCGTTACCCCATTGATAATGTCAAAAAGGCGGATCTGCTCACTTCTAATCAAATTCGCATCGCCCCCTTTAATTGCGGCAATCCCCGGTAATACCACACTGGCTTGAAATTGAAAACGTCTTGATGGGGTATCACTTTTTCGCACAAGCAAGCGCTCACCCGCCTCTGGACGCAAAGCGGCATTAGTTCTAATCCAGTCCATGACTTGATCGGGAGTTTGCCCTGGTAAAGCGATCGCGGAGGGTATCGCTTGCCATGCTGTCGGCAAGGCAATACTGAGTATTTGCGTTAAAAGTGTGGTGGCGATCGCGGTTCTCGCACCTTTAGTTTTTGCGCTCTTAAAGCAATTCATGTAAGTCCTCTACAGCAATTAAATCCTAATGGAAAAATTTAGCTGGCAAATAATGGCTGACAGAATATCATGGTCTGGGTAAATTGCAATGACTTTTTCAGGCTTTTTACGATATTTTGTAGCTATAAGTCTCAATCAAAGAAGGCAGCGCGATGCGCCGCCTTCTTTGATTGGGGTTTTGCATTGCTATACACTAGCGATAGAAGTATAGGCATACTTTTTTGAAAACCTGATATAGAAACAGTTTTAGGCTCATAACTAAGAAAGTTTTAAAAAATATGGGCAGAAGTATTGACAAATGCTCTTTTAATCTACATAATAAGGAGCGCTTAAATAAAGAAATACAAAAAACGATCTGTAAAGCAGTTAGTAGAAAGCAATTCTTTACTTAAAAAGCAAGAATTTGGGTTCGTAGTTCAATTGGTTAGAGCACCGCCCTGTCACGGCGGAAGTTGCGGGTTCGAGCCCCGTCGAACCCGTTCTATAAAGAACGGATAACAACAAAAAAGGAATCGCTAAGCGGTTCCTTTTTTGTTGTTTTGTTAATGCCAAGTATTTTGTTTAGGCGCGATCGCTTCTGTAATCTCGGTGAAAGTAAAGGGCTAGCCTTTACAACTCTCTAAGTAAATTGTCATATTCACCATGAGAGCCAATCCAAAACCAAATAATTGTTTGACTATCTTGTTTAACTCCCACTGCACGCCAACCGATGCCGACCCTGATCGAATAAACGGGTTGTTTGGCGTTTACTTTTTTAAATTCTAAACTGGGATGATTGGGATCTTGCTGCCAAAGTTGATAGTTTTTACGAGCAGCTTTTTGAACTCGTTCGGGTAGTTGGGCAAAAAAGTTTGATAAATTCTTCATCTAACTCTGATCTCATAGCTGGTCGAAACCTAAAATCTTGGTTTTCCCTTTGAGTGAGTTATTTAGAGCTTTGGTGGCAAGTTGATCGAGCTTACTTGGCTGGGGTTGAGACAGGGTTTGCAACCAACGCATTTCGCTTTCAATGTCTTCAAGAAATTGGGTAGCAAATTCATCTTGCAGATATTCGGGCAAGGATTGCGCTTTTTCAAATGCTTGTAATAGTAAGCTAGTCATACTTTTGATCTCTTACAATTTTGTTCAAGTATATCTTCACTGTAACTGATCGCCTCTTTAATCTCTGTGAAAGTAAAGGGCGATCGGCTAAGTTTTTTAGTTGAATCTGCTCACAAAATTTGGCACAGATGTTTTTAAAATATTGAGCAAGTCTGTAACCGACATAGGTGGCTTTTTTAAATCACTTGCCTGAGTTTGGAGAACTTGCCTGATCTCTTGAGGAAACAAATCATGTAGATAGGTTAAAAATTGATCGGCGCTTTGGGCTTCAACTTGATATTGGCTCAGAACTATTGCGGGAAAGTGCTTTAAATTTTCGGTGACGATTACATGAGCTTTGGCAATCAGAGCCGCCGCTAAAACATGGCGATCGCCTTCATGGTTATCCATACAAGGAATTAAGCGATCGGTGAAATAGCCTCGGTTAAGCGGTCATCTTCTGGTGTATAAAATCCCAACTCTTGACTAAGTTCAGTTAGTTCACTCAAAGCTTGATGACGCTGAGTATCTCTCTGCTTTTTGTACTGCATTAAATCTTGAAACTGGACGCGGCGATGCGTACCCACCTTGATATAGGGGATATCGCCTTGATCTAACAATTTATATAAATAGGGGCGTGAAACATTGAGCAAGTCAGAGGCTTGAATCGTACTCAAATGCAAGTTATAAGGAACCAAGGATATAACTTGTCCCGATGCCATCATGTGAATAACTTGCCGAAGGGCTTGATATATGGAGTCGGGCAACATGATTTCTTCACCGTCTAGACCGACAAGCTTGGGATATGCTTTTTCTAGCATTGCCTCTAGGCGTTGTATGGGTAGGGTGTCTGGCTCAGGTGCAAAGACAGAATCTGGTAGGTCGTTCAACATATACATTTTAAAGATTGCTGATGTTGAGATGGGTTGATTTTTTGAAGTAAGTGTAATAAGTGTAAATATACTATATGCCAATAAGAGCGATCGCCTCTTTAATCTCTGTGAAAGTAAAGGGCGATCGGCTGATTAACTATAATCCCGATGAATATCAAATTAATATTGACAATTGATATTTAAAGTGTGATCATGATCTTAACAAGACCCGCCAAGGCTATGCGAAAGTACCCTCAAACTGTGCGGGTTCCTTAGTTTTTAGGGATATTACCTGTATTTATTTGTGGCACGCGATTTCACTAAACCCGCTAAAACTTTTGAAGAGCAGGTGCAGTTGCTTCAGTCACGAGGCATGATTATCGGTGATGTGCAGGAAGCAATTTTTTATCTTCAGCATCTTAACTACTATCGGCTTAGTGCTTATTGGCTACCTTTTGAGTTAGATCATAAAAGTCACCAATTTGAGCCTGACACAAAGTTTGAAGATGTTCTCAAGCTTTACATTTTTGATCGGGAACTTCGACTGTTATTGCTGGATGGGATTGAACGTATAGAGGTTTCAGTGCGTAGTCAATGGGCATATCAACTAGCAATTTTGCACAATCCTCATGCTCATCTTGATTCCCAACTATTTAATCCTCGTTATTGGCAGAGAGATTTGAAGGCTTTATCTCAAGAGGTCGATCGCTCACAAGAGACTTTTATTCATCATCTACAAAATACTTATAACGAACAGCTACCGCCAGTTTGGGCTGTCTGTGAGGTTATGTCTATTGGATTGTTGTCCCGATGGTATAGCAGTTTGAAGCCTTATCAAACTCGTTCGGCGATCGCCAAAGTTTATCGAATCAATGATTTTTCCTGTTGATTGGCAGCAGATGAGGATTTGGCAAGATATCGTATAGGGCGATCGCTTCTGTAATTTCTGTGAAAGTAAAGAGCGATCGATACAAATGATGTGGTAGGCTGTTTCACAGCAATATTTTTAAATTTATGCCGCTAGAGGATGGAGACAAACGCAAGCCACCGAGAGGACTTAATTTAGCAGAAAGGCACGTTCAGAAGCATTTGCCTGATACGCCGCAGATGTTAAAACTGTTGAAGGAAGATGGTAAAGCTCATGTGTTTAATGATCGCCAAACTTTACTTGAGGTTACTGAGGCTTTGTTTAAGTCGGGTGAGTTTATTGGCACGGTGAGAGGTCATGAACGATATGGGATGTATTTTGATTTAGCAATTGGCTATAGAATTGATTTAGCAGGGACTCGATTGCCGTTGTATTTTGCAGAAATGAAAATTATTAAGGGTGAATATCATGTCATTCCACGCACAAAACCAAGCGAAATTATCTAGTTGGAAGTTTATTGAGATGTGGGTCGATCCTAGTTCCGATCTGCCCTATGTGTTGATGTTGGTTGGTGATGTGGATGGAAGCTATACACTTTATGATCCAACTGAGGGGTATCAAGTGGTTTATGCGGCGCGAGATTATGAGAAGGTGAAAGATTTTCTATTGGAAGATGAGTATGTGCAGATTCGCGGTAGATATCAGGAAAATGTTGAAGCACGAAAATCTGAGCCTATATTTGCTTAGGCGCGATCGCCTCTTTAATCTCTGTAAAAGTAAAGGGCGATCGCATATTGGTATATTTTAATTAGCCAAGAATTACCATGTGTTATTTTTAAGTTATGCCAGCGATTTTAAGGATTGGTGCATATCGTTTTTATTTTTACAGTCACGAACCAAATGAACCACCGCATATTCATATTGATCGCGATAACTTGACAGCGAAGTTTTGGTTGCAGTCAGTTAGCTTGGCTCAAAATATTGGGTTTCCTGCTAAAGAGTTAAGGAAACTGCAATCTATGGTGATCGAAAATCAAACACAATTATTGGAGGCATGGTATGAGTACTTTGGCGATTAAGACGGATGAGAGAGTTAAGGATGTTAGCTTTACTGAAGATACGATCGCTGTCGATTTAATGGATGGGCGGACAATTGTAGTTCCGTTAGTGTGGTATCCGAGGTTATTAAATGGAACTAGTGAGCAGCTTGCTAACTGGGAAGTCTGCGGTGGTGGCTACGGTATTCATTGGGAAGATCTTGATGAGGATCTGAGTACTGAGGGTATGTTGCGTGGTGCGCCTGCGCCGAGGAAGTCAAGAGCGATTAGTTAAGGCGATCGCCTTTTTAATCTCTATGAATGTGAGGGGCGATCGCCAGCCAGTAAAATAAAGGAAGTAGTTATTCCAAGTTTACAATTATGACCTTCACCGAGTTATTGCCTAATCTGCAAAAACTAAACTCTTTCGATAAACTTAGGGTTATTCAGTTTCTGGCGACTGAGTTATCAAAAACAGAAAATCTTGCTGCCGATGATATAGAGTCTAAATCTTGGTTAGAAGCAGATTTGGTTCGTGATTTGCCTGAATATGACTGGGGAGAGGGTGGTATACCAAGTATGAAGCCTGTGGAATATTTGTCTGGTATTGGTTTAGTGGTAAAGGCAGGATAGAGATTTTGAATAATCAGATTCTCAAATAACGAATCGCCTCTTTAATCTCTGTGAATGTGAGGGGCGATCGCTATCTGATTCCACCCCCGATGGCAGAGTCCGCCAATCTGCCGATGAAGCAATTCAACTAGTTCAAAAAGGTGATCAATAAGGATGCAGGGCTAAAACAAATGTGTGAAGAACTCGATCAAGTTCGGAAAGATAATCAGGAGCTTAAGAGTCGATTAGAAGCGATCGAGGCAAAGTCTAAAGCTTAGTAACTAACTCCATAATCATGCAATATAAGCGCCTCTGGGGCTTTTTGTTCATATATTGTTTGCTATTTAAGTACCTATTCTTATGATAATATAATACTTAACGGGCGGAAGGGACAGTTAGTAGTCAGCCAAAGCTAAATTACTAGTTAAACGCAAAGCTAAATTACTAGTTAAACGTTTTACTTCTACAAAATGAGTTAAACAATTATATATAGTTAAATGGAAAAAATTAGATTTATTGAAAGTAATATTGAAGCTGGCGTTGCAGAAATAACACCAGAACTGGCAAGGGAGATTCTTGAAAAATGTAATCGTGATAATCGTCCTCTCAAAAAAGATCACGTCAAAAGGCTCACCAGCAGCCTAAAGAACAATGAATGGATGTTAAACGGTGAGGCGATTGCTTTTTCTAAGTCTGGACGTTTACTGGATGGACAACATCGATTGACAGCTTGTATAAATAGCGGCAAAGCTTTTAAAACCCTTGTCATAAAAGGTATCGAAGAAGAAGATGCTTTTGGGACTATTGATATTGGCAAACCGAGAACTGTCACAGATTTGATGAATCTTCAAGGGCTTCCCAAAGCTCCACTATTTTCAGCTATTGCTAAACAGCATAAGGCATGGATAGAAACAGAGAACGAGAATAAACATAAGTTCATTCTCACAAACAGACAGTACACTGAGAGAAGTATCGCTTTACATGGCAAAAAATATGTAGATGTGATATATCCAGCTTTTGATGCGACTCAAAAATTAGGCAGAAAAAGTGCTGCGATAGGATTTGCGGCTCTTCTAATCTTAGATACAGCTACAGACGATGGAGAAGAATTTTTTGCAGAGCTAGAAAGTATTTGGAAGGATGAGTGTAATCCTGACCCACAAAGTCCATCGTTTGTCTTGTATGATTTTCTTATGAAAGAAGAGCATATTTTTAGACCTACGACCATGACTCTGCTTGCTGCATTAACTATTAAAGCCTTTAATGCTCATGTAAAAAAAGAACATACCAAAAAACTTTTCTGGAGTCCCACGGAGGGTTTTCCATCTGTAGAAGCATAATTTTGGGTAGCGATTTAGCTAAAATCTCATAAACTGAGCATTTGTTTGACATCATTTAAATTGATCGCGGTTTTACTTTTGGCAAATAGCGATCGCCTTGTGATGTGGTTATTTGAGAAGCGATCGCTGGTTGATTGATTATTTGAGAAGCGATCGCTGATTATGGGATGAATAGGCGATCGCCGTAAGTAAAAACTAATTACCGTAGAGCTTCTCTAACAGTTGCAATAGGCAGATAAACAGATAAAGTTTCATCAAAGGGGATAAATCCACATTTCTGAATATAGTAACCCTGCTTAATCTGGTTACTAGGATCGATACGAATCCCGCAAACACCAATATTTTTAGAAATCTCAATGATTCTCAAAAAAGCATCTCGCATCAGAACTTGACCTATGCCTTCACCCTGACAACTTTTACATACTGCCAACTTACCGATTAAAACTACAGGGCTGGGGTAATCAGGTAGCTTAGCCTGTTTGCGAAATGATTCTGGGAGATCGATCAAGCTGGCACTGAGAGTGTAATAACCTAAAACTTGCAGATCATCAGCGATCGCTACAAAAGTTTTTGCACATCCCGACTGATCATTTGTTAAAGCATATCGCTTGATATAAATCGCTAACTCCTGCTCATCATCAGCATTACCACAATCAAACGATAACTTTCTTAAACTGCTTTTAGTGAATCCACTCTCAGTTAAAGACTTAATTACATAGCTCATGAACTATTAAACTGATCCGCCTTTTAACAGGGCAATTAACGCACTCGATGGTTTAGGAGGATTAACCATCATTTCCACAAACTTTTGCGCGTCATTTTCAGACAGCATTAACACCTGATTGTCATAAGAAGCTTTCTCAAGGCTTTGAGACTTTACCGACTCTCTAGCAAGCCTAGAATTGCCAAAACCACGCATAAGACGTTTCCGCACCGAAAGACTCAATGCAGACCTAAAAACTTTGCGATTTACCTGTAAAGGAATCTGAGCTTTCATTATTTTGCCCTGTTTTAACTCGCTCTAATGCTTTTGCAGTAACATAATTTTTACACAAATAGCCGCTAAATAGGTAGATAAAAACAAATTAGGCGATCGCCGTTTTACTTTTAGCGAATAGCGATCGCCTTCTGATGTGATTATTTGATAAGCGATCGCCACAACAGCAAAAAGCAACTAAGCAAAGATTTAATCGGCATCACATTCTAGAAAATAGGCATAAGAACGTAAATCAAAAGACTGTTTTAGCCTTCTTTGCAAAAATCTGGCTTGCAATTGAGTTATTGGATAGCACTCAAACATCAAATTATCTTTAGGCTCACCAAAAAGTTTCTGAAGTTCTAACAAGTTTATGTTGTTTAACAATCTTTCTCCTATCAAAGCATCGCCATCTTTTTCGTACCAACGCAACACCCGAATAACCTTTTGATCTAATTCTGGAACCACCAACTCAACTTGATGGGTTGGTTGTTTTGTTTTTATTTTATCCTTAGTACCGACAATATAAAAACTTAGCGATCGCCATAAACCGCTAATAGGATTTAGCTTATTGTTTTTAGTTCTAAACTTAGTCATGGTTCAACCCTACGGTTTGGATCGGCAAATTTAAGGATCATAGCTGTTTCAGGATGAAATTCACCCAAATGTCTACCACCCCTATCATACTTTTCTACACTACCATGTTGATAATCCCACTCGTAAATATTACCTTCCGCATCCTTCCACCGCTTGCGTAACTTTCCTGTACCTCGGATAAAAGTTTTAGGTCTTACTGGTTGAGCATCAGGAAAGGCTTTTAAAGTACTTGGCGGTGAAATATAAGACATTTCAAAACTATTTCAAAAGCAATCTATGAACAGTAAAACACAATCTTTCGCCTTTACTGCACTTATTCAAATAGCGATTTAGCTAAAATCTCATAAACTAAGCATTGGTTTAACATCATTTAAAGCGATCGCCGCAGTTTTACTTTTAGCAAATAGCGATCGCCTTGTGATGTGATTATTTGAGAAGCGATCGCTGTTTTATGGTGAATGGATAGGCGATCGCGATGAAGCAAGGATTGCGAATAAATTGCTATCATTAGCTAGAGTAGCGATCGGAACTAGCAAGTGCCACCAAACGACATTTACCGCATCAAAGAAAAAATTCGCCTCCGTCAGTATGATATGACTGCTCATGCTATGGAAGAAATGGCGGAAGATCTGCTAACTATCTTGGATGTTGAGGAAGCGGTTTTGAGTGGTCGTATTATTCGAGCAGAAAAAGATGATCCAAGAGGCACAAAATATGTTGTAGCTGGAACCGCACTAGATCGACAAACGCCTGTTGGAGTAGTTGGACGTTTTCTAGGGAACGGACGCTATCTAATCATCACAGTTTATGAAATCACTGAACTTGAGGTCTAATCTTATGTATGGATATCAATGCGAGTATTGTGAAGGAACAGTTCAACCGCGAAATGTTAAACAGCAAGTGTTTAAACATAGAGATGGATTTGTTATCCTCGAAGATGTAACGATTGGGGTTTGTGATAATTGCCGTAATCGCTACTATTCAGCCGATATCCTTCATGCTGTCCATGCCGTTGCAACTGGGAAAAGCTCTCCTGAGAGAACTGAGCAAATTCCAGTCACTCACCTAAAATCAGCTTAAATAAATAATCTGGCGATCACTATTTGTGTTTTGAATGATGGGGCGATCGCCTTGTGATGTGATTATTTGAGAAGCGATCGATGAATAGGCGATCGCCCCAAACCGTTTAAGACAGTTATGCTAATCTAGCAATACGTTACTGGTGCTGTAAAACTATGAAACTACAAATTCAAGGCATTAAATCAGGGCAAACGATTCAACTGCTAGATATAGTTAATATTCCTGATGGAACAGTATTTCTGGAAATTGAAGCAGATAAACCTAAAGATAAAAGCGCAAGAATAGCAAGACTAAATCGTATATTCGGCGCATGGCGCAACCAGCAAGACATTGATCTAATATTTGCGGATATTGACACACAACGCCATCGTGACTATGGCAGAAAAATCGACTCCTTTGACTTCTAATTATCCATGTATTTACTTGACACCAACATCTGCATTGCACTGCTAAAAGGCAATCCCCAAGTTATTTCATCTTTTAACACTTGTGCTGATGAATGCTATATTTCCACAATTAATGTTGCTGAACTTTATAAGGGAGTTTACTGCTCAC
>Ga0316612_1000413_pt1 | contig 13553 bp, 10 predicted proteins | sample MIS2016226_MG_FD_207676 | JGI IMG/M metagenome (GOLD analysis project Ga0316612, IMG submission 207676) | Microbial mat bacterial communities from Middle Island sinkhole, Lake Huron, Michigan, United States - MIS.2016.226 | ecosystem: Environmental > Aquatic > Freshwater > Lake > Sediment... | reverse complement strand
TAAAGGCTGGGTCGGGCCCTACATAAAGGCTGGGTCGGGCCCTACATAAAGGCTGGGTCAAACCTCCTTCATTTGTTAAGTAAGAGTGAACAAAGTGCTTTAGCAAGCAGCACTTGGCCGCCAGTTTTGGCTCAAAGCCTAGCTCAATTGCTCTAGTCCTTTAGCGTTTTAGCAACCCCTAAAGGACTTCTTGGGGTAACGAGTCGACCACCTAGCCTGGCTGGTTTCACAAGCGGGCGAGCTTGAGTTACAGCAGTTCTCGCTTGGGGACTTCCCGCAACGCTTGGAACTTGCCAAATGCCCCAAGATCTCATATACTCTACCTGGCTTTCAAGGGCTGGAGCGGCAAATCTTTGAAGCCCAAGCGTTTGGCCTTGGGAACGATCATCCGCTCAGGCCCCCCGCTTAATCTTGAAAGGCTGGCCGCTTCTGCCCTCTGAATCACAAGCTTTCGCAGGCAAGTTAAGGCTCATCTTAGCCTCGGCCTCGCCCCGTCGCCACGAATTGTTGGCCTTGTTGGGCTATCCTTTTAGCGTGATCATCACGGATGCCGAGGATAGTCAAGCTCCTGTGCCGCCCGAAATCCTTGCTGCTTTGCCGCCCTATCCTCTGCCCAGCGCCCAGCACCCCACCCTTTTGGCTTGGCGCAAAGCGCAGGCCGTTGCGGAGTTGGAAGCAGGCGACATTGTCCTTGGGGCAGATACCGTCGTGGTCTTAGAAGCGGCTTTGCTGGGTAAACCCCGCGACTCCGCCGAAGCCGAAGCCATGCTGACGCGCCTCGCGGGGCAGGTGCATACGGTCTACACAGGGCTGGCGGTCTGGGCCCAGCGGCCCCAGAAGTGGGCTTTTGCGCTAGTGGCCAGTGAGGTTACGCTTGCGCCCTTAGCGGCCAGCGAGATCGCAGCTTATGTGGCCACGGGGGAGCCGCTCGACAAGGCTGGGGCCTACGGCCTTCAGGGCTTGGGAGGACGGTTGGTGCGCCAAGTGCAAGGCAGTTTTACGGCAGTGGTAGGGCTGCCGTTGCCTCCTACGGTCAACCTTTTGACCGAGGCCGGCCTCGCAGGTCTAGCGGATCCGACCATTGCCTACCATCAGTGGCTTCAAAGCCAGGGAAAGGAACCCTTCCCATGCCCACCGACGTTCCCGTAAAGCTCTTAATCGTAGATGACCACCCGCTTTTTCGCCAGGGAGTACGCTACGCCCTGACCGCTTGCGAAGGGATCCAAGTGGTCGGCGAAGCCGCCAGTGCGGAAGATGCGCTGGCGTGGTTAGCGAAGGTTGACTCCAGCCATGAGCCAAACGTTGTCATCGCGGACCTCAAGCTTCCCAAGATGGACGGCCTCCAGTTGACCCGCGAATTGCGGCATCGTTACCCAAACATGGGGGTGGTCGTCCTCAGCGTTCATGAAGGAGATGAGCAAGCCTTTCATGCGCTCCAAGCTGGGGCGGCGGCCTATCGGTCTAAGGATGTTGAACCAAAGGTCTTAGCGGAGATCTTGCATCGGGTTGCAAATGGCGAGTATGTGATAGACGATGTGCTACTTGAGGAGCCAAAGGTTGCCAGCCGTGTCCTCTCGCAGTTCCGCGATTTGCCCCGTGCCTTAGCTGTAACACCAGACGCGGATTTCCCGATCTTCACCCCGCTAAGTGAGCGCGAGATTCAAGTCTTAGAACGGGTGGCCGCCGGCGGAAGCAATAAGGAGATCGCGGAAGAGCTAGGGATCAGCACCCAGACGGTGAAGAACCATATCTCCTCAATCCTGCGGAAGCTCTCCCTCAATGACCGCACCCAAGCGGTCCTTTATGCGCTCCGCCGGGGGTGGATCGAAGCGCCGGAAGCTCGAAGGTCAGCGAGCTTTAATGAGAGCCATTTAGCCAAACCCAGCGACCCTTCTGAAGCCTCTGAGGACACAGACCATGCAGGCCTTACCCCCTGATCCCGTGTTGAAGCGAGTCTACCTTTCGGGAGTCCCCATCGCCTATCGCCAGGCTGGAAGTGGGCCCCCGTTGCTGCTCGTGCATGGCTGGGGAGGTTCCTCGCGCTATTGGCAAGCCTGCTTGCGAGACTTAGCCGACCTCCGCACGATCTATGCGCTAGACCTGCCAGGCTACGGCGAATCGCCCCCTCTTCTGGAGGCCGCGACCAGCGAGCGCCTCGCGGCCTTGCTCATGGAGTTCGCGGATACGCTCGGCTTGGCCCAGTTCGATCTCAACGGGCACTCCTTCAGTGCCAGCGTAACGGCCTTTGTTGCGGCCCGCCACCGCGCCCGCGTCCACAAGCTGATCTTGACCTGTGCCAGCACCTACCGCAATGAGCATGAACGGCGCTTAGTCGACCAGATGCACCGCATGATGACCCATTGGATGGCGCTCCGGCATCCCTTGATGGCCAAAGTGCAACCTCTGCGCCAGCTCATTGGGCGGCGCTTTTTCTATCGTTTGCCAGCGGATGATGAGCTTTTGCAAGACATCTTCCAAGACTTCTTGCGGATGGACCGGCGCACGGCGAAGGAGAGTGCCTCTAGCGCAGCCAACCCGGCGGTAAACCCTGCCTTGCAGCAAGTTGCCGTCCCGACGCTTGTGATTGGGGCCCGCAAAGACGCGCTTATGCCAGCGCAAGGCATCCCCTTTATGGCTAATCTAATCCCCAATAGTCAGCTAGTTTGGATTGAAAAGTGTGGCCATCTGCCGATGCTTGAGCGACCTGCCGAATACAATCAACTCCTGCGTACCTTCCTTACTGAGCAATGAAGGCTTCCACCGATGCCAACTGATCTCACGGCCTATCGGGCTGAGTTTCCCATCACTGAAAAGTATGCTTTCCTGAGTCATGCTGCTGTTTCACCCCTTAGTCGGCGGGCGGCTAAGGCCGTAGAAGCTCATCTGGAGCTTATCCAAACCAAGGCGTTTGGGGATTATTTTGGGGAAGTTTTTGGGCTGCAAAAGGATTTGCAACAGCGCATTGTCGCCTTAATCAATGCTCAGGGGCCAGATGAGATCGCCCTCATGCCAAATACTGCAACGGGCCTCAATACAGCGGCGGCGAGTCTGCCCTTGCAGCCAGGGGACAACGTTCTAGTCCTCGATGGCGATTATCCTGCAAACATTTATCCCTGGCTGAATCTAGCTCATCGAGGGATCTTGACAAAGTTTGTCCCGCAGCGCAATGGTGGCTTAGACTTGGAACTCTTAAAAGCGCGGCTAGACCGCCGAACCCGTGTGATTGCCCTGAGTACCGTGATCTTTGCGACGGGCTTTCGGAATGATCTGGCGGCGGTGGGGCAATTGTGTCAGGAGCGCGGAATCTTCTTTGTGGTCGATGGGATTCAATCTTTAGGGGCCTTCCCAATGGATGTCCGGGAGTATCAGATTGATTTCCTCGCTGCTGGCTCCCAGAAGTGGTTATTATCTACCCCTGGCTGTGGGTTTCTCTATTGTCGGCGAGAACTAATCGAACAATTAGCTCCAGGAGCCTATGTAGGGGCAGCCAGCGTAGTCGATCCAATGAATTACCTCGACTACAATTTCACTTTAGCCCCCAATGCAGACCGTTTCAATCTGGGCACACCGAACTTGACCGGGATGGTTGCCCTTCAAGCTACCCTTGCGCTCTTGCAGGAGATCGGGATTGAACGCATCAGCCAGCAAATCCTCCTGCTAATTGAGACTTTAATCACTGATCTACACCGAAGGGGCTATCAATTGGCGGCCAGTACGGAGCTTGCCCAGCGGAGTGGGATTGTCGTGGCACACGTTGAGGATGCGTTAGCGGCTTGCGAAAAGCTGGCCAAAGCCAACATTATCGTTACCCCACGGGGGCCAGGCGTGCGGATTGCACCCCATTTCTACAATACGGTGGAGGAGGTTTTGCGCGTTGGCGAGGTGTTGGGTGATGCAAGACCATAGAATAGCAGACTTCTTAGACAAAATCACGCCTGGCGACTGTCTTGATTACCTTCCAATGCTAGAGGACGAGAGTATTGATTGTTTTCTGTCTGATATACCCTATGGCATCAATTTAGCAGACTGGGATGTCTTGCATCAGAATACAAACTCGGCGCTGCTTGGGCAATCGCCGGCCCAAAAAGGAAAAAGTGCTTTTAAGCGGCGGGGAAAACCAATTCAAGGCTGGAGCCTTGCGGACCGCAATATTCCCAAAGAATACCAAGCTTGGTCTACCTTATGGGGTTCGCTTTTGTATCCTAAGATGAAGAATGGGGCAAGTGTCTTCTTTTTCGGGGCCCGGCGAACGATTCATCGGGCGATTATCGCGCTGGAAGATTGTGGTTTCCTTGTAAAAGATATTCTCGCCTGGGAAAAACCTGCGGCTCATCATCGGGCCCAGCGGTTAAGTGGGGTTTTAACGCAACGCGGTTTGCATGCTGAAGCAAAAACCTGGGATGGTTGGCGGTTAGGGAATCTTGCACCAACGTGGGAACCTATCGCTTGGCTTTTTAAGGGCTATTCGCGCACCATTACGGATAATGTTTTAGAGCATCAGCTGGGCGCAATCAACCTTGCGGCCTGTTCTAATCATAAAAATCCCTCAAACTTCTTAAAAGCTGCTTTCAAGGAAACTAGACTTCACGAAGCCCAGAAACCTTTGGAAATCCTTGAATTTCTGATCAAACTTACGACCTGCGAAGGGCAAATTATTCTTGATCCTTTTATGGGCAGTGGAACAACGGCTGTAGCTTGTAGAAAACTGCAAAGACACTTTATTGGGTTTGAGAAAGATGCAGAAATGGTTGAGATAGCAATGCAAAGATTGCAAGAAGTGAATTTTGAGATTGTACCAAAAGCTGAGATTGAACCAGGATCAGAGATTCTGCCATTGTTTGAACATGAAAGGATAACCAGAAAAAATGGCTAAACCAAAGGAAAAGAAAGCTAAAACGGGGCGCAATGGGCCATGTTGGTGTGGAAGCGGCAAAAAATATAAGGATTGCCACTTAGCGCAGGAAGAAGCTCAACGAGCCGAACATTTGCGGCTGTGGCGGGCCGAAGAAACCCTTTTTCCTAAAATCTTCGAGGCCGCTCAAACGCTTTTAGAAACCTTCCCTGTCGCATTTGCCCAGTTTTGGCAAGATAAATATAGTCTTGAAGAGTTGGATTCCTTAGATGATCAAGAACAACGCGGCGCAGAACGTTGTTTAACTTGGTTTTCTTTTGATCATCTGCTCGCTGATGGGCGAACGCTTGTTGAAACCTTAGCCCAAACTCCTGAGCAGATTCCAGCCGATTTGACTTTTGACCCCTACGAAAAGCAATTACTGCAAAGTTGGCAACCTGTGCGGATGCGCCCCTATCTCGTGCAAGAAGTGCAAAAAGGCAAAGGCTTTACCGTCAAGGATTTATTGAACGAAACGCTTTCTGTGGTAACGGATCAAGCGGCTTCAAAGCGTTTGGAGGTAGCTGAATTGCTGATCGCGCATATTGTCCCTATCGGTGAAGCCTATCATATCACTGGAGCAGCGGCACAACTAACTAGCGATACGTATGAAACCCTTAGAGATTTTATGCAAATGCACTTACTAGACCTTCAAAAGACACAGCCTACAGCGACAATGAATGATTTAGCCCAGCAGAGAAGCTATATTTTCAATCATCTGTTGATGTCCTTGCCCCACGAACATAATCCTTCAATCTTAGAGGATATTTTGCTCCAGACCAAAGTCGCGCTCCAGCTTGCGGGGCAATCGGTAGCAGGAATCGTGGGCAAAGAGGAGCAAAAGGAAGAAGTTGCGCCTGAAGAGGAGCCAAATAGTGGTGATGCAGTTGAAGAGCATTTTCCCAAGAACCAATAAACCTTTATGAAGCATCTTTCTTCTCTCATTTTGCTCTTTCTGCTTGGAAGTACCCTTTTGGTAGCATGTGGAGGGCAAAAAGCCACCTCGACCAATCTTACCCCAACCCCGACTTCGCTCCCTCCCGAAGCACAAAGCCTTGTGAAACTTGCGGCGGAGCAAACCGTTGAAGCCGCAGGTTATCGCTATCAAGCTGTGGCGGCTTGGGAGACCAAAACTATCGTAAACGTCACGATAATGGGCCCAAAGGATGCTGCTCCCGAAACGGGGCCCTTTTTTCTGCTCAATCTGGGGACGGCCCGCGATTTAGAGCTTAAAAATGCGCCAGATCCGCTTGTTTCTTCAGAAGCTTTGCTTGAAGCCTTACTGAAAAGCAAACAAAACGGTGCGACTAAAGTATCTGAAAAGCAAGAAATTGTCATCAGTGGGGTAGAAGGCTTTGTGGCAACCCTGGAAAGTAACGATGAAAATGGGCGGCCAATCGTGGCACGGGTGGCGGCAGCACGGATTAGCGCGACAAAACTCTTTGCCATGATCGGATTTGCTTCGCCGCCAGAGCGAATGCAAGCGGTTTTACCTGAGTTTCAAGCGGTTTTGGATTCAGTCAAATTTGACGTTTCGCCTGCGACATTGGCCGCTGCTGCGCCAACCCCTGTACCGCAAAAAGAGCTAGAGGAGGTGCGGCAATGGGCCATTGCGGCGCAAGCGAGTACCGAATATGGCCCGACTGAAGGGGCAGCGAGCCAAACGGTAGGCAAGCCTGACACGCCAGGCTGCGGCGATTATCCCACTTCCTGGGCTACGAAAGAGGGGGATACGGTAGATTGGTTAGAATTAACTTATCAAACCCCCATTACCCCAACGGGCGTGAATATTTTTCAAAATCTGGGCCCTTCGCAGGTTTCAAAAGTTGAATTGCGGGATCCTAACAATCAATATCATACGATTTATGCTGAACCACCCCTAAATAAAATGGCTACTTGTCCCTATACTCTTTCGCTTACAGTTAAAGATGCTACTTATCTCGCGCAGGGAGTGAAAGTAACAATTGATCAATCGGTTTTAGGGATTACTTGGAATGAGATAGATGCGGTTGAATTAGTTGGGGTCCGTGAAAAAGCAGTTATTAGCCCTGCTCTGCCAGAGGTGAAAAAGAAAGAAAAGGAAGAAGTTGCTTTGCCGTTAGGTTTTATCTGGCGGATCGGCGGGGCTTTCAGCGAACAAAATGCGCTTTTTGCGCCACCAGGTGGTTTAACCATTGATAAACAAGGGCAAATCTACGTGGCGGCGGGCAAGAATGGCGTGCGCGTCCTTGACATTGAAGGGCATTTGCAGCGTACCTTTGGCGAAGGCAGCCTGCTTTCGGCGGCTGATGTGGCCCTTGGGGCTAATGGAAGTTTGTACGTGGCGGATTGGGGAAGAAATACAATTGTGGTATTTCGGCCCGATGGCACTGAAACGTTGAACATTGGCAAGCGCGGCGCGGGCAAAGGTGAGTTTGGGCCGCTCAGTCCGCAATCAATTGCGCTTGACCAAAATGGAACTATTCTCGCTTTGGATGAAAATGAGGATGCTCAAGGGCGGACTTACAAGCGTTTACTCACTTTTAATGCTAGTGGCTCGCTGAAAGAAACGCTTAATTTAACTGATCTCAAGCCCGAAGAGCAAACGGAAACGCTTACCCCGACTGTTTCAGCCAAGTCAAAGGCCGCAAATGCGAAGGTTCTTAGTCAAACGCTAGAATTTGCAGATATTAGCCAGAAACTCAGTAAGGGGCCAATTGGGGGTAATTTTATCGCGCTGGATGCTAAAGGTAATCGTTATTTGAGCGATTTTACCACAGACCGAATCTATAAAATCAATCGGCAAGGCAACCTTTTAGCGGTTCTTGAAGTGCAAGGTGCTTCGCTTCAAGCCCTGGCGGTTGGCCCTGATAACTCGCTGTATGTGGCGACGGGCAGCAAGGGAATTGTGCATCTGAATGCCCAGGGTGAAAAACTTGAGCAGTGGTGTCAGGATGCCAAAGATGTTGCTGCCGCCGAGCGCCCGTTACAAATTGGCGAATGTCATCAAGCTACGGGAATTGCATTGGATAATGAGGGGAATATCCTCTTTACCGATAGTAATCTGGGTTTTGGCTATTTGACAAAGTTTAACTTTTCTAATTAGTTCAATTTGAGGGTAGGGCGCGGGCTTGACGGCTGAAAGCCGTCAAGCCCGCGCCCCATTTGTTCACTAAAAATGCTCATTGCTGCTCAAAACTAGCGCTTATTTCGCTATTTCCTGCTCCATTCGCGCTAATTCTTCGGCGACCACCTTTTCATCTAACTTCTTAAAGAGTGGTTTCGGCTCCAGCAATTGCTGCCCAATAGGCAACGCGCTGGCCGCCCATTGTCCCACCCAGCTTGCGTAATCGCCCGTCAGGACGCGATGCGTGCTTCCATTTTCTTCAGTGTATTCCCGAAATTCAAGCGGCCCCGCGATATAGCCTTGATAGCCCAAGAGTTCGTGTAATTGTTGACTCGTGAAGGGCAAAAAAGGAGTCAGCATGATTTTGAGATTATCCACGCAGCGCAAAGCAACGTAGAGAATCGTCGCTGCTCTTTCACGGTCTACTTTGATAACTTTCCACGGCTCTTGCTCGCTAAGATACTGATTTACTTGACTAGCCAGCTTCATTAGCTCTGTCAAAGTCATTTTGAAACGAGCATTATCAAGCAAGCTGCCAATCGTCTCAAAACTCTCTTCAATTGTCTTTAGCAACGCGACATCGCTTGCGGTAAGCGAGCCTGGCTGCGGCACAACCCCAAAATTGCGGTAGGCGTTGGTCAAAGTGCGATTGACAAGATTGCCCCAGGTGGCTACTAATTCGTCATTATTGCGGCGCACAAATTCGGCCCAGGTAAAATCGGTATCTTGGTTTTCGGGCCCCGCAATCGTGAGGAAAAACCGCAACGGATCAGGGTCATAACGACTTAAAAAGTCATTTACAAAGATCACAACCCCTCGACTGCTACTAAATTTGCGCCCTTCCATCGTCAGAAATTCGCTACTTACAATGTTATGTGGCAATAAAAGGGCTTCACCTTGGCCCCCATTTTCATAGCCCATCAGCATACTGGCCCAAATGATGCTATGGAAAACGATATTGTCTTTCCCCATAAAATAAAAATGTTTAGCTGTGGGGTTTTGCCACCATTCACGCCAAGCCTCAGGGGTTCCGCGATTTTTGGCCCATTCAATACTCGCTGAAAGATAGCCAATCACTGCGTCAAACCAAACATAGATCCGTTTATCATCGCGGTCTGCATATTCGGGGAGCGGAATCGGCACACCCCAATCTAAATCACGGGTAATTGCACGGGGCCGCAAGTCTTTCAGAAGATTCAAGGAGAAGCTTCGGACGTTTGGTCGCCAATGATCTTGTTTGGTCAGCCAAAGTTCTAATTCGGCAGCAAAAGCAGCTAAATCAAAGAGAAAATGCTCAGTTTCTTTGAAAACTGGTGGCTGCCCATCAATTTTTGACCGAGGTTGCAGCAAGTCAATTGGGTCAAGCTGGTTGCCACAAGAATCACATTGGTCGCCGCGGGCTTCAGTGTAGCCACAAATTGGGCAAGTACCCTCAATGTAGCGGTCAGGCAAGGTACGGCCCGTGGCCGCTGAAAAGGCCCCTTGCGTCGTTTGTTTGAGCAAATAACCCTTTTCATACAAGGTCTTAAACATGGTTTGCACAACTTGATAATGATTCTGGGTGGTTGTGCGGGTAAAAGTATCATAACTCAAGCCCAACCGATATAAATCATCGCCGATAATTCGATTATAGCGGTCTGCAAGCTCTTTAGGGCTTATCCCATCCCGATCTGCGGCGATAGTAATGGGCGTTCCATGTTCATCAGTGCCACTAACCATTAGCACTTGAGCGCCTTTGAGCCGTTGATAGCGGGCAAAAATATCGGCGGGAACGCCAAACCCCGCGACGTGCCCCAAATGGCGAGGGCCACTGGCGTAGGGCCAGGCAACCGCAATCAAAATATGTTTAGGCATATATTTTCCTTTGAGCAGCAAGTTAAACGAGCCAGAAAGATGAAAAACACGTTAGCCAGCCGCAGCTGGGGGCTTGTGGTAAAATTGCCCCGACGCGAAAGCTTTTTGGCCGCCCGGAAAAGCAGCCCAAGCCGCAGCTCCTTTGGCATTTTACCACACCTTACCTTGCTCCAGACCAAGGCGGGTTTACTTGCAAAGCAGAAAGAAGTGTAATACGATAGACGCAGGATTTTTCACCCGGATTTGAGAAATGAAAGGTTGTTACGCTTGGAACTCTTTTTGGTTTTTGGGGTTGTTGCGCTGATCATTGGGGTCTCGCTTGGGGTGGTGATGGTCTTCTTGCAGCGGCAAAGCTCCGAAGGCGGAATTCCTACCGATTTTGATCAAGTACACGACTATACCGCCGCTGCGACGCAAGAAGGGGGGACCTGGCAGGCCAAACTGCTCGCGCTCCCCCTGCCGGCCAAGATCGCCATGGGTGGGGTCCCGTTGCTGTTAATTCTCGGCACGGTGGTGGCCTTAACCCTTAACCCAAATAAGCCTCCCCCAACTCCGCCACCACCGACTAAGAAATATACGCTCACTATTACCAAAGCGGACCTCGTCAGCCAAGAGCCTCAAACCATTAACGTTTTGGCCGATACTGATCTGCCAGAAGGGATCTCGGTCACGGCTAAATTGCTTGATGAGGAACAAAAACCTTTTCCTTGGCCTAAAAGGGGAACGACGCTCACCGAAGTGGTCAAAAGCAAAGTCACGTTGCGCTTGCTCAAAGACCCCGAAGAGCTTGGGGCCACTAAAGGTACAACCTATACGGTGCTTCTCGAAGCGAAAGTACCTGTAACCAAGACCAAAACCTTGAAGGTAAATGAAACGCTCGTAACCGCCACCCACACCTTAAATGTGCCCAAACTTTTCGAGGAAGCTTTCTTTACCGAAGATAAGAAGGTCCTTAAAGCTACACCGTACATCTCGCCGACCACCATTGCTTCGACTAATGTACTGACCTCAACACATGAGGTTTCGCCGACGACAGAGGTAGCAATGAAGCCTACGGCCATTACCACCCCAACGGTCACGCCTGCCCCCAAGGCCACGGGCTTAACCGCGACGATTTTTAATGGCGGCAACGTCCGGACTCAGCCCGCGCTGGGCAAGAATGTTGCCTATCTGATCAACGCGAATGAAGAAGTTACCTTGCTTCAAAAAACGGCCAATGGTCTTTGGTATAAGATCAAAAATTCCCAAGGGCAGGAAGGTTGGATTCATAATACCTTGCTAGTTTTTGATCGAAAGCTGGCAAATCAAGTCCCCGTCGAAAGTACTGCTTCTACTTCTTCACCCTCGGCTCTTCCTGCGCCCACCGCACCTTCAGCAGCAGGTCTGAGCGCGGTGGTCTTTAATGGCGGGAAGGTTCGTTCTCAACCCGATTCGTCAAATGAAAAGAATGTGGTTGGGGGGATCAATGCAGGCGATACCGTAGAGATCTTCCAAAAAACCCTGAAGGGCGATTGGTATAAGATCAAAAATCAGAAGGGCGAAGAAGGCTGGGTCCATAAATCGCTTTTGGCGATTGATCCCTCCTTGGTAACGAAAATCCCACTGCAAGCTGCTGGAGCTACCCCGCAACTTAGTTTAAGTCCCAGCGCGAAACCTTTAGCCTCCTTGGTTGGGACGGCGCAGCCTGAAAAGACCGGCTTGAATGTGCAAGTCGGCAACGGAGGTAATTTGCGCGAACAGCCCAATAACAGAACGGGCAAAGTTCTGGCGCTGATCGAAAGTGGAAGTATGATCGAACTCCTTGGGAAGACCACTGAACCCACGGACCTTTGGTATTACATTCGGGATGTTAAAGGGAACGTTGGGTGGGTCCATAGTTCTTTACTCATTGTCCCTCCAGGCATTGCGGCCAAGGTTCCCTTGCAAGCCGCAGAATCCTTACCTTCATCGGCAGTGGCTGGGACTCAAACCATCTCTCCTACCGCTTCCCCCACTGCTAAACCGTCGGAGGAACCAAAAGCAACTGGGACTTCTCAACCTTTAGCTACCACCCCTACGCTAACGCCCACCATTGCTTCCGCTGCTAAGTTGCAAACCACGGTCTATAATGGGGGCAATGTCCGCCTAAGCCCAAATGGGGAAACAATTATCGACCAAATCAATGCGAAGGAGACTGTCGAGTTACTCAAACGGACCGCCGATGCCAAATGGTATCAAATTCAAAATCTTCGCGGAAAAGTCGGTTGGGTGCATCGTTCTTTGTTGAACCTTTCCCCAGAAATTGAGGCAAAAGTGCCAGTAGGCCAAGAATGAAGAGTTCGGTGGACCTCGAACAACCTTTGCGCGAACTTTCCTTGGCCTTCTTTGATTTAGAGACCACGGGTCTCGTTCCAACGCAGGGAGATCGGGTTTGTGAAGTAGCCATTTTACGGGTAAAGGGCCAGCAGATCGAGGGCCAATTTAGCACCTTGGTTGATCCCCAGCGAGCTTTAGAAGAGCAGGCCTTTGCGATCAATGGGATTTCAGCGGCCATGCTTCAAGGTGCGCCCTTCTTTGCCGGCGTGGCCGATGAGGTTTCGGACCTCCTGGCGGGGACCATTTTAGTCGCGCACAATGCACCTTTTGATGTCGCCTTTTTAGCGACTGAATTGGCCCTCCTTGGGCGGCCAGCTCCGGCGAATCCCGTTTTAGACACCTTGGTGCTGGCCCGTCGCCTTTTGACCCGTTCATCTTATAGCTTGCAAGCCCTGGCCAATGATTTGGGGGTTCAACCTCCGGCCCATCGAGCCATGAAGGATGTGTTAGCCCTGCGCGGGGTTTTTGATTACCTTGCCAAAGACTTGCTGGCTTTTCGGATCAACACCTTGGGCGAAACGCTCCGCTATCAACGGGGGCTTTTGCCCGGCCAGCCAGAGCCGATTCCCCCACCGCTCATTGACCGTGCGTTTCGGGAGGGCCGCTACCTCCGGATTATCTACCGCTCACCGCGTCGCCTTTTGCCGACGGAGCGCCTGGTGCAGCCCTTAGAATTGACCCAGGAACGCCAAGGGGTTTTTCTCCGAGCCTATTGTTTTCTGCGAAATGACTTGCGATCCTTTGCCCTAACGCGCATTGAAGCGATGGAATTAGCCTAGTTAGCTCGTTTAGGAAACTAAAGGAAGCGAGAGGGATGCTCTCTTGAGCATTCAACTCGCTTCTTTTGCCCTTGAACAAATTTACAGAAAATAGCAAGAAAAGAACAAAGATGTCCTTACGCTACACCATCCTCCTGATCACGACTTTCACAAGCCTGCTTCTGCTCTTAGGGTTACATACCTTAGCGCAAGAGATTGTCATGAATGGGTTTGTTCAAATTGAGCAACAACAGGTTAAGCAGAATATCCATCGGGCCAGCGCGGCTTTGGCCCTCGAACATGTTCAATTCAAGAATCCCATGCGGGATTGGGCCAGTTGGAACGAAACTTATGCTTTTGCCCAAGGCAAAAACCCAACCTTCGTGCAGGAAAACCTTGCGGATACCACAACTTTCACTAATCTTCATTTGAATCTGATTGTCTTTACGGATAAAGCCAACAAAATTCTTTTTAAGGGCGCATTTGATCTTGACAAGAACAAAGAGATTCCCTTTCCCAAAAGCTTGCTCACCCAAATTCAGAAGGGCTTAGGCGTGTTGACCGAAACGCAACCCATCCAGACGGGCAT
>Ga0316612_1000412_pt1 | contig 13573 bp, 20 predicted proteins | sample MIS2016226_MG_FD_207676 | JGI IMG/M metagenome (GOLD analysis project Ga0316612, IMG submission 207676) | Microbial mat bacterial communities from Middle Island sinkhole, Lake Huron, Michigan, United States - MIS.2016.226 | ecosystem: Environmental > Aquatic > Freshwater > Lake > Sediment... | reverse complement strand
TTAAGATGGCTAAAAGATACATTCGCTCTAAAAAAGTCATCTCTTTATTTGAGACCACCTTTTTTCTGCCTGATAATGATATGGTTTGTATGCTCATTTTATTATTTTTTGTAACCAATTTTATTTCTTTCTACGTTATTTTCTTATTTTTCAATCATTTAATCCTGATATGAAAAAACCAATTCAATGTTTCATTGCGAGGAACGAAGTAATCTCGTGATTGATGAGTTTCTTTTTTATTAATTCAACTTCTAAAGTTAAATTGAGATTATTTACAAAAAAATCTCTCATTTTAGTAATCCCGATAGCTATCGGGACGAATAATATGTATATTAACTTTAATAGCTTGTTCACTATTTAAAATGCTTGACAACATTGAAACCCCTTGTTCTGTAAAAACATAAGGTAATTTTCTGGTTCCTCCCCAACTTGAAGTCGCAAAATGCGACTTCAAGTTTTCGTATTCATTTATATTCAATTGGAACATAAAATGTTCAGGAAATTTTGATGGATTTATATTTCAATAATTTCCCTCTGAAAATAAAAAAACATCAAAACCCAAAATAAGCCATGATTTCTGCTCTCAAAAGTACAACTCCAGTAATCATAATATTGATAATCGATAGCGGAATCAAAATTCTCCAACCCAAATGCATCAATTGATCGTATCTAAATCTTGGAATTGTCCAACGCACCCACATAAAAAAGAAGATAAATCCACATAATTTTACAAACAAAGCCCCGATTCCTATAACATTGGCAATATTCACACCCCAATTTTCCACTGCCCAAATCATTCCAGGATAATTGTATCCTCCGAAGAATAAAACAGCTAAAAGGGTTGAAGATACAAACATATTGGCATATTCGGCAAATAAATAAAAACCCATTTTCATAGAGGAATATTCTGTGTGATACCCACCAATTAATTCGGTTTCACATTCTGCTAAATCAAAAGGTGTTCTGTTGGTTTCGGCAAAAGCACAAATTAAGAATATCAAAAAGGAAAGGGGTTGGTAAAAAACATTCCAATGCATTCCGGATTGTTGAATAGAAATTTCTTTTAAACTCAATGTTCCTGTCATCATTAATAAAGCCACTATAGACAATCCCATAGCTACTTCATAAGAGACCATTTGCGAAGACGCACGAATGGCTCCAATTAATGAAAATTTATTATTAGATGCCCAACCGCCAATCATAATTCCGTAAACGCCAACAGACACAATGCCAAAAACATATAAAATCCCAACATTAATATCCGTAGCTTGAAGCAAAATATCTCTTCCAAAAAGATGAAATCGATCGCCCCAAGGAATCACAGCACTGGTCATTAATGCGGTTGCCATCGCAATTCCAGGACCAACTTTAAATAAAAATTGATTGGGTGTATTGGGTGAAAATTCTTCTTTGGCAAACAATTTCAATCCATCGGCAAGCGGCTGGAATAATCCTCCCCAACCTGCACGATTAGGGCCCACTCGGTCTTGCAGAAAAGCGGCAACTTTTCTTTCGGCCCAAGTAGAATACATCGCCATAAGCATTGTTATGGAAAATACCACTATAATTACAACACTTTTTTCTATAATAAATTCACTATTCATTTGTTTTAGAATTTATAGGATTACCATCAATTTTTTCGTTATAATCAATTTCGGCCATGCTTATTTTTTTTCGGTCTTCTAATCTTCCTTGAAGTATCGTTTCCTCGGTATTGATTAGCACTTTTTCTAATTTTTGAGTATAATTATTTTGATTGATAACAGAGTCTTTTTCAAATTTTCTGGGCCCTTCAATTACCCAATCTGTAACTTCTTTATGGTCGAAACGGCAACTGTTACAAATGAATTCATCCACTTCATGATATTCATCTTTTCTGCCTGTAACTCTTTGGATTTCTCCACCAAACATCCAAACGGTTACTTTTCCAGAACAAGTTGGACAATCTCTGTGGGCATCGTAAGGCTTGTTGAACCAAACTCTCGATTTGAACCTAAAAGTTTTGTCGGTCAAAGCTCCAACAGGACACACATCGATCATATTTCCAGAAAATTCGTTGTCGATGGCTTTGGAAATGCAAGTCGAAATATTAGAATGATCCCCTCGATCCATCACGCCATGGACTCTGTCGTCTGTCAATTGGTCGGCAACCATCACGCAACGATAGCAAAGAATGCAACGGTTCATGTGTAATTGAATATTTGGGCCAATGTCTTCGGGCTCGAAAGTTCGTTTTTCTTCTATAAATCGGCTTTCGGATTTTCCGTGTTCGAAACTTAGGTTTTGCAAATCACATTCCCCGGCTTGGTCACAAACGGGACAATCCAAAGGATGGTTTATCAACAAAAATTCTGTTACCGATTTTCTTGCTTCCTGCACTCTTGCCGATGACTTGCTGTTTACTTCCATTCCGTCCTGACAACCCGTTACACACGAAGCCATTAATTTTGGCATTGGTCTTGGGTCGGCTTCACTTCCTTTGGCTACTTCTACCAAACAACAACGGCATTTTCCGCCGCTACCTTTTAGTTTTGAATAATAGCACATGGCTGGTGGCACTATTTCTCCTCCAATCATTCTGGCGGCTTGCAGGATGGTGGTTCCTGGCTCTACTTCAATTGCTTGACCGTCTATGGTTACTTTCATTTTTTATTTTGTTTAAAAGTTAAAAGTTTAAAAGTTTAAGTGGTCTTCACTTCTACTTCCAACTTCCAACTTCTGACTTTTAAATTATTCTCTTTCTTTAATTATTTCTTCTATTTGAAAATCTAATTCAGGGATGCTTTCAGTACATATTTTCCAAACTAATGAATAATCTACACCAGTATAATCATGAATTAGTTTATCTCTCAATCCTGCCATTTCTTTCCAAGGAATAGCGTTATATTTTGCTCTAAAATCAAAATTGACTCTTTTTGTTGCTTCGCCAATTACTTCTAAACTCCTAATTATAGCTTTTCGTAAAATTATATTATTGCTAAAATCGTCTTCTGTTATAGAATTTGTCTGTTCTATAATGAATGAAGTTTCTTCTTTAATATGACGTAAATATTCTATTTCAGATTTTAACATATTCTACTGCTAATTAATTTACTAATTTTTTTCAATTATACGCATAAATGATATCATCTTCTTTCATATAAAAACAAGATGGAGAATAATCGTCCCAACAGCATTGATATTCTATTCCGTTTCCATAATTTGATGGATTTACTGTATTAGGTTTCCCTCTTTGATAGACTAACATTTCATACTTCATTCCAATCCATATTTCTCTATTAGCAATTTTTTTACAATCTTCTTCTGTCCAATTTGGATGTTTTTTTTGTATTCTTCCCGCTTTGCTGCTAAACCACTTTTTTTCAGCAATAATATTTTCTCTTTTGATTTTTTCGTACTCTATTTCATTTAGACTATCTGTAATTGCAGCTGATTTTAATTTTAATTCGTGACTAAATTTCTTCAGTTTATTTGCAAACTCTAATCCAAGTTCAGCACTATCCTTTCTAATATTTGAATACATAAATTTTAAACTATCAATATTTATTTTACTATCGGTCAAATCATCAATTGCAACATTAAATATTTCATTAGATTTATTATTAATTAAGCGAATTTTCCCTGACCTGTCTGATTGACAAGAATATATCAAAATGAAAAAAGAAAAAATATAAATCGTTTTAATGCCAGTTTTTTTAATGTTTTTCATAAAATTATTTTTTGTTTTTAGATTACTTCTAAACTCCTAATTATAGCTTTTCGTAAAATTATATTATTGCTAAAATCGTCTTCTGTTATAGAATTTGTCTGTTCTATAATAAATGACGTTTCTTCTTTTATATGACGTAAATATTCTATTTCAGATTTTAACATATTCGACTTCTTTTAAAATATAAGGTCCAATATATTTGCTTAATCCATTTTTGGTTACCACTTCTACTTTTGTATCGGCAAACAATTCATCCATCAAAAAGCAAAAACCCATATAGTTTTTTAATGAGATTTTTTCTTTGTCGTAATCAACCAACAAATCGATATCGCTTTTGCTGGTTTGTTCGTTACGAATATATGAACCAAATAAACCAATTTCATTGACACCAAAGTTTTTTATAGCTTCTTTGTTGTTAATTATGGTTTGAAATATGTCTTGTTTGTTCATTATTTTTCAATTTTTAAACCCATTAAAATGATTTTATTCTTCTAAATAATCTGATTGAGAAATATTCTTTTTTACACAATATTTTCTATTTCAAAATATTTTACGGCTTTATCCTCACCACTTTACCTTCTCTAAGCACTACCAATTCACTATTCATTTGCTTTTTGTAGGCAATCAATTTTTCATAGACTTTGTCCATTCCGTCTATTATTTTTTGTCCGTTTTTTGAAATCACACTTTTTTTCATAATAGATTTTTTTTCAAGCTGTTAAATTTACTAACATTAAAAACATTCATTTCTTTCTCTTTTGATTTTATTGCAATTAAATCAGGACTTTCAAGCGAATTGTCAAAAATCATAACCTCATCAACTATTGGCAGATAAATTTCAAAAAGATTTTTAATCCCTCTGTAATATCTTCGTTTAATGGTTTCAGTATCAATATTGTGTCCGCCCTCCAGCACTCTTGTTTTCACTCTTTCTATGGCTAATTCTACTGTTTCGAGCCAAAAAAAGAGTAATGTTACTTTGTATTTTTTATTTTGTGCTTCAATTACTTTCTGCTTATAACTTTTGGTTGATAAAGTCGTTTCAAAAGCAAAATCCTGTTTGCTTTCTAACAATTCATTAATCCTTTTCAACATTATTCTCCCCGATTCAAATGCCACTTTTTCTGGTTGAAAGGGCGACAAACCTTTCGCAATTTCGTCTGCATTTACAAATTCTTTACAGTTTAATGCTTCGGGCAAAATAGTGAACGATGCCGTTGTTTTTCCTGCTCCGTTACAACCCGCAATGATGTATAAATTTTTTTGCACTTTGAAACGGGTTTTGTGTAAAATAGTTTAAACTTCTTGTTTTAGTACCAAATGTTTAACACTTTCGAAAGGTTCAGCAACAAAATGGTCTCTATTTTTTATTTTTTCAGGAAAACGAATATGATATTCAAACTCCTCTCTAAAATGACGAATCGCTGCTGCCACTGGCCAAGCTGCTGCGTCACCTAAAGGACAAATTGTATTTCCTTCAATTTTACTTTGAATGCTCAACAATAAATCGATATCTTCTTCACGACCGTGACCATTTTCGATTCTATGCAATACTTTTTCTAACCAGCCTGTTCCTTCGCGGCAAGGCGAACATTGTCCACAACTTTCGTGGTGGTAAAAACGAGCAAAATTCCAAGTGTTGCGAACGATACAGGATGTATCGTTATATACAATAAATCCTCCTGAACCCAACATAGAACCGGTTGCAAAACCGCCGTCGCTCAAACTTTCATAAGTCATCAAACGGTCGTCGCCATTGGCTGTTTTGTAAATCAAATGTGCTGGTAAAACAGGAACGGATGATCCCCCAGGAACAAACGCTTTCAAAGGTCTATCGGAACTCATTCCGCCCAAATATTCATCGGAATTCATAAATTCATAAACGCTTAATCCCATTTCTATTTCATAGACTCCAGGATTTTTGATGTGTCCCGAAGCTGAAATTAATTTCGTCCCAGTAGAACGACCGAGACCAATTTTAGCATAATCGACACCTGAATTATTGACAATCCAAGGCACTGCTGCAATGGTTTCGACATTATTCACTACTGTTGGATTTGCCCAAAGTCCAGAAACTGCTGGAAAAGGCGGCTTGATACGAGGATTTCCTCTTTTGCCTTCCAATGATTCGATTAATGCGGTTTCTTCTCCGCAGATGTAAGCTCCACCACCAATTTGAACATACAAATCCAAATCGTATCCAGTTCCTAAAATATTTTTTCCTAACCAACCTGCGGCTTTTGCTTCGGCGATGGCTCGTTCGAGAATTTTATAAACCCACATATATTCGCCACGAATATAGATGTAAGAAAGATTAGCACCCAAAGCATAGCTGGACGTAATCATTCCTTCGATTAATAAATGTGGAATGTATTCCATCAAATATCGGTCTTTGAAAGTTCCCGGCTCTGATTCGTCGGCGTTGCATACCAAATGTCTTGGTTTTCCTGATTTTTTGTCAATAAAACTCCATTTCATTCCTGCTGGAAATCCCGCTCCACCACGACCACGCAATCCGGAAGTTTTTACTTCTTCGACCACTTCATCTGGTGTCAATGTTTTCAAGGCTTTTTCTACAGAAGCATAACCACCGTTTTGACGATAGACTTCGTAGGTTTTGATTCCCGGAATGTTTACTTTGTCTAATAATATTTTTTGTGACATAATTAATTTAAATGTTTGTCTAAAAATGTTTTTAATTTTGAAATGTATGGGTTTTCTAAATTCCTAATATCCCACAAACTTTCGTCTTGAAAATCTCTATTCGGATCTTTACATTTGTCTTTTTCTTGATTGGTAACTCCGTGCAAACATTCTAAATAACTGTATATTTTTGATTTTTTGGCTGGAATCGTCAAAGATTTGTCTTTTGATAAGCAATTTTCGAACTCATTCCAACATTCAAAAATTTGAGAGTGTTTTTTATTGATTACATTTTCTAATAAATCTTCTACTGTTCCTGTATCTTGATGATTGGGTAATACAAAAATATCATATTTTGACCAATTCCAAGTAGCCATTAGTTCAGTTACAAATTTAATTGTTGCGTCAAAACCTGACTTATCGATTACTTTTTCATCATCGGCATCTAAAAATATCAACGAAGTATATTCTGAAAAGTCTTCAACAATTTTCTCTTTTTGAATTTTTAAGTTTGACCAACCATCAAGTCTGTAAATTTTTTCATTCTTTTTTAATTCGCTATCAGTAATACTAATATTATAAGTTAGGAATATAAAATCTCTCAAAAATCTTTGGTCTGAATGTCCTTCGCAAAAAATTCTAACTGGCAAATCCATTAACGCTCTTCGGTATTAGATTCAACCATATATTCTATATATTCATCTTTATAACAAATTGATTTTATTGATTTGTCTTTATTTTCCTTTAATTTTATCAATCGAATGTTATGTTCGTTTAATTCTTTTGCTGCTTTAACAAAAGCCCCAATACATTCACTCGAGTGGGTTGAGGCAAACAATTGCACATCCAACTCTTTGCAAACCTTCATTAAATTAATCCAAAAATCTTTCATTTTAGAGTAATGAACTCCTATTTCAATTTCGTCAATTAAGATTCTTTTTCCTCTTAATGATAATGCTTTCAAGACGATATAAAATATTCGTTTGAAACCATCGCCTATGAAATTTAGAGGAACAAACTCGTCTTTATCTTCAAAACTGATTAAAAAAACGGATTTTAAATCGTCAAAATTCTCTCTTAACTCAATTTCAACAATATTTGGATTCACTACTTTTAAAACATCAATTAAGATTTGTTTTTCTCTTTTTGTTTTTAAATTTTCATAAATGCTTCTTGATTCTTCTTCTAAGGGAGTGTCGTTAAAACTGATTAATGGAAAATTTAAAATATTTAAATCATAATCATAAATCCATAAAAATTTATTATCAACCTTTGTTGGATTCCATTGACTGAATACTACATATTGCTTTAGATACTCTTTATTATTAATTATTTCTGTTTTGAGAATATTCTCTTTTATTTCAATTTCACTTGGTATTCGGATTTTAATATTTTTATTGATTCCTAACAAAAATTTATAATTAATGATAATTCTATCTTCTTTTTTTATTATGTATTTTTCAAAATAATTTTCCTTTGGAGCTAAGATTTCTGTTGTAGAAATGCCATTTGCTTTTCTGGTGATTTCTTCAACTTGAAATTTCAATCCTCTTTTTGTCAATGCTAAATAAAAATTATCCAAAAGTTGCTGAGGATTTTCATCAAACAACAACGCCTCCAACAAACAAGTTTTCCCAACATTATTATCTCCAACAATCAAATTAAATTGCCCAATGTCAATTACCTCAAGAGAGTCAAATTTCTTGAAATTTTCGATTTTGAAATAGGTTAAATGATTGTTTTCCATTTTTATTTATCGTGTAACGTAATTTTATTATCTCTACAATCGGCAATAATTTGATCTACTTTTTCTTTGGTCAAATGTTCTTTGTAAAAATCGCCCAATTGCATCATCGGGGCATAACCACAAGCCCCTAAACATTCCACACCTCTCACTTCAAAAAGTCCGTCTGGAGTAGTTTCACCAATTTTTACGCCTAGTTTTTCGCAAGTATAATCCATCAAATCTTCAACACCATTCAAACAACAAGGCGAAGTTTGGCAAAACTCGAACATGTATTTCCCAATAGGTCGTCTGTTGAACATGGTGTAAAAGGAAACGACCTCATACACTTCGACAGGTTTTATCGAAAGTATTTCAGCTACTTTGTCTTGCAATTCAACACTCAACCAGTTGTCGTGAGCATCTTGAACTTCATGCAAAACGGGCAACAAAGCTGATTTTTGTTTTCCCTCGGGATAATGACTGATTAATTCATTGATGCGGTTCATCAATGTTTCAGTTATATTTATTTCTTGTTTGTATTCCATTTTAGATTTTAGATTTTAGATTTTAGATTTTTTTATAGTCTCTAAAATTCAAAATTTATAATTCATTTTTTATTTCACATTTAGATTTTTTCAATCTAAATTTCAAATCCAACAGAATCTAAAATCTAAAATCTAAAATCTAAAATTATTTTAAGCGTCTAACTCTCCAGCAATTACGTTTAAACTCGACAAAATAACAATCGCATCCGAAAGCATTGCGCCTTTTATCATTTCTGGATACGCTTGGTAATAAATAAAACAAGGTCTGCGGAAGTGCAATCTATAAGGAGTTCTACTTCCGTCAGTTACCAAATAAAATCCTACTTCCCCGTTTCCGCCTTCAACAGCGTGATAGATTTCGGCAACTGGAACAGGAATTTCCCCCATAACAATTTTGAAATGGTAAATCAAAGATTCCATATCGTGATACACATCTTCTTTTGGAGGCAAATAATATTCAGGAACATCAGCGTGAAAAACATTTCCTTCCGGCATTTTTTCTAATGCTTGACGAATGATGCTCAAACTTTCCCAAACTTCGGCGTTACGAACACAGAAACGATCGTAAGTATCACCCGATTTTCCAACAGGAACGATGAAATCAAAATCTTCATAAGAGGAATAAGGATGAGCCACACGAACATCATAATCAACCCCGGCAGCACGCAAATTTGGACCTGTAAATCCGTAAGCCATCGCCATTTCGGAGGTAATTGGACCTACATTTACAGTTCTATCAATAAAAATTCGGTTTCTTTCGAACAAGTTTTCGAATTCTTTCCAAGCAATAGGAAAATCTTTCAAAAATACTTCTAGTAATTCAAAGGCTTTTGGAGACCAATCTCTTTCGAAACCGCCCATTCTTCCCATATTGGTAGTCAAACGAGCACCACAAATTTCTTCGTAGATTTCGTAAACTTTCTCTCTGAATTGAAAAACATACAAGAAACCAGTATAAGCTCCAGTGTCAACACCAAGTATCGAATTACAGATGATATGATCCGTAATTCTAGCCAATTCCATTACGATAACTCTTAAATATTGCACCCTCTTAGGAACTTCAATATCTAATAATTTCTCTACAGTCATCCACCACCCCATATTGTTGATAGGCGACGAGCAATAGTTCATTCTGTCTGTAAGTGGTGTGATTTGGTAAAACGGACGGTTTTCGGCAATTTTTTCAAATGCTCTGTGAATGTAACCAATAGTGGGTTCTGCTTCCACAATTTTTTCCCCATCCATCAACAAGACATTTTGAAAAATACCATGTGTTGCGGGATGTGTAGGCCCCAAATTCAGAATCGAAAATTCGCTCCCGTCTTCGTTGTGGCGCTCTTGAATTATTTTAGCATATCGATGCTCTGGTGGTAATAATAGTTCTGACATAGAAATCAATTAAAAATTACGAATTATGAATTAAAAATCAGCTATTTAATAGGTTTTTAATTTTTCATAAAACGATAGATGTGTCAACGTAAATTCGTTCTTTTTTCATTAGTTAAAATATTGTTCAAAGATAACTTTTTTCAGCATTTCTTTCTATAATTAACAACACTCCTGACTAATTAATGCCTATTTATAATTGCAAAAGCAACTTTAATTTCTGATTTAACTCTTGTATTTCCTTACTCTCCAAAGTTCCCATAAGCCCCTTGACCAAAGATTTATCTATTGTCGCAATTTTATTTGTTCGTATAAGCGATTGTTTTCTAATTCCATTTTCCGCTGAAGGGTTTAACAAAACATCTGTACTTTCTTGCCAACCGATTTGTGAGGTAATGAAACAAACAGTAACATCAAGTGTTGTCTTTGTTAGTATTACAGCAGGTCGTAATTTGCTTCCTTTCAAATCAGTAAATGGAAAGGTTACCAAAACAATGTCGCCTTTAGTCATTATAAACCTTCTTTAAGTCTGACAAAGAATAGAGTTCCTCCTCTTCATTCAAGAAGTCGAACGAATGACTTTGTGAACTAAGCGTTTGCACTCCTTTTGTCAAAACACTCTCCTCGTAGCGTTTGATAACAAAGTCAGCAAAGTCAGAAATCTCCTCAGCCTTTTCCTCAGGAAGTTGATTGATTACCCTAACTGTATGTTCAATAATTGCTTGTCTTGTCATTACAATAATTTTTTAATTGTATGTTTTTTTTTTGATTTATTGGGCTTGAGAATGATTGATTTATACTGTTAAGTTATGTTTTTTTCGTTAGTTAAAAATTTTTCCATTGCAGTCATTTATTATTTATCGTCGTTGTTTGTAGCATTTCTGCTAACTTTTGACTAATTTCTGTTTTAAAATTATAAAAAAGAACTTGCCATTTAGCCGATTTTTGTAGCAGCATTTATAAGTAACTTTTATTGATATAATTCTATTAATAAGTTTTCCCAAAATTTTATAGTAGTTACTAAAAGTTCTTCAAAATCAATTTCTTTGTCAATTTCATTTATAATTACAAATCTAGGTACTGCATAATCATGTCTGTCATAATCATAAGGTGAAAAATCTCCTGATGAAGTAACTGTTTTATATTTTTGATTTATTTTACAATGTTTTGAACCATTTGTAATCATCCGCATATATTCTAATTCGGGGCAAGATATTTTAAGGTGTTCTTGAAATTTTACTAAACCTAATGTTTTCTTTTCATTTTCCTTTGAATCTTGGAAACATCTGTCATTCTTATAAAATTCTTGATAAATCCAGTCGGTAAGATGCCATGAAGTTATTGCACAATTTATCGCAAATCTTGGATTAAGATGTTCTTTGTCAAAATCTTTATATTCATCACGTAATTTTTGAAAAAAACCTTTTGAATTTTCAATTTCAAATGAATTGCTAGGAAAAAAGTTGTCTTTCATTTTCGTGTAGTTTTTTTAAAGTTGCCCTCAACTCCTGCCTAATATATATTTATTAAAATTATAAAAAAGTTAAATCTAACACTAAAACCACTAACCTATAAACTACTAAATTGTGGATTAACAGTCGTGATACATTCGCACAGTCCTCCCAACAAAAATTATTCCTTAAAATAACACTTAGGAGAGCGGGTAATTTTAATCTTGATATGAAGTCAATTTTCCATTTTCAAAATAATAATAATTTCGTCCATAAACCCATTGTTCGTTAACCCCCCAAGAACCTACAGTTCTATTTATATCATCTGGTTTTCCTAATGAAATTAATGCCATATCTTTAGTCATCCCTAGCCAAATATATCCGTCTTTTAATTTTTTATAAACTTTTATTCCATATTTTTTGATATATTTTTGTTCCGTCAATGCAATCCTTTTCTTTTCATCTTTTTCTTTTAATTTTTCTTCTTTTTCTGCTCTTATTTTAGCTCTTTCTGCTTCTTCGGTTTCTAATTTTAATTTTTTTACTCCCTCTTCTTCTTCCTTAATTTCTAATAATAGTTCCATATCTTCGGATACAAGTATCCAATCTTTTTTAATATATCCGTGTGACGAATCAGCTTGTATTTCGTAAAATCCATTGTTATAATTTAATACAACAACATCTGTATCCTCTTTTAAAATTATATCAGACACCACATTTGTTTTGAAATTTAAAACAGCATCTTTAATAATTTTAGATTTTATCTCTCCTGCATTTAGTTTTCTATAAGTCTCAATTGAATCCTTTGTTTTAATAAATTGATTAAAACCGTGGTTTCCAATTTTTTTGAGTTTAAAATATGTTTCTGGCTTAGTTTCTTTTATTAATTGCGCGTTAAGCGATAGAGAAATTAATAGATATAATAGAGAAATTAATATTTTTTTCATTTTAGATTAAAAATTAACAAGAATAATATTTTAAAAATCCTTTGGTTTTGTATATTGAGAAAATGAAAATTTTTTCTCCGCTGCGAATTATCCCGCCTTCGTAACGCTTTTAGCGATAGTATTTATTTTTTCATAGCCACTTTTGGCAATCCTGCTTTTGCTAGAATTTCATTTGCTTTTTTCAATTTTTCGGGAAATAATACTTTTCCTCTAAATTCTTCCAGTTTTTTGTCGAAAACAATAATTGGAACTTTCGATTGATTTAATTGTTCTATTGTCATCGATTAATTTCATAGTTTCTATTTATTCCCCACAGTCCTCCCAAAAAATCTATCGTCTTTATCGGTTCTTCCTCCGTCTTCCAATGGAAATTCTTTTCTCATTGGATGGGAAACCATTTCGTCCATATTCAAAATACGTTTCAACTGTGGATGACCAATAAAGTTGATTCCATAAAAATCCCAAGTTTCTCTTTCCATCCAGTTGGCACCTGGGAATATGGTGGTAAGGGTTTTAATATTTGGAGTTTCTCCGTTGATAAAAGCTTTTATTTTGATACGCTTGTTTTCATACCAATTGTGCAGGTGATAAACAACTGCAAATTGTCTTTCTAACTCATTATCTGGATAATGTACTCCACATATATCGGTCAGGAAATGAAAGCGCAATGTTGAATCGTTTTTCAAAAAAAGAACTAAGGCTGTGATTTTATCGGCCGAAACTTCAAACGAAAAAATGTCTTTTTCGATATTGAAATGAAATACACTTTTGCCAAATGTTTCCACTAATTTGTCTTGAATTGCTGTGGTTTCTAAGCTCATTTCCTTATTTTATATTATAAGATTTCAATAATTCCTCATATTCTGGCAAACTTCTTCTTCTTACCGATTCGTTTTTTACTAAATCTTGTAATCTCATTACCCCATCTACAATTTGTTCTGGTCTTGGAGGGCAACCTGGCACATACACATCCACTGGAATTACTTTGTCTATTCCTTGCAAAACCGAATAGGTATCGAAAACTCCTCCAGATGAAGCACAAGCTCCAACGGCAATTACCCAGCGAGGTTCTGCCATTTGCTCATAAACTTGACGCAAAATAGGCCCCATTTTTTTGGAAATTGTTCCCATAACCAGCAACATATCGGCTTGACGAGGCGAAAAAC
>Ga0316612_1000408_pt1 | contig 13673 bp, 14 predicted proteins | sample MIS2016226_MG_FD_207676 | JGI IMG/M metagenome (GOLD analysis project Ga0316612, IMG submission 207676) | Microbial mat bacterial communities from Middle Island sinkhole, Lake Huron, Michigan, United States - MIS.2016.226 | ecosystem: Environmental > Aquatic > Freshwater > Lake > Sediment... | reverse complement strand
TGCTTCTAGCCAAGCAGGGCAACCACAGGGGGATTGCCCCTACCTGCAATAATTCATATTCTGTAGGGGCTGCGCCCCCGTGCCAGCCCCAAACCTTGGCTATCGCAGGAATTCTATCTGCGTAAGGTGAGGTCATATGCAAAGATAAAAACCTTAGATAATCACCCTCTCTCACAGCCACGACTCGACATTTTTGAGTGATTCTCAAACTGTATAGTTTTTCACCATTTTTTCCTTGCTTAGAACGTATCAGTTCCCACTTTAAACCCTGATCTTTGTACAACTGCTCCCAAGTCAACTGAGAAACTTTCCTGAAAATTTTAAAAACTGCAAGAGCCTCCGCTTTCGGTAAAACAAATAAATCTTGCTGAAAAACAGGATTATTTAGATCAAGTAAAATCCTACTCATTTTTGATTAGTTGAGATTCTAATGAGTCTAAATCCGATACCTGAGAAGGATGATCATGATTCCACTGCAAAGCCCGATCCAGCTTTTCTGAGAAAGAATCTTCATGTACCCAGCTTTCAGAAGGGAATGACCGCTTTAGTAGAAGATTATAAAATGCTTCCTATTCATTACCCCATTGCTCCAAATTAATGACAACAGAAGTCTTCTCGCCTTGGTCGTCTATGATATATTCAATACCTTTCATAACCTTTTACAGAAGAAAAATTAATAGTAAGTTTAATAAGTTATACCATTTTTTACTTTTGATATGCGCGATCTAAGTAGGGGTAGAGCATTTGCGCCATAATTTCCAAACTCTTCGCCAGAATCTCGATCCGCAAATGCTCTACCCTTCTTCGCAGTTGAGAATTAACCTGCGATCGCTTTAAGTTTAGGGCAGAGCATTCCTGTATACAAAACCCAGTAACACAAATAAATGGTTGCAGGAATGCTCTGCCCCTACCAAAAATGCTCTACCCTTTCCGCAGTTGATAATTAATCTGCGATCGCGCTAGGTTTAGGGCAGAGCATTCCTGTATATAAAACCTAGCGATCCAAATAAATAGTTGCAGGAATGCTCTGCCCCTACCAAATCAATGTAAAAATAAAATCCTTAATTCACCTAAAGATGATGACAACTACTGAAAGACTTTATCAACTCATCCAAACGCTTCCAGAAGACCAAATCAACCAAATTTTTTACTTCGCAGAGGCTCTTCACCAAAAACAGAACAATCCATCCCAAGCGATTCCCCTTGGTACACTCACTGGACTTCTTGGTATTGCCAAACGTGCTGACTCAACACCTAGCGATCAAGAACTGCAATCCGAGTATACAGACTATCTCATTCAAAAATACCTGTAAGCCTGTCCATGAAAATTCTCATCATAACCCGCGATCGTAAAGACTTTATCGGTAGCAGTCTCCCCGTTTACGCACCCACCGAAATTATTGATATTATTAACAAGCTTTAGCAAAAGAATTTACTTAAATCGGAGAATAAAACAATGTTGGCAATTCCGAACCAGTATCCAAAACTAACACCCATTGAATACTTCGCTTGGGAAGAACAGCAATTACACCGTCACGAGTACATCAACGGCGAAGTCTACGCCATGAGTGGCGGCACTCAAAATCATAGTCGCATTGCCTTGAAATTCGGTGCTTTACTAGATAGCCACCTATCCAATGGCAATTGTCGAGTCTTTAACTCTGATTGTCGGGTGAAAATTGTCGAGACTAATGACTATACTTACCCCGATGTTAGCGTTAGCTGTGATCCTAGAGATAGAGTCAGCACACAATACATCACCTATCCTTGCTTAATCGTTGAAGTGCTATCCGACAGTACCGAAGCCTACGATCGCGGCAACAAATTCTTTCGCTATCGTCAGAATCCCCAATTACAAGATTATGTATTAGTCAGTTCTCAGGAAATTGCGATCGATCTTTATCGCAAAGGCGATCGCGGGCAATGGGAGATCATCAATTACCGTACTGGCGATATCGTAGAGTTGCAATCCATAAATTTAAGCTTTCCCATTGAACAAGTGTATCGTGGAGTTGACCTTTAGAAAATATCTAGGAAATGTCACTGAACCAACCACACAAACCCAAAGCCATCCCCTCTGTCTCCGTCACCTACGCCCACAACGGCACCAGCCGCCCCAATGCCCTCGGTATGCGCCCCATGCAAGAACGCGCCTACCAAAAACGCGGCGAACAATATTTATTAATCAAATCACCCCCCGCCTCTGGCAAAAGTCGCGCCCTGATGTTTATCGCCCTCGACAAGCTCGAAAATCAGGGACTCAAACAGGCGATCGTGGTCGTTCCTGAAAAAGCGATCGGCGCTAGTTTTCACAATGAGACACTTACTCAGTATGGCTTTTGGGCGGATTGGCAAGTAGAACCAAAATGGAACCTCTGCGATGCCCCTGGAAATGATGGAGGCAACGATGGCGGCAAAGTCGAATCGGTGAAGAAATTTCTCGATAGTGAAGAAGCCAAGATTTTAATTTGTACCCATGCCACCTTCCGTTTTGCAGTCGATCGCTTTGGCATTGAGGCATTTGATCAACGCTTAATCGCCATTGACGAGTTTCACCATGTTTCCGCCAATCCCAACAACAAACTCGGTGAATATGTCGGTCAACTGATGGCAAGGGACAAAATCCATATTGTGGCGATGACTGGCTCTTACTTTCGTGGTGATGCGATCGCCGTACTACACCCCGAAGACGAAGCCAAATTTGAACCCGTTAAATACACCTACTACGAACAACTCAACGGCTACCAATATCTCAAGCAACTCGACATCGGCTATTACTTTTATGCAGGTAGTTATGCCGATGAAATTATGCAAGTTCTGAATCCCAAAGAGAAAACGATTCTGCATATTCCCAATGTCAATTCCCACGAAAGCACCAGGGACAAAATTCGCGAAGTGGAACATAGGTCGCGTTGAAACAAATCATCTACGCTAAATTTCTTGTATAATTAAAGGTGATCGCGATCAGTAAAGATATATGAAACTTAAAAGTGTCTCTATCAGGGGGCTAAATAATAAGCTCGATGGTTATTTTCCATTTCATAATGACATAAACATTGTCACGGGCATGAATGGCTGTGGAAAAACAACATTCTTAAAAATCCTCTGGTATGCCATTTCAGGAAATATCGAGCGTCTCATATCTGATATAAGTTTTAAAGTATTTAACATGGAAACCAGTGATTTTTGCTTGTCACTATTCAATATAGACGGCAGTATTCAATGGCAACATATCGCAAATGGAATTAAACAAAATGGTTTTATTAATTTAGGTGAATATAATTCAGCAGATGAGATCGGAGTATTAAAATCTTTAATCATAAAAGATAGAACATCATCTTTGTTCTTTCCGACTTTTAGAAGAATTGAAGGGGCATATTTAAAGACAATAGCAAATATTCGCAGTATGGGGATGACAGAAAGAGTGCTTTCAGGTATTTTGGACAAGCCGATAGATGCATTTAGTATAAAAATACAAGATGATTTTGAAAAATTGTCGGATACTTTAACTTCTTTAGAGCATAAATTTATATGTTCTGTATCAACTCATGATCTTGGGTATTTACTCCGCTTACACCACGCGAAGACAACTGAAAAAATTGATGAATATTCTCTTGCATTAAACAAATCATTAATTAGTAAGCTTGAAAACATAAAATCTGGTATTGAAGATAGTAAAGATGAATCGTTAGCTATTGTTAGTAAACTACAGCGAGAAGTGGCAGATGTTGATAATAAGCGTGATGAGCTTATGCAACCGTTTAAAGTGCTATCTGAATTAGTTACTCAGGTTATGCACTACAAAGGTGTCAAACTTGATGGTTTTACTATTGGACAATCAGACGATGCTATTGATTCCAGATTGTTGTCGGCTGGTGAACAACAAATGTTGAGTTTTCTTTGCTATAACGCATTTTATGAAGACTCAGTAATATTTATTGATGAGCCTGAGTTAAGTTTGCACGTTGACTGGCAGCGTAGATTATTTCCAAATTTAATGAAACAACAGTCAAGCAATCAGTTTGTTGTAGCTACTCATTCTCCTTGCATTTACTCTAAGTATGAAGACAAGGAAATTATCCTGTCGGAGGAAAAAGGTGAATGAGCTATTCTGTAGAAGAAATTATTAGTAGTTTATCTAAATCAACATCACTTTTAACAGTTTTAGTTGAAGGTAAAGATGACGCTTTAGTATATAGATGCATAGAAGATAAACTTAATGCTCTAGTTAGTATAGATAATAAAGCTGATATTTTTATATGTGGTGGGAGACTCGATCTCATTGAGATTTTTGAAAGCAGGGAAAAATTTAAAAATACTAAAGTTGTCTTTCTTGCGGACAAAGATATGTGGTTTTTTGAAGGTGTACCAAGAGAGTATGAAGATATTGTATTTACTGACGGTTATTCAATAGAAAATGATGCTTATGTTGAATCAGTTTTTAATAATCTATTGAGTAAAGACGACAATAAAATCTTTGAAAATTTAATTAAAGAACTATCTGTTTGGTTTGCTTTTGAAGTTAATAGATATAAGGAAACTGGGGATTCTAAGTGTGATGTCAGCGTAGACAGAATCTGTCCAAACAACGTTTTTTGTCCTGATTTCAAGAAAAGCATAAATTTTGTTGATCCGCCGCAAGATCTTGTAGATCTAATTTGTACTGAATACACTAGAGCTTTGCGCGGAAAAAATTTGTTTCAAGCTCTATTAAGATTCCTTCACAAAAATACATTTAGCTATCACACTCTTCTTACATTAGGAGCAAAACTTGAAAATCCAAAAATAGATATGCTGATTAACAGACTATCTAGTAAGTTTCAAGAATATGGTTGAGGCAATTATTATGGACTGAATAGAATAATTAATTAAAAAAATAGATAAACACAAAATCACAAATCTTTTAAAGAAACTTCTTCTTTCGTGGAGCAAAAGAATAAAGATTATAAGTCCAAAGCACTTTGTCGAGTTAGGAATGTTTTTTCAACAGGCTGACCAAGTAGGAGAATTCACTGTATTTAACATAGGCAGTAACTATCGACTAATTACTCGAATAAATTATGAATCTCAACAAGTTATTATTCGTGAAGTTCTTCCCCATAAAGAGTATGAACGAGGCAAATGGAAAAACTAATAAATAAATAAAATAAAATCAATTTGGAGGGGCTGAAGAGGTTCCTCTAAGCTATGGAGAAAGCTATGAAAACCATACAAAAAAAAACCAAAATCCTACACTGACTTACTACTAGACTTTCCCCCTCGCTCTATTCACTCGGAGGAGGATTTAGATGCCGTTCAAAAAGTTATTTACGAACTAATAGATCGAGGAAATCTAAGTAAAGAAGAGGAAGATTATATTAGTGTTCTATGTACGCTAGTTGAACAATATGAACAGGTTCATCATCCCATTCCTGATATTTATGGTGTTGAGTTAATAGAGGCTTTACTTGAAGAGTTCGATCTTAAACAAAAAGACTTGGTACCAATTTTCAAAACGGAGTCTATTGTGTCGGCAGTACTGAATGGACACCGAAAACTGATGACAGAACACATTGAAAAATTAGCGAATTTCTTTCATGTATCTCCTGCTGTATTTTTCCCATCAACTCAGATGGCAGACTAATAAAAGCATCGGTTTAAGGTGCTTTTATTATTTGAGTTTAAATTGCTGTGCCGAGTAAGTACAACCAGCTTGTTATGATGGCTACGCCATCAGTGACTCATTTATCAATCAAACTCAAACGAAGATCATCCATCAGGTCAGAGTTAATCTCCACGCCAAGATTAATGAGATCAGGGTGCAAGACTTTGACGTTGGAAGCACATTTGGCGAAGAGATCTGTTTATCCTTGATGGTCAGAAAGTCATCGTTGCTGAAATGGGAGAATCGTTTATTAGTGATTATGGATTGCCAAATTCTCGCCTGCGAGTCGTGTATGACAATGGCACAGAGAGCGATTTATTATTGCGATCGCTGCAACGCGCCTTAAATAAAGACAAAACCAGTCGCCGCATCACCACCCCCGATCTTGGTTCCCTTTTTCTCAGTTCTGAAGCCGCAGACGACTTACCCACAGGTTACATCTATGTGCTGCAAAGCCAATCCGATCATCCCTTCATTGTCGAAAATGGTTCCGTCATTCACAAAATCGGCGTGACTAGCGGCGACGTAAAAAAGCGCATTGCCAATGCTAAAAAAGATCCCACCTACCTACTCGCCGATGTGGAAATTGTCGTCACCTTCAAATTAGCAAATATTAATCCGAAAAAACTTGAGGCTTTGCTGCACAGGTTTTTCGACAGCGCTCGATTGGAATTAGCCCTACCCGATCGCTTCGGCATACCAGTACAACCAAGGGAATGGTTTCTGGTTCCCCTAGAAATCATTGAAGCCGTGGTTGAAAAAATCAAAGAAGGGAATCTCGACCAATTTCGCTATGATCCAAAAACAGCAAATCTAGTGAGAACATAAATTGTTGTAATTGCAAATGATAATAAAAAGACTATGTTAATTAGATTGTTCCAAAGCCAAGACAGCGATCGCATCGCACAGCTATTCCATGATACTGTGCGCGAGGTGAATATTCGCGATTATTCGTCTGAACAGGTAAAAGCTTGGGCTCCCGATGATTTGTATTTTACTAATTGGACAGAAGATTTCTCCAACAGCTTTACCTATGTGGCGGAAGAAGAGGGCGAAATTATTGGTTTTGCTCAACTAGAAGTCAATGGTCATATTGATTGCTTCTTTTGTCATAAGGACTATCAGCGCTGTGGTGTGGGAACGCGTCTCTATCGGGCGATCGAAGCCAAGGCTCTGGAATTAAAAATTGATCGTTTATTTGTGGAAGTGAGCATTACCGCGATCGCCTTCTTTAAAAGCCGCGGCTTTAAGGTGGTCAAGGAGCAGCAAGTATTCTGTCGTGGCGAAAAACTCATCAACTTTGTAATGGAGAAGTCTCTGGCAAAATATCTAGAGAACCCTGATCGGTTTGTGGTAGCGACTTTCTATCATTTTGCAGATTTGGCTAACTATCAAGAAATGCGATCGCCTATTACAGATTTTTGTAATAGGTACGAACTTAAGGGCGTAATTTTACTTGCATCAGAGGGAATTAATTCGACCATTGCGGGTAGTCGAGAAGGTATTGATGCGCTCTTAAATTATCTGCGTTCTGATCCGCGTTTGCAAAATTTAGAACATAAGGAAACTACCTCTGATGTCATCCCCTATAACAAATTACGGGTAAGGCTTAAAAAAGAATTGATAAAGTTTGGCGTATCAGGAATTGATCCTAGTAAAGAAGTGGGAACCTATGTTGATCCTCAGGATTGGAACCAATTAATTTCTGATCCCGATGTGATCGTTATCGATACGCGCAATATTTACGAAGTGGAGTTTGGTACTTTTAAAGGAGCGATCGATCCTAATTTAGATTTCTTCCATGAATTTCCTAAATATGTCGAGGAAAATTTAAGCGATCGCAAGCAGCAAAAAATCGCCATGTTCTGCACAGGCGGCATCCGTTGTGAGAAGGCAAGTGCCTATATGTTGGCACAAGGTTTTGATGAGGTTTACCATCTCAAGGGCGGCATTCTCAAATATTTAGCCGAAGTTCCTGCCGCAGAAAGTCTCTGGGAAGGCGAATGTTTTGTGTTTGACGATCGCATTGCCACCAGTGGTTAGTAGCTTTCAGTAAATTGCATCTGAGTCCAAATCGCTGTAAGATTCACCAGTAGCCAAGCCAAAGATTAGCGGCGCGAAGCGCCGCTAATCTTTGGCTTGGCAGGGAGTATATTTAAGTACCATTTACTAGATTGATGTTGTGACAGAAAATTTTGATTGGAGCGATCTCGAAATTCAGCTTCAAGAAACTAGAGAATCCTTAGACGCGGTTGAACACCGTCTGCATCAGGTTCGGCGCGAGTTCCACGAAAAGCAAGAACTGCAAACACAACAGGAACATATCAGAGCGCAAATCCAAGAAATTGCCGATGCTCAGCCACCAAAAAAAAATAACTCTCGTAATTCCAAAGTGCGCCGCAATTCTCATTCTCGCCGATCGCCATTAAATCCGCTCCAAGAATCACTCCATCAACAGTTACAGGAAATCAGCGATCGCCTCGAACAAATTGAGCTAGATCTAGAAAGTCGATTAATTTCATGGAGTAGTTTTAATGAAATTTTTTGGCAAATTGTCCGTTTTGTCGGTATCGGTATAATTATTGGCGTAATTTTAAAAAGCTGTGCTGGTTAAAAAATATCTGTGCTTAAGCACAGATATTTTTTTAATTTATTTTTTGAACCTTTTGATCGTGGCTATTGTCAAAACCCTCGTATAGAAAATTAAGCCTTTCAAAAGGGGACAACCAAATGTTTCGTAATATCAAAAAAGTTTTGGCGATCGCTTGTGTAAGTATGGCAGTCGGCGCAGCGACAATTCCCAGCATTGTTTCTGCACAAAGTTCTACTCAAAATTCAGTACAAAACCGCGCTGAAAAACGTAGAGGTGACGGTGGCTGGCAAAAGCTAAACTTGAGCGATGCTCAAAAATCTCAAATGAAGAGTATTCGTGACAGTGCTAAGGCGCGTAGACAAAGTATATTCACCGATGAACAACGCGCTATCATGAATCAATCCCGTGAGTCTGGCGATCGCAAAGGAGCGCGGAAGTCCCTCAATCTGACGGCCGATCAAAAAACACAGTTGCAGGCGATCGAGCAAGATACAAAAACTCAAATGAAGAATATCTTGACCCCTCAACAACAGCAACAACTTGAGCAAATGCAACAACAACGCAAGGCAAACCGTGGCACAATGCGTCAAGGTGTTTCTCGTTATCGTTAGAATAAAAGAAAGGCGGCGCGATGCGCCGCCTTTCTTTTGTTTAACCCTATTTTTTATTCTTCTTGGGGAACTTCTTTCCATAATGTTGAAAGCTCGCGAATGCTAGAAAAAGTTCCATTGCCTAAAATCAAATGATCTAAAAGAGGAAGACTTAACATTCTTGCCCCTTCTAATAGTTGGCGCGTGAGTTTAATATCCTCTGGGCTAGGATTTGTATTCCCCGATGGATGATTATGCGCCACGATCAGGCGCACTGCACCACTTTTAAGGACTTCTCGAAAAATATCACGCGGATGGGCGAGGGTTTCAGTCGCAGTGCCGATCGTGATAATACGCTGGGCAATAATCCGATTTTTATTATCGAGCATCACCACCGCTAGACGTTCCTGCGGTTGCCACATGAGATCTTGGCTAAGGGCGGCGGCGGCGATCGCGGGTTCTGTGACTTCCGTTAAATCAGGTAATTTAGCATAGAGGGCGCGTTTACCTAATTCGATCGCCGCCAAAATTGCCGTAGCCTTGGCAGGTCCTACCCCCTCAATTTGCATAAGTTCCTCTGGCGATACCATTTGCAATGCTGCCACAGGATCGCTAGTGCGATCTTTGCTAATGGTTTGCAAAATCAGTTGCCCCAGTCCCACGGCTGAAAGTTTGCCAGCCCCCTGCCCCGTACCTAAGAGAATTGCGATCAGTTCAGCATTAGATAAACTACGAACGCCTTGGCTTAGTAATCTCTCACGCGGGCGATCGCTTTCGGCCATATCGACAATTCGCAGAGAATAAGTCATTAAAAATCCCACCAGAAATAATAATTTTTGTGTAATGAAGTGCGGCACTTCATTGCTTTTTTATATTAGTAGCGCGGCTTTGCCGCGCTACTAAATAAACGTCTAGGAATCCCAGAAATAGGCACATAAATATTCAGTCAAAGTCACTGCGGTTAGCCCCAATCTCTGACCATCGGCATTAGAAATTTGTGGTTGTAAAATAGCCTTACATTGAGGTAGAAACTTTTGTTTCTCTGGCACTTTAGCTTTCAACTGCTTAAGCTGACTTACAATATTTGGATTAACACTGTTTACCACAGACTCGGCTTTTTGCTGGATTTCTACCCGCTTATTAATTTGGGTTAAGTCAGTACGATAAGTCTTTAGATACTTTTGAGCATCATCATAAAGTAAAGAGTCTTGCGGCACTTCTTGTAACAGTTTGATTGATTTTTGTCGCTTCTCTTGGGCAGATTTCCAGACTGTGGATTTATGGGGTGGATTTTGAACTAGCTTAGCTGCCTCAATCGTGCCATTTTTGGCAGCCTCTAAGTTTTTATTAGCTCCTTGTTCTAGGTTGATCTTGCGATCAAATTCCTTTAACTTAGGGCGTAAAGTCGTTAACTCGGCTTGAGCATCTTCATATAACGAAGCAGGGCGATCGGGGATATCTTCTAGTTGATCAATAGCTGATTGTAATCGATTGCGCGTTTCCGCAAGGGAATCTAAATTTGTGACTGTCTTAGAACTGGGAAATGAACTATTTAACTCACGAGCATCGGATACATATTTCTGCTGCACCGAACGATCCCATACTAACCAGCCACAAATACCTAATGTCGCGATCGCCACGACTGCAAAAACAATCGATAAAAGCAATGAACTTTGAATCGGCGCATCTTTTGGGGATGGTTCAGGTTGGAGATCGTTCTCATCGCCAGCCTTGCTAGGAATCCGTTTAGTAGGAGGAAGCGGTGGTGGCGGCAATGGCATCGGCATTGCTAAGGTAACATCATCTAAACCGAGGTCATCTTCTACCCAGTCATTCGTGTCTACAGGTGATCGATGATCGGAAGATTGATTACCTAATTGATTACCTAATTGATTACCTAATTCAAAAGTGGACGGCTCTAGATGGTTTGATTGCAAACTATCTAACTCAAAGGGATCAGGGTTGAGGTTATCTAGTTTAAAGTCTCCCAAATCCAAACCTACAGCATGAAGATCATTGACTTTGTGGTTTGGATTATCACTTTTTCTACCTTTTTTTTCACCTTTTTTTTCACCTTTAATGTCATTAAACCCAGATTGCAGCGAAGATCTTCTTAAGTCATTCTCAAGACTTTCCCTAAAAACATCAAAGGTTTCAGAATTTGCATCGAAATTTTCAATTTGAATCTCTGTCGCATCACTTTCCGTGGGAAAAGTCAGTTGACCTAATTCACCCATATCTTCTAGTTCATCTAGATCGAGTTCGATTAATGGTAAGTGGGGCTTGATATCACCTGTCTTTTGCCATTCGGGATGTTTAGCCCCAGCTAATCTGCCGTATAGTATGAAACTATTGACCCCTTCGATCACCATCTTATCAATACGGCGTTTCACAATATCATAGAGGGAATCATAATCAAGATTATCGCGCTCTGATCTGGTAATCAAAACGTGCAATTGAGATTCTTTGCGGCGGATTTGGGGTTTTACCTTATATTTTTGAAGGTCTGCCTGTAGCGCACTAACAATGTTAGCCTCATCCATCTTGAGATCCTACCCTTGCGTTTCGATCGCACATATTAAACGAAAAGCCATACAAATACCTAACAAATGACTACAAAAAGATGAACTTTTTGCTTCAAATTTATACTACAGTCCGACGTTGGTGGACAGAGTTTTCACTACAAACGAAGCTAATGGCTCTGATCACGCTGTTAGTATCCTTGCTGATGAGTGCAGTCACATTTTGGGCAGTCAACGATATTCAGACCGATGCCCGCCTTAATGATACGCGCTTTGGCAAAGATTTAGGATTGCTACTTGCTGCTAATGTTGCCCCCTTAGTTGCAAAAAATGATCTAGTCGAAGTAACGCGCCTATCTAAAGAATTTTACGATAGTAGCTCTAGCATTCGCTACATTCTCTATGCTGATCCCGATGGCGAAATTTTTTATGGGATCCCGTTTAATTCTAACGAAGTCCAAAATTCGCTAAGTATCAGGCGGCGAATTCAGTTACCTGAAGATCCGATGTCGCGCCCCGATCGCCCTTTAGTCCGCCAACATATTACCCCACAGGGTGAAGTTACGGATGTATTTGTGAATCTACAGCATGATGGTAAGGCTTTGGGGATCATTGCGATCGGGATCAATCCTAATCCTACGGCCGTTGCATCTTCAGGGCTGACTTTAGATGTGACCACAGCCGTATTTGTGTCGATTTGGGCGATGGTAATTTTGGGGGCGGCCTCAAATGCGGTGACAATTACGCGACCACTGCGGGAATTGGTGGCGGGGGTACAAAATATTGCTAGTGGTAATTTTAAGCAGCGTATTGATTTACCTTTTGGCGGTGAATTAGGGGAATTAATTCGCAGCTTTAATGACATGGCTCAACGCCTGAAAAAATATGAGGAACAGAATATTGAGGAGTTAACAGCGCAAAAAGCAAAGCTGGAAACCTTGGTATCGACGATCGCCGATGGAGCGTTATTACTCGACTCGGATATGCGAATTGTCCTCGCCAATCCTGCGGCGATCAAAATCATGGGCTGGGATCAGGATGCAGAAAATAGTAGCTGGAAGGGCAAAAGTATTCTAAATATTTGGCCAGAGCGCCTTACTGAAGAATTGGGGCGATCGCTGATGCAAATTGCCACAGGCGATCGGGAAGGCGGTGAATTTCGGATCATGGCCTCAGGGGACAAGGGGGACTCGGTGCTTGCCCATGCCTTTCGGATCTGGATTACGAGCGTCCTTAGTTCTAGTAATGCCATCAAGGGGATTGCGATCACGATTCAGGACATCACCCGTGAGGTGGAGCTAAATGCCGCCCAGAGTCGATTTATTAGCAATGTCAGCCATGAATTACGCACGCCCTTATTTAATATCAAGTCTTTCATCGAGACTTTGCATGAATATGGCGATGAACTCAGTAATGAACAGAAAAAAGAATTTCTCGGTACGGCCAATAATGAAACCGATCGCCTGACTCGCCTTGTGAATGATGTACTCGATCTCTCTCGCTTGGAGTCGGGTCGTCAATATCATTTTTCGGCGATCGACCTGTCCGAAACCATCGAACAAACGATACGCACCTACAAACTCAATGCTTCCTCAAAAGGGATTGAACTTATTCATGAAATTGAGCCAGATTTAGAAAGAATTTGGGGCAATTATGATTTAATTTTGCAAGTTTTATCTAACCTTGTTGGTAATGCCCTCAAATTCACAGAAGCAGGTGGTAAAGTCACGATCCGTATTTATCCTTGGCAAGACCAAACCACCACCCAGCCCCATCGCACCGTTAATTATGTGCGGGTCGAAGTGGAGGATACAGGGCGCGGTATTCCTGCGGAAGATTGCGATCATGTATTTGATCGTTTTTATCGTGTCGAGGATAAAGTGCATACTCTCGAAGGTACGGGATTAGGTCTATCGATCGTCCGCAACATCATCGAGAAGCACCATAGTACAATCCACATTAAGAGTGAAGTTGGCGTTGGTACGACTTTCTGGTTTGACCTCAGTGTGTATCAAGATCGTTGTGATTTACCATTTATGCGGGCGATCGCTGAACCTATGGAACCTATGCAAGCATTAACGGTTTAGTAATGTTGATTGAAGATTATAGTGATCGGATTTAGATACAATTTTTGACAATCCCCGCACGCTCTGTGACGGGGATTCCTGATTCAGCGAGACAACTTACCAGATAGACCGTGACATACCCGACACTCATTTTTTCTGTAAACAAAAAAATAGAGTACGGGCTTCCTCTTTCATTTGCCGAAGCCTAGACTAAGCGAACTCAGTTTTGGTCTTACTCAGCATCCGCAGGTTTTACTC
>Ga0316612_1000407_pt1 | contig 13682 bp, 13 predicted proteins | sample MIS2016226_MG_FD_207676 | JGI IMG/M metagenome (GOLD analysis project Ga0316612, IMG submission 207676) | Microbial mat bacterial communities from Middle Island sinkhole, Lake Huron, Michigan, United States - MIS.2016.226 | ecosystem: Environmental > Aquatic > Freshwater > Lake > Sediment... | reverse complement strand
AACTTATCCACTCCCCGAAGCGCAAATGGATCGTTTTGCGATGCGGTTTAGTTTGGGTTACATTTCTCAAGAAGAAGAAGTGAAATTATTAGATCAAGCCCATCAAATTAATAATATAAAGCCTTGTATTGAACATGAAGAAATTATTGAACTAAAAAAACAAGTTCAAATTATTAGAGTGAGTGAAGAATTAAAATATTATTTAGTGCAATTAGTCAGAGAAACTCGCAATGTTTCGGGCGTGCAATTAGGCGCGAGTCCGCGAGCCTCTTTAACCTTATTAAAAACCGCGCAGGCATTGGCTTTATTTGATGGTTTAGAATACATATTACCTGAACATATTCAAGAACTTGCAGTACCGGTTATTTCTCATCGTTTGAAATTAGATTCTCACGCCCGCTTTTCTGGACAACAAGCCGAAGCCATTGTCCGAGAAATCATTCAACGTTTCCCCGTCCCTATTTAAAAACGATTTCGGGTAGTGATGCAATGTAGAGTGACAGGAAATGTTTAGAGAGCGACAAGGTAACTAAACTAATTTTAAACACTAAAAATACAATCATTTTATAGGAGCGCAACTATAAATACATTAATCCATTCACGGAATTTGGGTTTAAGAAACTCTTTGGAACAGAAATGAATAAAGATATTTTAATGGATTTTTTAGCAGAAATTACTCAACTTTCAAAAGAAGAGATTGAAAAGCTAAAAATAATTGGAAAAAGGTTTAAACTTTGATTTTTAAGATTGTTTTTTGGGAGGAGTCGACAATGTTTAAAAATATTCAATATTATCAATAGGTTATTTTGTTGTGGTTGGGAGTGAGCGCGGCTTAGATTTAAGCAAAATTTTGAGGAAAAAATCATGAGAATCAAAGACAAATACATTAGTCCATTTACCGATTTTGGATTTAAAAAACTCTTTGGAACAGAAATGAACAAAGACATTTTAATGGACTTTTTAAATGAGTTGCTCAAAAAAGATCAAGGAAAAATTATCGATTTGAATTACCTTCCATTAGAGCAACTCGGGAGAAGTATCGATACAAGAAAAGCGATTTTTGATATTTATTGTGAGAACAAAAAAGGAGAAAAATTTATTGTTGAACTCCAAAAAGCTCCTCAAAATTATTTCAAAGATCGGAGTATTTATTATTCGACATTTCCCATTCAGCAACAAGCGCAAAAAGGTAAATGGGATTTTAAATTAGAAGCGGTTTATACGATTGGAATTTTGGATTTTGTATTTGCAGAAGATCAAGATGATCAAGAAGTGTTTCATCATGAGGTTAAATTGGTGGATCAAAGCACGCAAAAGGTATTTTATGATAAATTAACTTACATTTATTTAGAAATGCCAAAGTTCAAAAAAACCGAACAAGAATTAGAAACGCATTTTGATAAGTGGTTATATGTATTAAGAAATTTAGAGGATTTAACCAAACGACCTGAGAAACTCCAAGAAAAGATTTTTGCAAAACTTTTTGAGCAAGCAGAAATCGCTAATTATTCAGAACAAGAATACACTGAATACGAGCATAGTTTAAAAGTTTATCGTGATTTGAATAATGTTATTGAAACTGCCGAATCTAAAGGAGAGAAAAGAGGAAAAGCCGAAGGAAGAGCCGAAGGAAAAGCTGAAGGAAAACTTGAAATTGCACGAGCGATGCTTTTAAAGGGTTTAGAGATTGATTTTATTGCAGAAATCACCCAACTTTCAAAAGAAGAGATTGAAAAGCTAAAAATAAAAAGTTGAGTTTGATTTTTTTGGGAAAAGGTTTAAACTTTGACTTTTAAAGTTGTTTTTTTCGGAGGATTCGGCAATGTTTAAGAATATTCAATATTATCAACGAGTTATTTTATTGGTGTGGTTGGGCGTGAGTGCGGGTTTTGCGCAAGCGGCGACCGATTGTAATCAAGTCACCGAAATCCCTGTCAGTGAATGTCAATCGTTATTAGAGTTTTATATTTCAACTCGAGGTTATAGTTGGTTTAAAACAGGGGGTAACTTTGGAGGTTGGAATGAAACAAATACCCCTTGCAATTGGGGGGGAGTAAGTTGTAACAGTGGGCACGTTATTTCGTTGGATTTTGGAAAAAATACAGTAGATCGTTTGGAAGGGCAGTTGTCTGATCTTAATTTACCATATTTACAAATGCTAATTATTTCTACACATCAACTGGCAGAAACGATTCCCAATTTCTCTTATTTATCAAATTTGTGGTATCTCGATCTTTCTGGAAACAAATTAAAGGGTGAAATTCCAAATTTTACTAATTTACAAAATCTTACGGTTCTTAAGTTAAATAGTAATAATTTAGAGGGTGAAATCCCAAATTTTACTAATTTATCAAATTTGGAAGAACTCAATCTTTCTTCTAATTCTTTGACAGGAAATATTCCAAATTTTGATAATTTGTTTAACTTAAAATATTTATCTCTTACTTATAATTTTCTAACTGGAAACATTCCTGCATTTACCTCTTTTGGTATCTCAAAATTATTAGTAGAAGGTGGAATGAGTGGGTATTATGGTTCTATATTCTCAAATAATTGTGGATTAGTAGCTTATGATCCCACACAAGAGATTGTTCTTAATCAACGAGACAATACTTGGAATACAAGAAATTTAAATTGTCCCAGTTATACCGTTACGTTGGTAACTGATGGAGATGGTTTTGGTAGGGTCAGTGGTCAGGGAACATATGGCTTAGGCTTACTAGTAACTTTAGAAGCAATAGCATCCGAAAACTCTGACTTCTTGGGCTGGTCTGATGAATGTGGTTCTTCATTTAAAATGCCTCCTAAAAACTTGGTATGTACAGCAACCTTTTTGTCATCATATGTTACTCCTAAATGTACCTTTAATATTGTTCCAATTAGCTCTCCTCTATTAAAAGCTACTGGGGATACTTCTAACTTTGCAATTAGTAGTAATATCGAATATTGCGTATGGAATGCGGTATCTTCTGTCGATTGGATTACATTTTCTAATGCAAATGGTGTAGGCATTGGAAAAATTATTTACTTTGTTCAAGCTAATCCAGATACAAAAGAACGCATAGGTACTATCTTAATTAATGACCAGATTATTACAGTGAAACAAGCAGGTAAAACACCTGTTGCACCCGTTGCTCAATTTACCGCCACGCCAGAAATGGGCTTGCCACCATTAATTTCTCAATTAGATGCGTCAAGTTCTTATGATCCAGATGGAGGAATTATTAAAAGCTATGAATGGTTCGCTGTTAAAGAAGATGATCCGAAGATTACACTGTCCGCATCGGGTGTTAATCCGAGTTTAACTTTTAATGAAAAAGGGGCTTATTTGCTCACTTTAAAAATCACCGACGATGAAAATCAAACTCATGAAACTACTCAAAAAATTATTGCAAATGATGCGTATGTTTCTTTTTCTTCTATAAATAATCAAGATCATTTTCGCGTGGGCGAACATATCAAAGTGACATTAGCAGATCGGGTTGATGCAAATCGGGTGAATCGAACAGATTTGTGGGCGGGAATTGAATTTCCAGATGGCATTATTTTTCTGAGAACAAGTAGGACTATTGTTAATAATTTCATTCCTTATACTCCAAAGCCAAATGACAATGGATATGCGTTTATTCCTAATGTTGAAAGAATAGATAATGAGTTTCTCATGCTTGATTTACTTTTACCAAAAGGATTATTAGGGAAATTTATCTTTTATGCGGTGCACGTTGACTTAGGAAAAAACCCTTTCTATGATCCTTGGCGTTCTAATTTGGCAAAGAAAGAAATCATAATTGAGTAGTTAAATCAAAAGGGAGAAACTCTCTCCCTGTTTTGTTTTTTTAGAAGGAGAAACCTCATGAAATCTGCAAATTATTTGAAAATGGCAGCCATTCCCGCTTTTCTGGCTTTGAAAGGAAGTGGAGATTCATCGGGAAGTAAATTACAACTCGGTGTGAATTATTTGAAGTTGCAAGAAGAACCTGTTCAAAATACCAGTTTCTGCGCGCCGCCAACTTTATATGCAGTGAGTACCAGTTGCATGACAGAAAAGTTTCCTGAAAATGAACGGTGGATAACCATTAAACCATTTCAAAGTGCGGCAACCAGTATTTTGTTTAGTGTGATGGATATTCAACACGATGATACTGATCGGATTGTAATTTTAGTGTATAGCACTCAAAAAACGCCCTCTCCTGTGATTTTAACGCCGCTTTCAAAAATCAAACTAGAATTGGATTTGAACTTTATAGAAATCATTGGAATTTACAATGCACCCGCGCAAGCAATGACCGCCCAACCACAAACTAGAATCGGTATCGCAAACCCCGCCCCTAAAAATCGTTTTGGATTTATTGTAAATTTGAGCAATCAAACCGTTCCCAACTTAATGCGCAATGGAAATACTACCATTTATGTGCAAGCGGCTTTGTTAAGAAAAAGTGATTTCTTGGCGGGTAGTTTTGATGGAATGATTCTTTCGGAAGTCGATACGTTGCATTTTGTAGAAGGGGATTGTCCAAAAGGAACAGATTTAGAACCTTTATGTTCTCCTATTGTTCAAGCAAATGACAAAGGAGAACTATATTTTCCTCAACACTAATTGCATTTAGGGGCAGCAGCAAAATCGTGTTGGGTTGGATTATAAGAGGTATAATTCTCTAATCTTCCGCATTCGTTCAATCCTTGTTGTGGGCATTGATTTGCCACAAATTTAATCGTATCCACCTCCGAAAGAATTAAACTATTTGAATAGTTTCCACTATCAAAGTCAGCTTTGTTTAATAAGCCTGCTTGCACATAGATTGTATTTTGACCATTTCCAATCAAAACTGAAATCTTTTGAGCATTCAAATTTACTCCAAATCCAAACTTAGTACTTGATCCAGTAATTCCTAATCCAATTCGAGTATCTAATTGAGGAAGCATTGTCTGAGCGGGAATATGATGAATTCCTAATATTTCCGCCCCTGTTAAATTAATCTCAAATTTCTTTTTAGAAATGGGAGTAAGGATTTGTGGTGAAGGTGAAAGACTTGTACTGTATAACAAAACTAACACCCGATCTCGATCATCATGTAATACATCCGAAACCACAAAGTTCATTTTTATATTTGTGGTTTCAAATACAGGAACAGCAACTGACATCACATTGGGTGAGAACGTATATGTTTCAGTGGGTCTATTTGCAGGAATACAGAAATGCACACCTTCAACTGGGATTTCATCTAAAATGAGCAAGTTTCTCCCAATTTGAGTTTTACCACCGCTCGAATCTCCGGCTGCTTTTAAACTCGGAGAAATTGCTAGCAATGATGCTGCAACTAGTTTTTTGTTTGATAACATAGAAAATTCCTCTATTGAATAATAAGTTTAAACACCGCAAGGTTTGAGAAAAGTTTTTTCAAATCATTATAATGCACAATAGGATTATAATAAATTAAAGTAGAAGGGGAGGTTGTTTTGTCTTCTCCTCTAACCGTGGCAAGAGCATAAAAAGTATATTCACCTTTAGGAAAATAAAACCCTCCGCTTGCAGACAATAAGGGTACCACTGTCCACTCTAAATCATCATCCATCCACTTAGTAGAGTTAGAATTTTCATCTGCTGCTGAAAAAGGCTTATTCATAAATAGGTTATTAGCGTAAATATTAGTTGTACGCACAAAACCATAGGGAAAACCCGTTTCAAATGGTTTTTCTTTATACCAATCAGTTCCGTTTATTGTAAGTATCAACCATAAATCAGTTCGTTTGAGTTGATTATAGAAGTGTCTAAAAGTTAATGTAATTGGCTGAATTGTTTCGCCTTCTTTATAGACTTTTACATACTTACTTTCAATAGATGGATAGGTTACCATGCTATCATCTTTACCATCAAAGAGTAGTAGTCCTTGGGCTTGTTTCTGAGAAATGTTAATAACTTGATTTGCAACTGTGATTTGAGTATCTCTTACTAAAAAATCCGAATTAGCAGAATATATATATTTAACATTGCCATTACCCACTCCCTGAATAGTATCTACAAGGCTCTCTTTCCCTGTACTATCACTTACAACAAAAGCTAACCAATCTGTATTAACTTTACCTGTCCATTCACAAAAAGAGTTATTTGTTTTGACTTCTAAATTACCAATGCCAATTCCATCATCATATGGAGAATTAAACACATAATCTTCTAAAGTAATATTGTTTGGTGTCACACTATAACTACAAACAATAGGAACAGGGAAAAATTGTAGTAAAGTAAAAGTAGTACCATTCATTAGGAAAATATAATATTCCTCAACAGCATTCACTTTATCAGTAGCAACACCTACTTTATAAGTTGTATTATTTGGGAATGAATATGATTCCTTAGAAATGGGATTTTTAGGATTAGTTATATCTACAATCGTTAAGCTATCGCTCCCAATAAAATAGGCGTATTTACCCTGAATAATGATATTCGATAATGGGGAAAAATATAACGGATTAGCTAATTTGATTTCTTTAGGGTTAGATGGATCAGTTTTTACATCAAAAATTGATGCAGAACTTCCTATCACATAAAGATAATCCCCAATCACGGCTAAATTCGATACAGTTTCTTTAGTCACATAACGAATAGTTTCTTTTGGAGAAGCTGGATTACTTACATCAACAATAAAAAAATATCGAACACCTGTTCCTGTTAAATAAATATAGCTATCAGAAACCGCTATTTTGTCAAAACCATAAAGGTCTGATTCAAATGTAGAAAGTTTTTTAGGGCTTTTAGTGTTGCTCACATCAACAATGTGAACTTGTTTATCGCCTGAAATTATATAGGCTAAATCATTTTGCAGAACAATTTTACGAGTATCATTGATTGCTAATGCACCCACTCGTTGAGTCCGTGAAGAATCAACAATTTCTAATCCATAATCGGTTAATAGATAAACATAATCACCAACAATATCTAACTGATTTACACTGTTACCTAATAATTGACAGTGAACTACTTTATTAGAGCATTCTTCGATGTTATTAGGTTTTGATAATTCGAAAAATTTCAGACCATCACTTCCTAATGTAATGTATCCAAAATCATTCATAATTTTAAAATTTTTTATCCCATCAAAATTAACGGGAGTATCTTCTATATTTCTAATGGATGCTTGAGCGGTTAATTGAAAGCTCAATATTAATCCAATACAGAAATACTGCATACAACGTTTCATAAATAAGCTCCTTATGGCTAATAATTTATCAAAGCAATTCTTATTTAGAATCACTTTGATATAAAACATTATGGGATTTTGATCACTCCAATATTAGAGTAATCACTCGCACCTGAACAACCAGATGCTTGCGCAGCAACATAATAATGTGTGCCGCTAGGTAACATTACTGGACCGATGCTTGTTTCTACCCCCATATCTATTCGTTGGATGTTTCTAAGTGTTACATCACTAATAGGATTGGAATAAGGTGCAAAGTAGAAATAATATTTTTCGGCATATTTTGACGTTGTCCATTTAGCTTTTGCTTGATTACCAGTAATGGTAGTCGTTATTTCTGGAGCAACAGGCGTGGTACAGGTAGGGGGGCAACTGATTTCTGCTACATCCGTAACAGAAAAACGATCACAAACATTAATCGTGGTAGATAATTTAATCACGTCAGTTATCCCAACAACGGAAGTAGAACCAGTAAAACCATTCATTCCTCCATTCGTGGCTGGAGATAAATTTAGCTTATCTGTGCATATTCCAGTACCATTATTACCGCAACCTTGAAAAAGAGATTTCATCTGTCCATCTAAATAAGGAAGAGTTTGATCTCCTTTGCCAAACAAGCCCGTTTTTATAGTTAACGTATTGTCTTGGCAGAAATATTCTGATTTTACAGTGTAAGAACAGGTAAGATTTTGGGCAATTTTATCGATGATGTTGTTGAAATTCGTACCATCATTATTCATTTCATAAAAGTTACCACCTGTTTGATCGGCAATTTGTTTCATATTAGAAAGGTCACTACTACTGACCACATGAACAATAATACCTTGCTCGCGTAATTTTTTAATTACGTTGCTGAGGGTATAACCCTTTGGATTACAAACAGAATCAGTATCTTCATGTGGAGGCGCGTCACCAATTAAAACAATTACTTTTTGAGCATCACCACCCCGCCATTTAACTTGCTCAGCGGTCGCAATTAAAGCATCTAGCACTGCTTCAGGGGTATCTCCTCCTCCACTTGCTACTAAAGAATCCACCAAACTTTTCATTACATTGACATCTGAAGTTAAGTTTCCTCCATTTAACACTTTATGAGGAGAATCTCCCATATCTCCACAACTACCTATTGGATGATCCTCGTAATCTGTTAAGCCTAAGCTATAATCAACACCAGATGTTTTAATCGTATTAATGAAATCAACAACGGCTTGTTTCATGGCAGTGATTTCTTCTCCCATTGAACCGGTTGTGTCAAAAACAAAACTGACATCTATTTTTCTACCTTTTCCACTACAATCAAGATATTCTTGAATGTTATCGCAAGAGGGAACAGCAGCTAATGAAATTTGTCCAATTCCTAATGAAATAGAAGCCGCGATTAAGCTAACTTTAAATGCTTTGGAAGGTAACATTGTTAATCTCCTTTTGATTTGGGTTTAAAACAGGTTTGAACTAAAGATAAAGTACGTTGTAAAATTGATTGTTTAAGGACATCACTCATACTAAAAGTAGAAGGATAAGTTTCTAACGAATTACAAATTGTGGCATAGTTTCTATTATTATGAACACGGTAGAAAATTTCTCCTTTATTTTCTACGTTGTGAATGCTTAAATATACCAATCCCTTGCATTCATCAATTTCCTCACATTTTTCTCGCAAGCTCTCTGGCATTGACCATTGTACTTGAAATTGACCTTCCTTTTTCAAGATCAGCCCCGCCAAAGAACCATTTTCAATTTTAGTTAATACAGAGGTGAACATTTTTTTTGCTAAAAGTTTTTCATCTGAAATGCTTTCAGTTTTTTCAGGAATAAGCTCCAAATTTTCTTGAGAATGTGCCGTTGAAAATACACTTAGACAGGTTAAGAAAATGGCGATTTTTTGTTTCATAATAAAAGCTCCTAGTTAGTAAGTTGTTTGGCTTGAAATGCACGAAGAAACGATTGCTTTTGATCTTCAGAAACCTCCAGCGTTGATAATCCTGCTTTTGATAATTCAATCATGGGAATTTCTTGGGTAATATCACGTCCCAAAAGTTTTATCGAATATTTACGAATAGACTGAGATTCTCTAAATTGCTCAATATTCAAACCATTGATATATAAATCTACAAAGCGTTTTTCTTTGAGCAAAAAATGATGCTTTTTGAGCAATCCTTCTTGAAAAAATCCAAACTTAGTAGTCATCTTTTGAGAAATATTATTATACTCATAAACATAAGTATAAAGTTTATTTAGATGGTAGTGATTGAATGCTAAATCTAGTAATAATAAAGTTGCCTCAGTTCCTAACCCCAAATAATGATATTTTTCTTCGAATAAACCAATAAGCATTTCAGCACGAAAATGGACAGGAGAATAATCTCCTAGCACCAACACACCAATAATACCGAATTTCGGGTGTTCTATTACAAATTCTAAAGAACCGAGTTGTTCAGGTGTGTATTTTTCTCGTTGCGTCATTGCTTCACGCATTTGTTCTTCAGTTTGCTCAAGATTATTTGAGCGGTATAAACCTATAAATCGTTCATCTTGATACGCCTTAAATAAATGAGGAACATCCTCAACTGTACTTTGACGTATTGTTATGTGCTTCCCTGAATTATTTAATAACATAATTTCCTCCTCTTTATTTCCTATATAAAAATTAAGTAACAATAATAATTAATTACTATTGTTACTTAGTAATTAATCTATTTGCCTGTTATTTCAACAGAACCAGCAGAACAATCCTTACCTTCAAAAAAGGTAATTTTATCCACTTCTGACAGAATCATATTTGCAAATACACCAGAATCAAAATCTACCTTTCGCATTAAAGCAGCCTGTAAATAGATAGTAAATCGCCCACTTCTTATTAAACTTTGAAGTCTATTAGTTTCTAAACGTATCTTAAAACTTGCTTTAGATGTGAGAATCGGGTCTGCTATACCGATTCTTGTATCAGGTTGAGCAATCATTAATTGCTTGGGTATGTTATAGAGAGCTACAATTTCAGCACGGGTTACATCAATACCTAATTTTATTTTTGACATATCCGTAGGGATTTGGGGAGAGGCAGTAATGTCTGTGCTATAGGCTAGAAATAAAATCTGATCTTGATTGTCAGCTTGTATATCAGAAACTGTAAAAACCAGTTCCATTCCAAGACTAGAAAACGGATCAACTACTATAGTAATATCTCCACGATTTTCTGAGTCTATGCTATTTGAACAAATTGTGAGATATTTCCCTGCCATTTCATCTAAGATAAGATAATTAATGCCCAAACTACCTTTTCCCGAATCAGCAGATTTTACAGAAGTAGAAAGTGTAAATAAGGCGGCTGCTGTTCCTAATTGTTTAAACATGATACGACTCCTTTTGATAGTTTAATTAATGAAAAAATAGAGTTATTCATAAACCCATTTAGGGACACCAAAGAAAGATAAAATACTGTTTTTGTTAATGCCTAGAAAGGAAATAATTTTGCCAATATCATCGGTAACAAAAAACTTAGTTTCTCCCGATGCTGTCATTGTTAAACCTAAGACTTCATTACCGTCACTGATAGTGATAGTGTCGTCTTTTTCTAAGATTTTGATATTATTTCCAGAACAAGCAGTTGATCGATCCACAAATGTAATTTTATCCGCTTCAGATAAAATCATACTGTCAAAGTTACTCGCATCAAAATCTGATTTACGAATTAATGCTGTTTGTACATAAATGGTAGGTTGCCCGTTCCTAATTAGGTTAAGAATTTTATTAGTTTCTAAGTTAATTTTAAAACTTACCTTAGAGTTAGCACTTGGATTTGCCTGACCAATTCTAGTACCATCTTGTGCCATCATATTTTGTTTAGGAATATGATACACAGCAGCGATTTCATTATAATTCATATCTAGCTCCAATTTCTTTATAGATCGTGGAGTATTCATTTGAGGAGAAGGAGAAAGAGCTGTACTATAAACTAGAAATAAAATATGATCTTGATCTGCACTTGGAATATCTGATACCGTAAATACCAATTCCATTGAAGTTGTTGAAAGTGGTTCTACAATCACTGTTAAATCATTGGTGGCAACACTTGAACCAAAGAACTTATCTAATCCATTCGTACAAACGGCTAATTGTCTTCCAGGAACTTCATTTAATTCAAGATGATTAATGCCGCGTTGGCTTTTTCCAGCACCAGCATCAGCAGACTTAACATTTGTAGAAACCGCAAATAAAGCCGCACCCGCTAACATTTTTTTTGAGCTTAAAATAGACATAATAATAATTATTTTCCGTTTGATTAAATTAAGGAACAAGCAGGGCAGTTGAGCCCCGCTCGTTGTTAAACAAGATTAGGGTGATTACTTAACGCCAACCCTAACACCAGCTGGAGCAGTTGCGGAGGAGGATTTTGTCGCACCTACCGTTGTTGTGCCGGTAGTAGAACTCTTTGTCGTTTGACCGTTACTTTCAGAAACAGTAACTCCTCCATCTTGACTCGTACAAGTGTTTTTAACAAAAGTGACTTTATCAACTTCGGATAAGATCATATTGTCAAATTTAACATTGTCAAAATCTACCTTACGAATTAAAGCAGCTTGTGCATAAATTGGAGTAGGAGAACCATCCATCATGAGCACTGGTAATTTACTGGTATCCAAGTTCACTCTAAAAACCACTTTTGACATTGGTGCTGGGTTTGCCTCACCAATTCTTGTAGGGTCTTGAGCTATCATGAGTTGTTTAGGAACATTATACATTGCTGCAATTTCATTATAGGTCATATCCAATTCTAGCTTTCTAATAGAACGTGGGGTTATAATTTGTGGAGAAGGAGAAAGCCCCGTGCTATACACTAAAAACAAAATATGATCTTGAGTACTCGCGGGAACATCAGATACTATGAATACCAATTCCATAGAACGACTAGCAAATGGATCAACCGCTACAGCGAGATCGTTAGCGGTAATATTTGTTCCCATTTGCGAACTCTTACCATTTGAGCAAATGGTTAAGGCACGACCGGGCATTTCATCTAATGAAAGATGATCAACTCCTAATTGTCCAGCTCCTCCTACTGTAGTGCCAGTAGTGGGAATACTAGCGGATTTAGCGGCAGAGGAAAGGGCGAGAAGTGCTGCGCCAGTGAGGGCTTTTTGGGTTGTTGAGATAGACATAAAAGTCTCCTTTCAAAAATGATTAGAAATTAAAAAACTACACGAAACGGGAACCAGTTTGTTTTATTTTCCTAATACGCACCGAGAAAACAATCCACAAAATAACTAGTTCTCTATTTAATTAAAGCACATGTTTTGGATGCCAGCGAGTTTTTAGATTATTATTTTTATCAATAGGGATAGTTGAAAGTCGTGTTTTTATAGTAGTGATGCAGTATCTCGTATTTGAATCTGTTAGAGTTTTAAAGCAATAGGGTACAATAGTCTTTTTTGGAGTTTAAAGATGGGCATAGTGCAAGTTATCACGTTGGCGATTGTTCAGGGATTGACGGAGTTTTTGCCGATATCGAGTTCGGCGCATTTGGTGTTAGTGCCGCATTTGACAAAATGGGCGGATCAGGGTTTAGAGTTTGACGTTGCGCTTCATGTGGGGAGTTTGATCGCGGTGTTGATCTATTTTCGCAAAGATTTACTTTTAATATCAAAGGCTTGGTTTGACAGCGTTATTAAAAGAAAACATTCTCAAGAAAGCCGTTTGGCGTGGGGAATTTTGTTGGGAACAATCCCAGCGGGTTTAGTGGGATTAGCGTTTTCGGATTTTATCGAACATAATTTGCGGATTCCATTGGTCGTTGCGGGCACAACCCTATTTTATGGAGCGTTATTGGGCGCGGCAGACATTTTTGGCAAACGCGAACGCGGCGAATTCTCTTTGACATGGAAAGAAATGGTTTTAATCGGTTGTGGTCAAGCACTTGCGTTGATTCCGGGCACGTCGAGATCAGGCATTACCATGACAGTGGGATTGTTTTTAGGATTGACTCGAACGGCGGCGGCGAGATTTTCGTTTCTGTTGTCAGTCCCGATCATTGCGTTGGCGGGCGCGCACGACGGCTTAAAAATGCTCAAAAATCCCGCAAATGTCGATTGGGGTTCGATGGGATTGGGCATGGTCGTTTCTGCGATAACCGCTTATTTTTGCATCGCTTTTTTGATTAAATGGCTAAGTCACGCGAGTTTAATGCCGTTTGTGATTTATCGTTTGGCGTTGGGTGTTTTCTTACTATTCATGTGGTAAAACAAGATGTTAAAAAGTTTTTTGCATTTATTGGGGCAAATGTTGTCGTTTTTAATGGGTTTTGCCTTATTAATCATGGTGTTAGGAATTTTAGCGTTTGGGATCGGATTTGGGATTGCCTCGAATTTCGACACCGAAACCCTCGAGCCTTCGCCTTATAATTTTGTGCTTGGCGATGAGTCGAGCAGCAATTTTCTTTTAAAAATCAACGTGGAAGGCGTAATTTTAGGCAGTTCGCCGCAGAGTTATGAT
>Ga0316612_1000406_pt1 | contig 13689 bp, 12 predicted proteins | sample MIS2016226_MG_FD_207676 | JGI IMG/M metagenome (GOLD analysis project Ga0316612, IMG submission 207676) | Microbial mat bacterial communities from Middle Island sinkhole, Lake Huron, Michigan, United States - MIS.2016.226 | ecosystem: Environmental > Aquatic > Freshwater > Lake > Sediment... | reverse complement strand
GGCACTCCATTCAGAAAAAGTTATTGGCTTTCCTTGAATCGTTTTCATTGTTAAAGCATCGCCCCAAATAATGTTTTTGGATAAAATAAATTGTGCGGATTTTAGAAACTCCTCGTTGAAATCTATTTTGTAATGAGTGATATAGTATTTCGTAAAAATGTCTAACAGTCTATCTCTACAAGCCAGTACATTATCTTCAAGAATATCTACACCATAAATGCTAGAAATAGCAGTAATCGCATTTCGTTCGTATTCTAATTGGCTTTTTTTATATCGGGATTCAACTACTTTTAGTTTTCTTTCTAGAATTTCTACTAAAAAATTCCCAGTGCCGCACGCAGGCTCCAAAAAACGGGAATCAATTCTTTCGGTTTCTTGTTTCACCAAGTCGAGCATCGCATTTACTTCTCGTTTATTGGTAAATACTTCACCGTGGTCGGTAACTCTTTTTTTAGATTTAACTTGATTTTCCATAATCTAAAGTTTTACCATTTTCACCGCCAACTCAAACTCCTCCTTATAATCCAGCCCCAACTCGCCTGCGTGCTCCGGAATTGCTAACTTCCAGGAAACGAAGTAATACGCCAGCAACTGATACCCAGAAAACCGCTTATTGGGAAAACTCCCTACGATGTAATTGTCTATTTTATGAATGATTTGCATGAAGCGACAAAGGTTTTTGCTGTTTTCGATTACTTTATGTACCGAAAAAAGATTTATTTTATATGTGCAACAAATCTAATAAAATATATTCTTTTACAGGCAATTATAGGTGTAGGAAAACAATTATTTTTGAAAAATAAATTGCAACAATCGTAATTTCAAGAATAAACCAAAAGGATGCACTGTTTTTCTTTGCAGGATTTATGTATTCCGAACCAATGAACTACTCACTATTTCATTATTTAGCAGAGAAAAATGACCTGAATCAGGTTAGAATTCAATAAGAATAAAGACAAACAAATAACACCTTAGCGTTTAGAGAAACAATTGACCGCCATCACATAAAAAAGTGACCGCCGTCAGCATACAAAGTGAAGGCGGTCAATAGTTTGTTTGTAAACTAGTAATGCGTAGCTTTGTAAAGTCGATATTTCCTATTGTTCAGAATTCAAAATAAAAAAAACTATGGCAGTCCCTTTTACAGCGGTTGGGAAAACGAACCCTAGCCAACCACAAAATCCATTATTGTATTATCCAAGAGCTACCCAAAGCGGTGTTGTAGATTTAGAAGAATTGTCGGAACGAGTTTCCAATAGTTGCTCGGCAACACCCTCCGACTGTTATGCCGTTATTATCGGTTTGGTCACTGAAATTTCAAGATCTTTAGACCAAGGAAACATTGTTCGATTAGGACAATTGGGTTCCTTTCAGGTGAGTGTTCAAGGTACGAGTAGTCCAACTCCCGAAGCCGTTGAATCGAAAAACATTTCGAGAAGTTCCATCGTTTTTAGACCTGGAAAAAAATTAAAGAATATGTTGAATGAATTGAAGTTTTATAAGAAAAAATGAGATGGTAATGCTAGTTCATAAAACATTTTAGTATGATTTTTTTGAATAGAAACAAAACCACTCGACATCATCTCTTGGCTGGAAAGTAAAATCGAAAACCGAAAAATTGTGGATATTATAAAGGAAAAATCGAAGTTGAGTAATAGGTAAGCTTAATACTTCAACAACTCGACTAAAGCTTTCTCAAACCTTTCCTTTGGCAAATACTGGTCTTCCAAAGCTTTAATAAACGGAATGGGACTATCCAAACTCGCCACACGTTTTACTGGAGCATCGAGATAGTTGAAACAATTCTCCATAATCAAAGCCGAAATATCGCTGGCAATACCACCAAACAATGAGTCTTCTTGTAAAATAATGGCACGTCCTGTCTTCTTAACCGAAGCATAAATAGCTTCAGTATCCAAAGGTTGTAAAGTTCTTATATCTAATAAATCGGCTGCTATTTCAGGGTTTCTAGCCAAAGTTTCCAAAGCCCAATGCACAGCCGCACCATAAGCAATAATGGTAACTTGGCTTCCTTCTTTCAGCAAAGCCGCTTTTCCCAACTGAATCGTGTAATAATCGGTAGGAACTTCTTGATGAACGCTGCGATACAATTGTTTGTGTTCAAAAAACAATACTGGATTGGGATCATTGATACTTTCGTTCAGCAATCCTTTGGCATCGAATGGAAATGCTGGATAAACTACTTTCAAACCGGGTGTTTTGGTGAACCAAGCTTCATTGGTTTGTGAATGAAATGGCCCTGCTTGTGTTCCTGCACCGCAAGGCATTCTAACGACAACATCGGCTTTTTCTTGCCAACGGTAATGCGATTTGGCCAATAAATTCACAATGGGATTGAAACCTGTGGAGACAAAATCGGCAAACTGCATTTCGACAACTGCCTTGAATCCATTGATAGAAAGTCCCATTCCTGCCGAAACAACCGCACTTTCGCAAATGGGCGTATTGCGAACTCGTTCTTTTCCAAATTGCTCGACAAAACCTTCTGTAATCTTAAAAGCACCTCCATATTCGGCGATGTCTTGGCCCATTATGACTAAGTTTGTATGTCGCTCCATCGACTGTCTCAAACTACTGGAAATAGCATCTATAAATCGAATGTTTTTAGTTTCAGATGAAGGTTTAACTTCTTGAAATTCAAATGATTTATAAACATCATTTAATTCTTCTTCACAAGTGGCTTCAATCTGAGTTTCCGCATTGGCAATAGCCCAATTTTCATCAATTTCCAACTTGATTTTATTTCGTAAATTAGTATCAAAATCCTCTGAAAGAATGTTGTTTTCTTTTAAATATTTTCTAAAATTTTCTACAGGATCTTTACTTTGCCATAAATCGAATAACTCTTGAGGAACATATTTCGTGCCACTCGCCTCTTCGTGACCTCTCATTCTGAAAGTTTTGAATTCCAATAAAACAGGACGAGGATTCTCTATCATCGAAGCTTTCAATTCTGATAATTTGGTAAAGACTTCCAGAATATTATTGCCATCGATAATATAACTTTCCATTCCGTAACCTATTCCCTTATCGGCAATATTTTCGCAACGAAACTGCTCGTTTGTGGGAGTCGAAAGTCCGTAGCCATTGTTTTCGATGATAAACATAACTGGCAATTCCCAAACGGCTGCAATATTCAAAGCTTCGTGAAAATCGCCTTCACTTGTGGCACCTTCGCCAGTAAATACGGCTGTAATTTTTCCGTTTTGTTTGAGTTTATTCGCCAAAGCAATCCCATCGGCAATACCCAATTGTGGACCGAGATGTGAAATCATCCCGATAATTTTGTATTCTTGTGTGCCAAAATGAAAACTGCGGTCACGACCTTTGGTAAATCCATTTGCCTTGCCTTGCCATTGCGAAAAAAGTCGGTGCAACGGAATATTTCTACCTGTAAAAACACCCAAGTTTCTGTGCATCGGTAAGATGTATTCATCAGCATCCAAAACAACTGTAACGCCAACAGCAATAGCCTCTTGACCAATTCCTGAAAACCATTTTGAAACTTTTCCTTGACGGATTAGAATCAACATTTTTTCTTCGATAAGTCTTGGTAAAACCAATCTTTTGTATAAATCTAATAATTGTTCGTTGGAAAGGCTTTTTCTGTCGAAATACATAAATTGTAATTTTGAATGTCATTTCAAAAGTATAAAAAAAATGACAGAATTGTTTTAGATTCTTATATTTAGATTGCAGTTAATAAACAGTTGTACAATTCTTTAGGCACAGGATATATCAGCGAATAAATACCTTAATCTGAGTTAATTTTTATTTATCATTCCCATAAAATCATTTTCTGAAATTATCGGGATGTTCAATTGAACTGCTTTTTCTAATTTTGCTGGTCCCATATTGGCTCCAGCCACGACAAAATCGGTTTTCGCTGAGATGGAACTTCCCACTTTTCCTCCGTTGTCTTCGATAGCTTTTTTTAACTCATCTCTCGAAAATTGCTCAAAAACACCTGAGACTACGAAGGTTTTGCCGGAGAGTTTGTCTGTTTGTATTTCAGAGATTGGAGAATAAATATTACTCCTTTTTACAACTTTAACTTTATTAAAGTAATTATCAACAGCTGATTTATTTCTATGGCTTACTCCAGTATGGTATTGACCAATTCTTGAAATATTATCCTCATCAATTTCATTACATAAATAATTGAAAATTTGACCACAAACAAATGCGTCATCCAAAGCATTATGATGGTTTTCTTGAATTATATTTAAATGGTTTGCTACTTTATTAAGTCCAAAATTATCCAAGTCAAAAGTCTTTTGAGATATTTTTAATGTACAAAAACTTTTAAAATTTGGAATTTCAATTTTATAATGATTTAAAGTTTTAAGTAGAACATTAATATCTGTTGAGGCCTGATGTGCAACTATCGTTCTGTTGCAAAAAAAATGTGAAATCTCATCCCAAATTTCATCAAATTCCCTTTCATTAATTACATCTTCTAAATAAATTCCTCCATTTTTACTTGGATTAATTGGACTAAACTTTAGATCTATTGGTCTAATTAACGATTCATATTTATTTACCACTTCCCCATCTATAAACTCAACAATACCAATTGAACAAGGAATATGTCCATAAGACATTTCGAAATCGACTGCTACAAAATTATTTTTCATTTCATTAATTCATAAAATTCATATTCCGAAATCATTTTGACATTGTCTTTCATAGCTTTTTCTTTTTTAGCTGGTCCCATATTGTCTCCAACAATTAAATAAGATGTGCTTTTTGAGAGTGAGCCAACATTCTTGCCTCCATTTTCTTCAATAATTTTTTTAAGTTCGTCTCTTTCAATATCAAAAGTTCCTGAAATTACAAATGTCAAACCTTCTAATTTGTTTGATGATAATTCTTTCGCTTCAATATTAAAAATTAATCCACAACTTTTCAACTTATCAATTATTTCAATATTATGCTTATTTGCAAAAAAGCTAATAATATTTTTAGCTGTGCTTACGCCTACGTCTCTAATTGCAGTTAACTCTTCGAATGAGGCTTCAATTAATCTATCAATGCTTTTAAAATGAAAAGCTAAATTTTTTGCACCAACTTCACCAACATCATTGATACCAATTGCGAAAAGAACTTTTTCAAATGGTATTTTTTTTGAATTTTCTATTGATTCGATAATGATTTTAGCAGATTGATCTTTAATTCCTACTCTATTTCTATCAGCTATACTTGCAACAAATGCTTCAAATTTTGTATCATTTTTTATGCTTTGAAAATTTAATAAATTATCAATATAACTCATATCATTCAATGACGATTGCATAAAAATATCATTAAAAAAATAATTACTAAACTTTACATCCAATAAATAATTTAACGACACATAATGATCAAAAGAATTATACCTACTTTCATCCATATAAATTATAGATGATGCAAATTTGTCACAGAAAATTTTAAACTTCTTAATATCTATGCCTAATTCTGAAACATTCAAATTAAGAATGTTAGAGATTTTGGTAATTTCTCTTGCAATTTTTTGACATTCAATAAGAGTCAAATTTCCCCAATTTTTTGATAGCCCAAAAATTGCTTTATCTAATTTAACTTGAAGTTGATTATGGTTTTTCAATCCGGCATCATCGTTGTCTAGCCATTTTTCAAGACCAAAAATATCCTCGTATTTCAAAAAATACAAATCAGAATAATCTATAATTTTTTTATTGAAATATAACAAATCTATTGTCCCACCACCCAAACTGTCAATATTCATAGCCTTTTTGCTGACGAAATGTTTTATTCTTCCTATAATCTGAGGCGGACAGCCATAAAAATTCGGACAATAATGATTGGCTTCACTTTCTCCTCGAATCAATTCAGTTTGACATTCGGGACAATGTGTGATGTATTTTGTGGGTTCAGAATTCTCAGGTCTTTTGCTCAAATCAACAGCAATAATTTTTGGAATAATTTCTCCTCCTTTTTCTACAAAAACAGTATCGCTAACGCGAATGTCCAATTTTTCGATTTGGTCAGCATTGTGCAAAGAAGCCCTTTTCACAATGGTTCCTGCCAATTGTACTGGCTCTAAATTGGCAACTGGAGTGATTGCTCCCGTTCTTCCCACTTGGTAGGAAATCGAATTTAATTGGGTAGAAACTTGTTCGGATTTGAATTTATAGGCTATTGCCCAACGAGGCGATTTGGCTGTAAAACCTAATTCCTCTTGGTGCTGAAAACCATTTACTTTTACAACCACACCGTCAGTTTCATAAGGCAAATTATGCCGATGAATATCCCAATAATCTATAAATTTGAAAACTTCATCTAAACTATTGGCTAATTTGGATTCTTTTGGCACTTTGAAACCCCAATTTCTGGCGGTTTCCAAACCTTCGTATTGAGACTTAAAAGGCAATTTATTTCCGATGATAAAATACAACAAACAATCCAATGGTCGTTTGGCAACCTCAGCACTGTCCTGCAATTTCAGACTTCCAGAAGCGGTATTTCTTGGATTGGAATACGGTGTTTCTCCAATTTCGATTAATTCCTGATTCATTTTTTCGAATCCGGCAAAAGGCAAAATAATTTCGCCACGAACATCAAAAACATCTGGAAAATTACCTTTTAATTGTAAAGGAATTGCTTTTATGGTTTTGATATTATTGGTTACATCATCGCCTTGAACTCCATCGCCACGGGTAACAGCACGCTTTAGCTTTCCGTTTTCATAAGTGATGCTAATTGATGCTCCGTCGTATTTCAACTCGCAAGTATATTCTAAGGAAACCTCGCCTAGTACTTTTTGAATCCGCTTTTCCCAATCTAATAATTCCTCTTTAGAATACGAATTATCTAAAGAATACATTCGGTGGTCGTGTTTTACGGTTTCAAAGTTTTTTGTGATGGAACCACCTACACGCTGCGTTGGAGAATTTTCGTCAAAATATTCTGGATATTTCGTTTCTAGGTCTTGAAGTTGCTTGAGTTTTTGGTCAAATTCAAAATCGGAAATTGTTGGATTATCCAATACATAATAATTGTAGTTGTGTTGGTTTAATTCCTCTCGTAAATTTTGGATGGTTTGTAAAATATGGTTTTCCATTATAACTTATAAGGATTTAGAGATTTAAGTCCTTTAATATTTTCAAAATCTTTGGTGTTGTTTGTAATAATTGAATGTTAGTGCAGTTGAAGATTAATCTATAAGGTATTGTCGCTCCATTCCTTACGAATTGATTCAACGTGTTTTTTTAAATCTAAACCTTGATCTTTAGTTAACAAACCTTTTAATTTTTCAGAAAGTTTAATTTTTTCAGGTTCTTCTTTTCTTACAATATGAAGAATATCCATTTTTTCTAAATCGTATAAAAGATTAAGGGCATTTTCGTTTTTAAGTTCTACTACAATTTGATTTTCCATAACTATTTGGTTTTCATTTCAAATATAAGAATTATTCAATAATCTAACCTTGGATTATAGTATTTATTTGCTTGTATAATTGTCCGTCACTTAAAATCGCACCTTGCAATATCAATTGAAAAATGGAAGAATTTCGTTCTTCGGTAAATACTTTTTTTCCGGTTTTCATTTCGATAGTATCGGTAAACATATTGTCAATGAGCCATTGCAAACCGTCTTTGGTCAAAAAATTGGTTTCAGGAACCAATGATTTCAAAACAATGGATTGTACATAAGTGTCGAAACACTGAAAAAGGAAAATATGATTTTTGGAAAAATGTTCTAAATATTCGGCTCTACTCAAAACACCTTCCCAAACCAAATCCGAGAACACATCCAATTCTTGCTCGGCTACTTCTGGATTCTCTGTTTTAATTTTATCCCATTCTGCTTTATCGATAGCTTGAGTAGCTAGGAAATTGATGAATTCTTGGTGTAATTCCTCGAATTGTTCTTTGGTTAATCTTGAGTATTTCATTCCATTTTAGATTTAGGATTTTAGATTTTAGATTAAACGCAAAAGACCGTTAATTCTAAATAATCTAAAATTAGACAAACAAAAAAATCCCGACTTTCATCGGGATTCAATTATATAGTTTTAAAAATTATGCTTTTTCAGCAACGATTTCATAAGCTAATTCGACTACAACATCTCGGTGTAATCTGATGCTTGCAGCATATTTACCTGTACGTTTTACGATACCGCTAGTGATAAATTTTCTTTCAATAGTTTGTCCAGCTTTTTCCAAAGCTTCGGCAATATCAATGTTTGTGATAGATCCAAAAAGTTTTTCTCCGCCTGCTTTCGCAAAGATTTTAATTTCTAATGCTTTCAAGGTTTCGGCTAAAGATTTTGCATCGTTAACCAACTTTTCTTCTTTATGCGCTCTTTGTTTTAGATTTTCAGCCAATACTTTCTTTGCAGAAGGAGTAGCCAATTGTCCAAAACCTTGTGGAATTAAAAAGTTACGACCGTAACCGTTTTTAACATTAACCACATCGTCTTTAAAACCTAAATTTTGAACGTCTTTTTTTAATATAATTTCCATGTTGTTGTCCTTTGTTATTTGAAGTTAGTCCCGATTTTATCGGGACAACAAACTGATTTTTTTTACAATTATTTTAGCATATCCGCCACATACGGCATTAATGCTAAGTGACGAGCTCTTTTAACAGCGACTGACACTTTTCTTTGAAATTTTAATGAAGTTCCAGTTAAACGACGAGGAAGAATTTTTCCTTGTTCATTCACAAATTTCAATAAGAAATCGGCATCTTTATAATCGATGTATTTGATACCTGATTTTTTGAAACGACAATACTTTTTAGTTTTGTTGGTTTCTATGTTCAAAGGCGTTAGATACCTGATATCTCCGTCTTTTTTTCCTGAAGCAGATTGTTGTAATGTTGCCATAATGATTAAGCTTTTGTTGATTTAAATTTGGCTCTTCTTCTTTCAGCCCAAGAGATAGCGTGTTTGTCAAGACTTACTGTCAAGAAACGCATCACTCTTTCGTCACGTCTAAATTCAGTTTCAAAAGCAATAAGAACTTCTCCTGCTACTTTGAATTCAAATAAGTGGTAGAAGCCACTTTTCTTGTTTTGGATTTCGTAAGCCATTTTTTTTAGGCCCCAATCCTCTTTCGATACCATTTCAGCTCCTCTACTTGTAAGAAAATCTTCAAATTTGCTTACTGTTTCCTTTACCTGAACTTCAGATAAAACGGGATTTAAAATGAAAACAGTTTCATAATGATTCATAAATAATTTATTTATTTGTTAAATTGGGTGCAAAAGTAATCTTTTTTTTCTAATGTACAAACGAAAAAATTTAATATATTGAAGCGAAAATCATTTTTAAACCAAGTAATAGCAATTCCTTAATAAATTTTCAAAAAAAATTGAAAATAAAGGTTCTACTAGTATTTGTGTGGAATTTCAAATATTTTAACAGTTAAGAAAATTTGTTCTTTTGGTAATAGTATGAAAATTTAGCTTATTTTTTCAAACCATTAAGATTAAGGTTCATTAAGAGGATTGAAACTTAATTTTCTTAATGAACTTAATGGTTTATTTATTTGTGGCTACCTTTTGTAGGCTGATTAATTTTAATTGTTTTTAGCTTTTCACACAAATCCCAGTTGAACCAAATAAAAAAATAATAGCTTTAAGAAAAATGAAACTTATTTGAAAAAATTAAACAATCAACTAATAGAAATCAACATTTACAGCTACTTTTATAGACCTGTATTGTGAAACGACATCAAAACTATTCAGTATTTTCTCGATAGTTTTTTTTGTGCCTTGCAAGGACTGATTTGTTGGGATTTTTATCATTATGGTTCGAATGTATTCATTCCTAATTCTGGAAATTGGGGGTTCCTCGGGACCTAGAACCGGAATAGTGAAATTTTGTTGCAACACTTGATACAACCACATCGAACCTTCTTTGAGTTTGTCGAAATCTCGATGTTTCAATGTCAACTTTACCAGTTTGAAATAAGGAGGATATTTATAGATTTGCCTTTCATACAATTGCTCCTTGTACATTCCTATATAATTATTTTGAACAACTTGCTGAATCGTATTGTGCTCTGGATTATAGGTTTGAATGATAACTTTTCCTTGTTTTTCGGAACGACCAGAACGACCAGAAACCTGTGTCATCATTTGATAACTTCGCTCGAAAGCCCTAAAATCGGGATGATACAGCATATTATCGGCGTTCATAATTCCCACCAAACTCACATTATCAAAATCTAAACCTTTGGCAAGCATTTGGGTTCCCACCAGAATTTCGATTTCTCGATTTTTGAAACTATCAATGATTTTTTCAAAGCCAAATTTCCCTCGAGTGGTGTCTTGATCCATTCTTCCAATTTTGGTATTTGGAAACAATTCTACCAATTCTTGTTGAATTTGCTCTGTTCCAAAACCTTTTGTGGTAAGATGAACGCTGGTACAAGCATGACAATTCGTTGGTTTTGCCATCGAATAACCACAGTAATGACAACGCAACTGATTTTTATATTTATGATAAGTCAAACTCACATCGCATTGCGGACATTGCGGCACGTGACCACAAGTTAAACATTCGATTATTGGCGAATATCCGCGGCGGTTTTGAAACAAAATTACCTGTTCGCCCAAAGATAAAGCGGTGGTAATTTCTGCAATTAAAGTATCGCTAAAATGTCCTGACATTTGCTTGCGAAAATATTTGTCTTTCAAATCGACCAATTCAATTTTGGGCATTTTGACATTACCATATCTTGCGAAAATTTCGACCAAACCATATTTCCCCGATTGGGCATTAAAATAGGATTCAATACTTGGCGTTGCCGAACCCAAAAGGACTTTTGCTTTGTGACTATTTGCCAATACAATCGAAGCATCTCGGGCGTGATAGCGTGGTGAAGGATCAACCTGTTTGAAAGTTTGCTCGTGTTCTTCATCGACAATAACCAATCCCAAATCAGAAAATGGCAAAAAAAGTGCTGACCTTGCTCCTATTACAATTTGTGCTTTTGACGAATGTTCCAAAACTTGTTGCCAGACTTCTACCCTTTCGTTATTGCTATATTTGGAATGAAAAACGGCTACTTTATTACCAAAATAATCACGCAATCTTCCCACCAATTGAGTTGTTAGCGCAATTTCTGGCAATAAATACAGGATTTGTTTTTCTTCTTTTATATACTCTTCAATGAGTTTGATGTAGATTTCGGTTTTACCGCTTGCCGTTACGCCGTGCAAAAGACAAACTTCTTTTTGGATAAAACTTTGCTTGATTTCTTCAAAAGCTTTTTGTTGGGCTTCGCTTAATTGCAATAGTTCTTCTTTGGTTTCCCCAGAGAAATTTACACGATCCACTTGAATGTAATATTCCTCGAAAATTTCTTTGTCGATTAATGTCTTAACAATAGTTGAAGTTGATTTTGCCGATTCAATTAACTTTTTGACGGTAATTGGCTTTTTCTCCGAAGCACTCAATTGAAAATAAGTCAGTACAATTTCCTTTTGTTTGTTGGCGTTTTTAAGGATTTCTAACAACTCACTCAAGCCTTCATTCGATTCATATTTGGAATGTAATTTTACGTATCGAATGAGTTTTGGCGTATAGGTTTCCAACATTTCTTCTTGAAGCACTAGAATATTTTTGTCCATCAATTTTTGAATGACTGGAAAAACATTTTTCTTGTTTAAAATATTCATAATGTCCTGAACTTTCAAAGAACTTTGTTGTTGCAAAGCCTGATAAATAAGGAATTCATCATCTGTAAGCAAACTTTCATCCACGAAACCCTCTTGTTTTTGCGAAATAATAGTTTCGCTTTCCAGCAATAAAGCAGATGGCAAAGCACAGCGATACACATCGCCAATAGCACACATATAATATGACGCAATCCACTGCCAATGAGCTATTTGAATTTCGTTGACTATAGGCTTTTCGTCAAGAATTTGATGAATTTCTTTGGCTTCATATAAAGTGGGTTTGTTTTGATGGATGTCTATTACCAGAGCAGTGTAGATTTTGCTTTTGCCGAAAGGCACCGCCAAGCGCATTCCTATTTTGATATAATTGTACTCGGCTTCAGAAACACTGTATGTGAACGTTTTGGCAAGGGAAAGCGGTAGAATTACTTCGACAAAATACATTTATTCTTTGGGATTTGATTGCTCTAAAATGTCTTGAATAGTCTGTTTTTTCGAATTCGATTGCTTTAGTTTATTCAAGGAGGCATTCAATTCAAAGCCGAGAAGTAAAATCGCACAGTTTATCCAAATATAAAACATCATAATTAATAAAGTCCCAATTGATCCATACAATTCATTGTATTTAGAAAATCTGACTACCCAAATTCCAAAAACATAAGAATCTAAAATGACCAAAACAGTTGTGAATACTGAACCTACCGAAATAAAAGCACTGTTTTTTGAATATGTAGTACCAAATTTGAAAAGGATAGATATAGTCATCAAAATCATCAAAATTACGAAGATATATCGTCCTAAAATTATTAAAGGAATTTGATCGCTCAACACGTCTTGAATCATCGTCATTTGAATTATAACTTCAAAAATTATAATTGTAGCAACCGTCAACAACAATAATAATGACAACACCAAAGACATTCCCAAGGCAACCAAATATTGATGAAAAAATCCTCTTTTGATGAGTACGTGTTTTGACGATTCAAACCCACCCAAAATACCATTCAATCCATTTGCCATCAAAAAAATTGACAAGAAAAAACCCCAAGAAAGTAAACCCGAATGACTATTATTAAGAATATCATTGATGATTTTATATATAGCTTCATAAGTATTTGGCGGCACTCCATCTTTTACAAACTCAAGAAAATCGGACTGAAATCCTTCTATTGGAATGTATGGAATAAGATTTAAAATAAACAAAGCGAAAGGAAACAAAGCCATAAAAAAGCTAAACGCAATGGCACTGGCGTGATACGAAAAAGCACTTTCGGCAATTCCGAGTCCATATAATTCCAATAAATCATAGAGGGACAATCCCCCCAATTTGGGTAATTTTATTTTTTTTAATAGCCTAATTAGATTCCGAAATACTGGAATTCTTTCTATTTTTTCTTCTATTTTCTTACTCATATTTTTCAGGTTGCAGATTGCAGGTTGCAGGTTGCAGGTTGCAGATTGCAGATTTCAGGTTGCAGGTTGCAGGTTGCAGTCCCGAAGCTTCGGGAGCAGATTGAAATTATCATAAAAATTTATCTGGATTATTCATCATATAGTTTAATAGTTTTCCTATTTCAAGACTTTTTGAAGTCAAAATTTCAAATTTTATTGTATCGATATAATTGCAAGCAAGTGAATATTCAAGCCAAACCTGAGTTTCAGAATTTTCTGCGTCACTATCAGTTAATTTTGAAATAAAATGCTTCTCATATCTTCTTTTTCTTGTTGCTTCAGCAATATTCGTAGAAACACTTCTGGAAGAACGCCTAATCTGATCCGTCAACGAATACTTCTCTTCAGCTGGAAAATTTATTGAAAGAGAAAAAACATCCATTGCCAATTCAAATGATTTCTTATAAGCCAATAAATCCTGAAATCTCATAATTATTATCATTGTTGTCCGATAAAAAAGAAGCCAAATTAATGGCTTCTTAAAAAAATCGTAATTTCGAGTTGCAAAATTCAAATAACGATGGGCAAAAATAAGTATTTTTCGACTAAATCTGTTTTCGGACA
>Ga0316612_1000405_pt1 | contig 13740 bp, 9 predicted proteins | sample MIS2016226_MG_FD_207676 | JGI IMG/M metagenome (GOLD analysis project Ga0316612, IMG submission 207676) | Microbial mat bacterial communities from Middle Island sinkhole, Lake Huron, Michigan, United States - MIS.2016.226 | ecosystem: Environmental > Aquatic > Freshwater > Lake > Sediment... | reverse complement strand
GATTCAAAATCCAGTTCTGGCAACAGAGTGCGGGTTCGATTCCCGCCCCGGGTACAACTTGATTACGACAACTGATTGTCAAACTAAGAAAGATTGTGAAAATTAACACTTTAGCAATCTTTCTTTTTTTATTACACTTCACTGATACGACATTGTAACGCCATATTTTGACAAAGTATCGTTACTAAATCGTTACTGAAAAATTACAATATATTATAGTAACGATTTCCTTCATAAGTCTCTGAACTGTCATGCTTTGACTTCTCACAAGTAGCTTAATTGAATTAGTTTTGCAACCAATTAATTAAGTATCATGAAAAGCACATTTAATATTTTATTCTATGCACGGAAAAATCAGGTAAACAAGAATGGAGAAGTGGGTATAATGATTCGCGTTTCGGTAAATGGCGAAAACACTCAATTTAGTTCCAAACTCCAAATCCACCAAGAGAGTTGGGATCCAAAAAGGAAAATGGCCATTGGGAGATCTACTAAAGCTAACCTCATCAATTCAACGCTTGATGATATTAGGGCATCCCTAACTTCTTATTACAGAGAAATTGAAAGATTTGAATCCCATGTAACCCCGGAAAAGGTGAGGAATGCTTTTCTCGGGATTACTGAGAACAAACAAATGCTTATTGAAGTATTTAAACAGCATAACGAAGAATTAATAAAACGAATAGGTAAGGGCATCACTATAAGGAGTGTGGATAAATATGAACTTTCTAGAAAAAGGCTTTCTTGTTTCATACAGCATCAATATAATATTAATGATATAGCATTAAATGAAATCAAGTATAATTTCATAACCCAATATGAAACGTACCTACTTTCAACTTGTGGATATAAAGTCAATACTTCAGCTAAATATCTTTTACAACTCAAACATATTATAACACTTGCATTCAACAATGGATGGATTCATGCCGATCCTTTTAAAAACTTCAAACTGCGTTTTGAAAAAGTTGATCGGGGTTATCTTACTCAGCAAGAGCTTAATATAATGATGCAAAAAAGATTTACCATTCAACGAATCGAGCAAGTCAGGGATATTTTTGTTTTTTCTTGTTTTACAGGCCTGGCATATATTGATGTAAAAAACCTTACTGAAAAAGATGTTAAAATATCATTTGACGGAAAGCTTTGGATTATGAAAAAACGTCAAAAAACAAATGTGTTATCAAAAATCCTATTGCTTGATGTTCCTAAAATGATTTTAAAGAAATACAAAGACAAGTTATCAGATGGTAAATTATTGCCGGTTATAACTAATCAGAGAATGAATTCTTATTTAAAAGAAATAGCCGATGTTTGTGGCATTGAAAAGAATTTGAGTTTTCACCTTGCGCGTCACACTTTTGCCACTACGATTACTTTGTCAAAAGGTGTTCCTATTGAAACAGTTAGTAAAATGCTTGGTCACACAAGTATAAAAACAACTCAGATTTATGCCCGAATTACCGATAGTAAAATAGGAAATGATATGCAAGTGCTTTCGGAAAAACTTCAGGGAATGGATAAAATGTTAAGCTTATAGATGAAAGGTATCGTATTATAATTAATTCAAACTAAGAATTTTGATAATAGCAGAGTACGATTGAAAGTTTTTTACTTTTTCTGTGGCACGCACAAAAAAATAGACACAACTTTTACAATATATGTGCTTATTTCAACTGAAAAGTATACCAGTAGTTCAGTCCAAAAGTATACCATTTTAATTAAATAAAAAGGGCAGTACTCTTCTGGTCGGGGTACCCCGACCAGAAGAGTACTGGCGAACGGATTTTTCGGTACTGGTTTTTCATTTTTTCATCATTTCTTTTGTTTCCCTTAAGCGGTATGATTCACCATTCATGTTTACCAGATGTGCCTTATGGGTCAACCGGTCGACCAATGCGGCGGTAAGTACAGCATCCCCAAAAATCTCCTCCCATCTGTCGAATCCAAGGTTTGTTGTGATAATGGTTGACTTGCGGCCTGCCCGAAGCGAGAGGTGGTTAAATAGCAATTCGGCTCCTTGTTTGTCAAAAGAGATATAGCCAAACTCATCACAGATTACCAGGTCATATTTTTCAAACCGCAGTTCCATCTGCCTCAGGGTCCGCTGTGCGTGAGATTCGCGTAATTGGGTAAGCAGTCCGTGTACAGTGGTAAAATAAACCTTGTACCCTTGCATGCAGGCTTTCATTCCAAGCCCGGTGGCAATATGGGTTTTGCCAGTTCCCGGGTTTCCTGCCAGTATAATATTCCGTCCGGAGGCCACAAAGTCAAGCCTTTCGAGCATGGTGAGTTTTTCTGACGCATCAACCGGGAGCAAGTCTCGCTTTAAATCGTGAAGATATAGTTTGGCCGGAAAGCCAGCCTGCCTGATCTGTGCTTTCTTCCGGTTCTCCAGGCGGGTATCATATTCCCGTTCCATTAACCGTAAAAGGAATGTTTCATAGTCGGCCCCATCTTTGGCCGACTCCTGTGCCACTTGTTCAAACTCATTGCGGAAAACAGGCAGCCTGAGTTCTTTACTGTACCGGGTGATTTCTGCTTTTATTTCATTTTGTAATTTCATTTTCCGATTGGATTAATTCATTAATAATGCGGTAACCTGTTTGAGCTGTTCCTGTGCCATATAAGCCGTTTGGTTATTTACGGGCATCGGTTTTGCATCTGCTCTGGGTTTATTGCCCAGAAGTGCCGTTAGCTTTTCCGTGGTTATACTTTGGGTGCAAAGATCCAGTCGCAATACGGTGGCTTCCAGGTTTTCTTCACTGATTTTATGCTGTCGGCAATAATGGATCAGGTCGATAAAGTCGCGGGGAGCATTCAGGTAAAATTTCTGATAAAGTTGTTTTAAATATGGGCGGCATGTAAGGGCAACACTCCCGTCCAAGGCACCGGGCTTTTGCCTGAGGGTATCCAGATAATGTTCAATGGAGATGCCCCATTGGTGCTTGCCGTAATCGCGCTGGTGCGATGCTACTTGTTTGTTTTCGAAGTAAACTTCAATGGTATTGCTAAATATTTTAACATCAACAAAGCACCCAACCAGCTTCTCAGATACCGAATAACGGTTGGTGCAGTAACTGATTGTGGCGTATTTATCAACCCTGAACTGCTGGGAATCGGAGCATGCTAACAGTCCGGTGTGTTGCCATAAAAGGCTTTTCTCATCAGTAAACATTTCAATTGCAGTGCGACCGGTTAATTGCTGTTTGGCTTGATTTACTTTGCTGATAATTGTTTCGAGGTATTGCCCAGCCTGTTCAAAACTGGCAAAGTCGCTTTTAAAACCAAACGCTTTTCTGCGGATGTATTCTACGCTGCGCTCAACATGTCCTTTTTCGTTTCCACTGTAAGCATTGCAAAACCGATGGCCAAACTGGTAGTGCCCCTTGAGCTGGAGCAAAGCCCTGGTGGGCTCTTTCTCGTGTTTGCCAACAAATTTAGCCACAGCAACGCGCATATTGTCATAAACCATCTGGTGGTAAACCCCGCCTGTGTGCTCAAAAAATGAAACATGTGATTCCATAAAAGCCAGGGTATCCTGACGTTTATAAATTATAGCATAGCGATAATTGCTGTAAGCAGAGGTAAATACAGCAAGTTGAAAACGCCACAAATGTCCGGATATAGTTAGTTTAATCTCGCCCCAGTCAAACTCACACACCGAACCCGGTGCATACTGCTGCCGGATAAAAGCCTCCTGCGGGGTGGCTGATTTTCCCAACTTCTCCCTGATATAATTACATACCGTGGTGTAGCCAACACTGAAACCTTGTTCATGAAGCAATTGCAATATATCAATGCTCTTCAGTATCTGCTTGCGCATGCCCTGCCCAACTTTCTTACCGTTTGCTTCAAGTTGGACATCTATAAAGGACTGGACTTCCTGGGTCAAACGAACTTTGTTCCTTGTCCCAGTTCGATAAACCGGGGGACTCGACAGAAACGTCGAAAGTGCAGTTTCAGGTTGGAGTGATCCCGCTTGAAGCTTCTCAAAATCCTCAATATACTTTTTTATCGTCTTGCGGTTTATCTGTAATTCCCGTGAGATTTGTCTATTGCTTTTGCCTTCACGGTGGCTTCGAATAATGATTTCTTGTTTTGTATACATACTTATCATGATTTATAAACGAGTTTTTATCCTCGTTCGGTTAATGACTAAGTGGTATACTTTTCGATTGAAAGGTGGGGTACTCCTTTATTGAAATAAACAATATATGGATAACCACAAGAATGTTTAAGTAGCTCAGCAGGTAGAGCACATCCCTTTTAAGGATGGGATCCTGGGTTCGAGCCCCAGCTGGGTCACCAAAACGGAATTCGTTCCAAATCAAAAGCACTTAAATCGTTGAATTTAAGTGCTTTTTTTATTGTTGCTAATTCAAATAAAAGCATTAACCCACATTGCAGCAATTGATTTACAACCTTCTGATTTTAAGAAGTATCATTTTTAAAAATTTCCACAGGTAGGACTACGGATTTTTTTCGGTAGAAGGGGACATATTTATAGTTCATCAGATTGTATATCTGTTTAACTTGTTGTGTCGGTTCTGTGCATTGCCTTACGGATATTGTTTCTTGTTTTATATTTTCTACTGTCGTGGTAACGCATTTTTGTGTGTTCATAATGCGAACAATTTCCCTCCAGTCATGCTTATATCCTTTTTGTTTTAGCTGGTACCTAATAGTTGCGACAAGCCAATATGCGAGTATTCCAAGGTGCAAATGGGCCATTGCGGCATCATCTGTTTTATGATAAACCGGTCTTAAATCCAGGTCTGTTTTTAGTACCCTGAATGTGTATTCTATCTCTCTTATAATATTTTAAATAGCCCAAAATGTTTTTTCGTCATTTTCATCAAAGGTGGTCCTCAAGAAATATATTCCAGCTTTCTTGTCCGGGTCTTCCCCTTTTTTGTGCACGCAGGATATTGCTGTGGCTGTGCCTTTTCCATTATCACTAACAGCAATGTCGTAATACTTATGAACGGAAGGATATTTTTGTTTTAACCGTCCTATCCTTTCATGTACTTTATCGAGTTTTTTAATGCCCCCTTTTCTGTTTATGCCTTGGCCAATGCTTTGTATCCCTTCTTCGAAGCGTTGAGACAGCAAACCGTTCATGCTGTTTTCTTTCAGGGCTTTTGCCTTGCTTTTTACCCACAGATAATTGTCCCCGTCTTCTTTGTCGGTTTTTACTTTCATTAATTCGATGGGCTGCTTTCTTTTATCTTTTATTTCTACAGGCGTGCTATCGGTATCGGCGCAGTACTCTTTGAGATTGGAACGCGACACACACATGTAGTCATAATGCTTCTTTTTGAGCAGTTTCAAATTTTCATCAGTAGCGATTCCTGCATCTATTACTACTATTGGCTTTTTGTCTGTAAATGAGGTTTGGTTACCAAGGGCATCAACTATTGTTTCCAAGGTCTTGCTGTCAGTCATATTGCCTTCAAAAATATTCGAGTATTTCAAAAAGCCCTCCCTGTTTATAACTACAGCCAGAACTATTAACCTGGCATCTTTGCGTTTCTCTTTGCTCCTGCCAAATTTAGCAAATTTGCTGTTTTTCATCCGACCTTCAAAATAGGTATTTGTCAAATCATAGAGGATTATTTTATCCTCTAAATCAAACAGCTCATTGGTACGTTTTGACAGGTAGTTTTCCAATCCATCTTTTACCGAATATAAATCCTGCGATATTTTATACAGCTTATCTTTTGTGGTTTTATCTTTGTCGTAACCTGTTATCTCACAGACAGCGGAGTTGTCTTTGATAAAAGATACCGTCTTTAGTTCTGATGCAGGATATACAGCCCTGCTTATTATATGTGTAGCTGCCAGGGAGATATTTTCTTCCGGCCATTTTTTCTCACGTAAGAACCCGGCAATGCCTAACTGGTCGAAAGATTGTTTGCAAAGCCATTCTGAACCTACCTCACGGGCATCTTTGTTTTTCATTGTGGACAGATCGACTGTTTGCCAATCTTTCCCACCTTTGCCTGTGTCATAGCAGCGTTTCTTTTTGATTTCCACGAAATAATGGTGGGCAAGCATCTCTATTTTGTCATCAACGCTATCCGGCATTAATATGTTTTGTCCTTTTAATTTCTCTTCTATCAGTTTCCCCAGACGCTTTATCTCTGCTACGGTGTGAAGCTTTTCTTCCAATTTTCCCAAACCGATAATGAGGTGGTGCCTTGTGCGACCATCTAACCGGTAACTTTCGCACAGTTGGTAGATAGTGTAGTGTTCCCCTGTTGTTTTGTTATATTTTGAAAACGGCTTGATAAACATAGTGCAAAATTAACCTCTAACTTGCTAATAATCAAACACCCAGGTAGGTCTACATTGCTGTTTGCAAAAATAGCCTATGCGCATAGCCCTAATATACAGCAGAATACAAAATTAGTGCATTGGAATTGTTGATAAGTTGCTTAGTTATCACCCGTTTTTTCTGTAATTGGGGCAATTTAACTGCAATGTGGGTTAAAAGTCAAATAGAAAGGGACTAAATCGAGACCTGTATGAAACATTCAGGAATAGGTCTCGCTAATGTTTGTAACTATTTGATATTCATCATTTAAATTGGATTGTTTTGGTCTCGTTTGGTGTTGAAAATAAAACATTTTAGCGGTATTTTTATGCCAGTAGCGAGACCCCAAATTTTAATAATTATAATATGAGAGTTACGGTAAATTTACAAATCAAAAAATCGAAGATGCGCAATGATGGAAATGCCCTATTTATGTGAGATGTACAATGGATCAAAAAAGGACTGAGTTTTCCACTGGCATTTTTGTATTGAATTCGGATTGGGATGAAAGAGCTCAGGTTTTATTTGGAAGAACTGAAAAAGTTAGGATTTTAAATAATCGGCTAGTTATAGCAATTACTTAATTAGTTAACTAATAATTAATGGGTCTCCGGTATAAGTCCATTGAAACGGCTTTGCCCTTGTTTCATTATATGTTTTAACATATTCCATTAGTTGATCTGCAAGTTGCTGGGACGACTTCCATATTCCGCCTTTTACAACATCTTTGGTCAAAATATTGAACCATATTTCAACCTGGTTCAGCCATGACGAATAGGTTGGCGTAAAGTGTAATTTGATTTTTCTTTTCCCACCTATCCACTCCTTTACATCTTTGTGTTTATGGATTGATAGGTTGTCTGCGATTATATGTATTTTTTTATTTCTGTATTTCCGGTTAAGGCTTTTCAGGAACTTCAAAAAATTATCGGCATTGTTTGATTGCATCGTATTTGCCGTTACTTCGCCTGTATGGACTGCTAAGGCAGCAATCAATGATACCGTGCCATTTCGCTTATAGGTGGCCGTTTGTCGTTTTGGTTCTCCCGAACGTAAAGGCAGTTCTGGCTGTGTTCTATCAAGTGCCTGTATTTGAGTTTTTTCGTCAACACATATTACAATTGCATTTTCTGGAGGATTCATATAAAGGCCCACTATGTTTATCATTTTTTGTTCAAATTCAGGATCTCGTGGCTTGCCACACCAATACTCTATTTTATGTGGTTTAAGGTCTGCTTTCCGAAGTATCTGAAACACCTTTGACTGACTGATCCCAACTTCCTTTCCAATTCGTCCTTGGGACCAATTGGTATATCCACCTCCTGGTTTTGTACATGCTTTTTCTATTACCATGGCCTTTTGTTCAGGTGTTATGGTTTTGGGTTTACCGCTCCGAGGCGAATCTTTAAGGCCTTTAAGCCCATCTTTTCTAAAACGTTGCCTCCATTTATTGACAATAGGTTTACTCTTTCCTGTTATTTCAACTATACTGTCCAAAGATTTACCTTCAGCAGAATGTAAAATAATCATTGCCCTTTCCACATATCGCCTCTCAAGTTTATGTGACCGGCTCATGGTAAGAAGTTCTTGCTTATCTTCCATGGTTAATTCTATTGGTTGTCCTTTTCGTGCCATAGGACAAATATACAAATAATAGTTAATCTATTAAGTAATTATTACACTAGACAAGCTTGTTTCTAAAATTTTTGATGTTTATAATCAAATAGAAGCTACAGGGGTAGAGTTTGATATCATCAACCTAAAAGAAAAATTGACAGGTATTAAGCCACAAAATGGTATTTTGGAAATTTTTGATAAAGTTATCACTTCCATTGAATTGATAAACAAGGGATATGCATTGGGAACTATAAAACATTATCGTACAACACTTCAAAGGCTTAAAGAATTTATTCCAAAATATTGTAAAACAAAAGATATTTCAGTTGCAAAGGTGGATAATGAATTTTTAAACTCATTTGACTCTTTTTTAAAACGGACTTATAATATTTCTTCTAATACCGCTTGGGGCTATCACCGCCACGTGAAAAAAGTATTGAACGATGCGATAGCAATGAATTTATTACAAAAAAATCCTTGCGGAATTTATCGTGTTAAAAGAGTGCAGGCAAATAGGGATTTCTTAACCATTGAGGAAGTGCGTAAATTGGAAAATAAATGTATTTCAATAAAACGCCTGGAGTTAGTACGAGATATTTTTGTGTTTGCTTGTTATACTGGGCTTTCATATTCGGATATTTGTAAACTGTCAAGGGAGCATTTGCAGTTCGGTAATGACTTGGAAGAGTGAATTATAATAGATAGGACGAAAAATGATTCACGATGCCGGATTCCATTGCTTCCAAATGCAAAAAATATTTTGATTAAATACGAAAATTGTCCCATAAATTGTGCTGAGGATCTATTGTTGCCAGTTCATTCTAATCAAAAAATGAATGCTTATTTGAAAGAATTGGCAGATATTTGTGGGATTAATAAAAACCTTTCAATGCATGTTGCAAGGCATACTTTTGCAACTTCCATAACACTATCCAATGGAGTGCCAATAGAAACTGTCTCAAAAATGTTGGGTCACAATTCATTGGAGACAACACAGATTTATGCAAGGATTGTTGATACTAAAATTTCGCAGGATATGAAAAAACTTAAGGCAATTTTATAAAAAAAATAATTAGTCTCGATTATGTCTCTTTTAATTAATCTTATATTAACACAATGATGCGTTATTAATTATCCAATTAATCAAGTATTTTACCCTTAATTAAAACGATATCTCTCCATCTTTAATCATTCATAATCTGCATTTTTGAACAAGTGGAACTACCCAAAAATAAAGAAGAAAACTAACTACTTAAATTTTGATATGAATACTTTGAAGATAATTGATAAGAGACTACTCTTCTTTTACGCCATTTATGGATTTATTATATGCTCATGTTCTCCTTCTTCAATAAAGAACCCCATAGATGTTCAAATTCAAGTGGTTGAGCTTATCCCTCATCCGGCTATAAAGGCCGGGGATCCAAGGTGCGGAAAATATCAAATTTGGTTTTTATTAAACCGGCGAAGTATGGGGCAAATCCTCTGTTTATACTGATGAACTAAAGCGATTTAATTATTTAAAAGAGAATAGCTTGAAGCTTTAGCTAACATTACGAATCAAAATTCACTTATAATTCAATATTTAGAAACGATGAAAAAAATTCAGAATCTACTATTTTTCTTCTGCTTCGGACTAAGTGTACATGGGGTAGCTTCGGTAAGTTTAATTGTTGGGGATAGTATTATGGTTCCCAAAATCATTCAGCCTCCTGCTATCGATGGTTTAGGAAAAGATATCTGCTGGGATTCTGCAGTCTGGAATCCGATGCCTTATGCCTGGAAACCTTATGGCGAAATTATTGACTCAACCGATTTTTTTGGCCGTTTTAAAGCGGTTTGGAACGAACAGCAAAACCTGATGTACTTTCTTTTTGAAATTACCGATGATAAATTTGTAAATGGATATGTTTTTCGAAAAGATAATGGAGAATACCCTTTATTCGATGTGGTAGAGATTTTTATTGATGAAGACCATTCCGGTGGTGACCATTCTATCAACAATAATGCTTTTGCTTACCATATTACAAGTGGAAACGCAACTTCGTATTATGATGTAGTAGATATATGGCCCGACTGGGACTGGAGCCACAACCGGGTTAATTATAAAGACCATTTTCCGGAGTTTAAAAGAGCTAACATAGGCAATGTTTACACCTGGGAGTTTTCCATGATGGTATTAACTGATGAGTACATTACACCATTGGATCCCTCTGGGTTTAAATCAGTCTTATATGCGGGTAAGGAAATGGGGTTTTCGGCTGCTTACTGCGACAACGATAATTCGGCCATTAACCCGCAACGCGATCATTTTGTCGGCTCGAAATACCTCAGAGAAGCCAATAGCGACAGATCTTGGCAGGATGCTTCTATTTTGGGATATATGAAGCTCGTTAACGAACAGACTACTTCATTAAAATCGTTTAGTTATAACAAACGTCAGATGGAAGTTTATCCTAATCCTGTATGTGAATTTGCATATATTTCATTCACAAATTCGTATTTAGGCAAGGTTGAACTGGCTGTTTTCAACTCTGCAGGTCAACGGATACTAAACATACAATTAAATAAATATCAGGAAAGGTTTGAACAGAAAATTGACTTCAGTTCAATGAAAGCTGGTGTTTATTTTGTGCAGTTAGTAACTGCATATGATCGGATGTTCGTAAAAATAATCAAGTAAAAAATTACCAATTTAAGTCAAATCAATATATTGAAATTGAAAAAGCATGAAGAAGGCCAGGTAAATCATATTTGTTGTTACTGCAATAATATCATACAGTACATCTATTCGTCAAATTTCAGAATTTACAATCCGGCCGAAGGTTGTCGCAGAAATTGATTCAAAACTGTTTGGCCAGTTTATGGAAAGCCAAGTTGGGAAAGAGAATTAGATGGAGATACAGTTATTGATAAGAAAACAGATAATGTAATTCCAGTAATAATAAATTTCGATTTTCAATTAAGAAAGAATACGTTTGCCAATAGATTGGACTTTAAGCGGTTAGCTGCACCCAGTGTGTCGTATCGTTTGAACTAAATTGCTTGCAGATACCTCTGGACTTATCAAGTTTATTTTGCTTGGGATAAAATCATGTTACAGAACTGGTCTTCTGTAACATGATTTCTAAGTTCTTCTTTTCCTGCATCCCGCTGCGAATGCTATTTAATTTTCACCTTTTTGTTTTCTCCTGGCTGAACTTCAACGACCGTGCAATTCATCAGATATGTTTGCGAAAGCGATTCTGCCGAAGTTTTATCAACATACATTTTTACGTTTGCCTTATATTTGGTCGGATTTGAGATTTCAATTTCAACTAATTTTCCTGATGGTTTTACAATTTTGGCATCTACCTGATCAAAGGCGATGCAAACCTGGTTTTTGGGATCGACATAAATTCCTGGTATTTCAGTATACGTGAGCATTAATGAAGTTTCGGCCCAGGTTGAACCAACAAATATTTCGCCTATTCCTTCAAGCCAGTCGGTGGTACTAACTCTTTCAGAAATCCATCCTTCGCGCATTCCTGGAATCGGATTTTCTTTTGTCGAAAGGTATTGCGGTATAGCTTTGGATATTTGTTGCAAGCGATTTAAGTATTCCACATTTTTTGTTGCCCGATATAACCTAAGCAATGCCATACCCGAATAGGTGCAAATTCCGGGAGCGCCATGTTTATTCTGAGTATTGGCCCAAACGGCACCTGTTGTTGTTTTTCCTAGTTTTCCCAATGTGCTCGAATTGGGGAATCTGTAATCATATGAGCTCACCCAGGTAAGAAACTGATTCGACAAGTTTTCGGCAATTTTTAACCATTTCGGATCTTTTGTCTGCTCGTATAGCACAGAGTAGGCTTCGAGTAGCGCATAAGTTGATTCGCTGTCGAAATTCTGCATGGCATCGCCGGCAGCCCCGTATAGCAAGCCTTTCGTGATATATTTTTTATTATAGTCTTCTGCAATCTCACAGGCAATTTTCAGATATTCTGGTTCTTTGAAGTAGTTGGCAGCCAAAGCAAGTGTTCCGGGCATGATTCCAGCACTGGTTGAGCCACCCACAACCATTTCACCGCTTGAATTATTCACGTAGTTCCCTAATTGTCCGTAGGTTTTCCATGTTTTTACAAAAGCTTCAGTAACCTTTCTGGCGCCATCTTCCCATTCAGGTTTAACCGTAATTCCCAATTCTTTAAATGCATTGAACTGTTTCAGGATATAGTAAAGTCCGTCGGCACTTTTTCTAACCAAATGCCAGTCTTTCATAACCGGGCTTGATTGAAAAATGCCAAACCATTCATTTCCTTTTTGCCCAGTATCCCAAAAATACCCTGAAGGAGCAATTCCATTGGCGAATAACCAATCGAAGTTGCGGATAATATTTTTTCGGCTTATTTCTGATCCATCGACAAGTAGTGGATATGTGGAAATCATGCCACCTGTCCATCCAATTTGCCAATCCTGACTTGCGTTTTCTCTTAATCCAACTGAATAGTAGCCATAGTTTGGTTCAAAATTTTCGCGGTTAAATTTTTCTTCCTGAATCGAAAATGCCGCAGAGAATGGAATCGTATTTACCGAATTTCCTTGGGGGATCAGACTGTTCCTGATGGTTGCAAAATAATCGTATAAACTTTGAACATCAGGCGATGGAAAGAAAAACACCTGTGTTTTCAGAATAATAGAATCGCCAGCTTTGAAATTTTCGGGTTTATCTTTTGTTGGAGCCTGCATATCGGCAATAAAGTATTGATGAAGTTCGCGAACTACCGGTGCTGTCAGCGAAATGCGTGCCTCGCTGCGGTCATCGCTTTCTTCAATATCAATTCCTGAATCTCCAAGGCGGTTTTCCTGATTGGTTAGCAGCCAGAAGCCCTGCTTTGCTGATGGATCTTGAAAGCCGATGGCAGGTGTCGACATGTCTCCTGTGCGCTGCTGAATGCGCGAAGGACCATTGTTGATATTTAAGCGTGGTACATCTGAAATGAGCTGAGGCTTGTCAATTCCAATATCATTGGTATCAAACCAAAAAGGGCAGTAAAGATGACGCTGTGATTTTACCCGATTTCCATTATAAACCGCAGCAGGCATCAATACATAATTTTGAGTCGACCAGTTGGTGAAATCAAGATTGAGTGAAACTGAAGTCGCAGGCGAATTTCCAGAGACACAAGTATAGGTTAAACTGACATCATACCTGCCTGATTGTTGCGCGTTGGGCTGAATATTTGTTTTAACGGTCCACTTCGAATCGTTAAAAGCAACTGTAGTATTTTCTTCATTCAAGGGTATCTCAAGCCGGTTGACCACCGAGTTGGAATGACTCGTGTCATATTTTGTAAGGCTCGCCGAAAGACTCAGTTGGTGTTTCGCAAAAGTAGAAATAGCATCCTGACTCAATTGTGCCATGGTGAACTGGCAAAATACAAAAATGCCCAATAAGGTAAGACCTATTCTTTTCCCAAAATTTAAATGATCGGTTTTATTCATGATTTGTTGGTTCGGTTATTTTTCAATATTGCTCATCGATGGCGGAAATGACGAAGGTTCTATTCCCCTTTTGTAATTTGGCGAATCGCTCATTTCAAAAACCAGTGTCGAATTCTGGCCAAAAAGCTGGTAATGTTCCAGCCAGTTGGCATCCATTTCTTTTCCGTTTAGGATGACTTTGTTAATGTAGATATTTTTTTCAGAAATATTTTTAGCAATAATCTGCAACTGGTATTTTTTACCTTCCGCGGTAGTATGGATCGTCATTTTCGGAAAATACGGCGTGCCAAGCGCATAAACACCTGTGCCGTGAGTGA
>Ga0316612_1000404_pt1 | contig 13745 bp, 10 predicted proteins | sample MIS2016226_MG_FD_207676 | JGI IMG/M metagenome (GOLD analysis project Ga0316612, IMG submission 207676) | Microbial mat bacterial communities from Middle Island sinkhole, Lake Huron, Michigan, United States - MIS.2016.226 | ecosystem: Environmental > Aquatic > Freshwater > Lake > Sediment... | reverse complement strand
CGTTACGGCGTCATCGGCGCGGCATTTGCCACCATGCTGAGCTTTCTTTGTCTGGCAGCCCTTACGATGACGGTTTCTCAGAATCTTTATCCTGTGCCGTTTGAATGGCGCAGGGTGTTTATTTTATTTGCAACGGCGGTGTTTATTTACGGAATTTCCCGGCTGATTCATGCCCGATTTGTATGGTCGTTAACCCTGAAAAGCGCGTTGATGCTGGTTTTTCCCGCACTGTTGTATGTGGGGCGATTTTTTACCAAAGACGAGCTTGAAAAAGCCAAAGAATTAATCACCGCCCGGCTTTCAAAATTCAGAAAATCTGATTCTGAAAAATTAAACGCCAAACTCTGAACAGATTGTTTTCGTATCAAAAAAATGGAACACGGAGGCATCTTACATGATAAAAGACGCTTTCACCTATACGATTGCTGTCTCAGTATTCGTCAGGGGATTTATTATCTTCAATCTTATATTATCTCCTCTGACAGTGTTAATGAGCTTTTTTATTGCGACTATGGGCGCCGCTAATCCTGATAAACCCGGTTTTCTGCGCTCACTCGGCATCACAGCAGGTTTTATCTATGGTACGCCGCTCGGTGTGCTGATATGGCTTATAGCGGTAGGCAAGGTCTTTGATTTCGTATTACAGATAGCAGCGATTACAACTCCGGCGGTGTCATGTACCGGCATTGTTATAGCCGCTGTTCTTTTTGTCGTTGCAGGAAATATTTTTATAGATAATCTGTATCAATTCAGACAAGGTAATTACAGCATTTCTTTTTTTGCCCTGCTGATTACACTTGTGTATGCTGTTGTTGTATATTTTTCGGCAAAGATACCCATTACATGGATTTCTATATAATTTCAAAATCCGCCTTGATGTCTCTTGTCAGCGAGCATTTTCGGCTCTCTGGTATCCTGCGGGGTAGTCATAAACAAATCCGAAGGATTGATATTATTACAGAAAAAGCATTAAATACATCGGAAAATCCCGACTGATTATTATCCCATCCTGCGTTGTGTCTTTTGACAACGATTCCTTTTTTCAGATGCGGGCGGTTCGCAGTCCGTTGGATTTATGCCGCTATACGCGCTGTCAACATAAGTCATCAGCCGCCCGACTTTGGCAACATATTCGGAATTTTTGGAAAAAGATAAGAAACCGGCTTTTCCGGATTTAACCTGTTCCAGCAAATTCAAATCCTGCTTTTCACCGGCACGATGAAGCCCGCGCACCGCTACGGTCAGATGCTGCGCCAGCAATGCCGCATAGTTACGACCTGTCTTTGACAGATAAATCCCCGAAACCGGATTGCCGTAAAGTTTCACAGCGCTTCTCAGCACCGCCCGCGCCGTATTTCCGCCTAACAGCGACAAAAAAATGTACATTTCTCTTTCCAGCCGCAGTAAAAACTTCGGCGGAAAACCTTCTTCATCAGGGTTTTCAGATTCAACGGACTGGTTCAACAAAATATAAATTGTTCCTACTTTTTCAAACAGACGCTCCCGATACGCATCAAGTATTCTGAGCGTTTCTTTTACCACTTCGTGATCCAGCCCGTTTTTTACCTGTAACACTTCTTCCGGCGTCATTTCTATATCTGCGTTGAGTTCTCTGTTATAATTGCGAAGCAGAAGCGTTGCGAGCATAAACGCATTCCGATCCGAAAAATTCACTTTTCCGGGTTCTTTCAAAACATCGGATAAAAGCATTTCAATCGCATTGGCGGGCTTTTTCATTTTGAGAATCAGGAGTTGAAGCGAATTTAAAAAAGCCACCCGTTCATTCCGCATCGGCGTTTCTTTGAGATAATGCCATAAAAATCTGAACACTTTATTTTCATATCTGGCAAATTCCGGAATATACCGCTCAAACATGCTTCTTAAAAAATGCCCGTCAGTGTCAAAGCAGCTTTTCAGAAGTCCGATAAGATTTTTCGCGCTGTCTGCCGAAATATCAAAATCTCTGGCAATAGTCTGATAATCGCGCACGTCGAAATCTATGCCGCGTTTGATAAGGTTTTTCATTTTTTTATGAGCATCGGCGCGTCCTTTGTAAAACGACACAATTTTCTGAAGCCGCGAATGAACATTGCCGATCATCGTCTCTTTTTTGCCGGATCGCACGTTTAAAACGCCGTTTCGGATAATAATGTTGTCAAACACCTCATCCTGCACATCTTCAAAATTTTTGCCGATATTGCGAAGCACCTCGGTTTCGATATTCTGATTCTTATCGCTTTCTTCTACGGATTCCAAAAGATCGGTTGCCAATTTCAGCCGTTCGCCCAGATGTTCGGAACTTATCTGATGATAATCTTTGCCATACACGGTCTGAATAATCTGAGCAGACTGAGGAGAACTGCCGAATCGCTCACTGATTATCCGTGAAACTTTGGCGCTTTCTTTTGAAACCACCATAGACTGCCGATCCAGCGATAACCACTTGATGTTGTTGACTTCAATCAGCGGCTTAATCAGTTTTCCCTCAAGGCTTCTGATGTTGAACATTGCGTCATACACGCTGACATAAGGAAGCGAATCATTCTCTTTGAGCCAATGTCCGATTTTTCCGACCATTGCCCGCATATTCTGAGGCGGGATGCTGTTCAGCCCCGATAGCAGCGTAAGATTGATGTCAGGCTGGTTTTTTTCGTCAAGCGATAAGGGCAGAATAGTCTGCTTCCCGTTTTTCTCAAACACAATCGGAGAATTCCGCTTGAATGCCTGATCGTATCGGGAGATAATTTCCAACGCATCGCGCAGCAGCTGCTTGGCATCAGAATCCGCTTTCGGAATTTCAATATGAAGCGTGCTGATTCCTTGTTCTGAAAACACCCTGAACGCTTTGGTCAGACGCCCGGACAGATGGGACATCTTAACGCCCATGCGATTGAGCATGGCAGCGCCGGCAGCCGCGTCTATCGAAAGATTCCCGAAAACAATCACATAATCAATGTCTGCGGACGCGCCGGTTCCGGTAGGAAATCCGCGATAGCGAATCAGAACGCTCCCGTCATGATCCGGCATTTCGGAAATGTTTTCAAGGCTTTGCAGGAGTTCACCTAACAAGTCTTTCTGCGTTTTCAGTCCGTCCGAAAGCCGGATATCCGAAATATACGCGCTCAGAAGATGGGCTATTTCAACCATCAGAAGCCGCCATCGATCCTGCTTTTCTTCTTCATCCCGCAGTGTTTTATCCGAAACGTCCGCTGTCGTTTTCTGAATATATCGGCTGTCAATTCCGCCCAATTCACGGTATAATTGTTCTGCCGAATCATCCAACATATCTTTTCTCATTGTCATAGCCATAATTACCTCCGTGAGCCGTGTTGACGTTTTCCCATGCTCTTTCCCCATGATGTAAAATATTGTGTCAGATCGGCTTTTAAATCAATGGATTGAAAATTGTATTCATCCGGTAGAAATATCCTACTGTTTGTCCTTGAAAATAAACCGCTTGGTGTGATACACAGGCATAACGCATCGCATATTGAAAGGAACGCAAATTGATACAATCCCAAGCCCTTCAAGCCAATATCAGCAATATAGACGTTGATATCGCTCCCAGATACATTGTGATTCAGGAGGTCATGTCCAGGTATTTCGGACTGACCGAAGGCGTAACAACCTTTCTGAAAGAACTGTCTCATCCGCAGAAAAATCTTCAATTCATTGTCAAAGAAGCGCGGAACTACGCGTTGAATTATTTTCATCTGATGAATGATCATGCAGACGGCGGTATAGCCGCTCAGCGGTTTGCAGATATTTTTCTGTGCGTGATTCAGACCTCGCCAAGTGCTGAAATCCGCTCGGAAGCTGCGGATAATCTCTTGTTGTTTATCGAAAAAATAATCAGAGAAGCCAAGCCCGGCATTGAAAAATTTATCGGAGTTCTGAATCAGGCATTTGAGCGTATTGCCGGGTATGACGATGCAAATTTCTTTTTATTTGTAAAAAGCTATTACCGGCTTGAAAAAATTGCCGAATCGCTGCTGAGAAATTCCTCAGAACTTCTCACTTCTCACTTCTCACTTCTCACTTCTCTGTTAATCCGATATTATCGCCACACTTACGCATATTGGCTGAATCAGGCGGATCCATGGGAATGGTTCAAAGCAGAATCAGGAGAAGTCAACAACGGATTGGATGCGTTCTTTACAGATATTTCTCTGAACCGAATCAGGGAAATTGCTGCCGAACTGGAAAAAATTTCGCAAAACACGGCTGATCCGCTTGAATTGTTAAAGGGCGTTATCAGACTTCCGGCGTACAATCATTTTACAGACAGCTATCGCAATATTCCGCAGCGGCTGATGAAATTCGGAAGCAAATGCGGCAGGGGAATGCGGTGGAAATTTATCTTTTTGTTCCATATCTTAAATATTGCCGGGCTTTCCGCAATTCACGAGGAAGCTCTGCGCGAAATCAATCGAAGCCTGATCTGGCTCATTGCCCATGAAAACCATCTGAATATCGAAAAGATCATGCAGAAAACCTTTTCGATTTTAAAAGAGCGGATAGAAGAATTTCCTGACACGGCATTGAACTGCATTCTGAACATGGGGCAGGGCGTGTATAAAACCGATGAAAGCGATCTGATCAATCTGTTTATTGATTCGGTGCTGGATTTGGGGTTTCAGACGCCCGGAATCGGCGGCGTGGGCAATGACTGGCAAATCAGAGTCAACCCGGCGCATATCCAGAATATCCGTGTCTGGCTTGAACTGATCTGCTTGAATCCCAAATACTCGACCCGGCTCTTATCCAGCCTGACTATCTATCTGTCGCTGTATGGCGTGTTTATCAAAGATACCGAGCTTTTTCCCAGAAATATCACGGCTCTGCTGAACAGCAAGATCGGACCCGTTTATAATTTGGTCAAGCAGTTGGCGCGATTGTTTCCGGTATATTTCAATGACATCGGCGCGGAAGGCAGTCTGCGCGATATTTCCACCCGCATTGATGAAATCACACACCGCCGGGATGTGCTGGTTCATTTTCTGCGAAAACAGACGCATGTGGAAAGCAGCAACCGCGTGATCGGTTTCATAGAAGCCGTCTTTTTATTTTGGCAGACAAAGGACAAAAAATGTCTTGAGCCGTTTGTGCCGCCGAATATTTATGAGCAGATCAACGCGGATGGACATTATATTGACGGAATGAACAGGATTTTCTCTTATCTTGCGGCAGAAAAAGACATGATGCCGGAGCAGTTTCTTGCCATTACCGAAGAAGAATTAACCTCAGCGATTGCGGAAATTTCAGATATATCTGCCGATGATGCGGAGCGGGCAATGCTTGCGGTCTCGTTTTATAAGCTTCTGCACCAGAAATACAATATCTCTGCTTCGGAAATTCATCATTATCTGATACAGTTATCCGGCGAAGGATTTCCGAATATCCATAAGCTTAGATCTGCTCTGGAAGAGACGGACATTCGGGAGAAAGTGTTCAGGCTTCTGGAATTTCTGGAAACTCTCAAAGAAATGATTTTATCTTCCAAAACTTATGAGATTCGTGAAAATATTTATAAGAAACGGCATTTTACCGTTGATATTCCATCCATGTACGGAAATTATCATGAGATTAAATTCGATGCGCTGGGACTCACGTTCCGCGTTGAATCGCTGATCAATGTTTTATTTGAGCAGATTATCGAAAGTATTGATTTAAGTCTGATTACCAAAGCCGCATTTGAAAAAATTTACGATGTGCTGATTCTGTTCAACAAGGCATTGAGAGCTGACGGCATTGCGTCTGTCGAGTTTGAGCGGCAGCTCGATCTGCTTAATCATTCGCTGGAAGCCAGAGGATTTACCTTCACTCAGTATCTGGATATTTTCAAGGGCTTTGTCAAAGCGGTTACGAATATTGTCAATGACCATTTCACAAATATTCACGAAAAAAATCTGGACAAAATCTTATCCCGGCTGCATTCGGAGCGGATTTTGCCAAAATATCTGTCTTCAGAGCAGAGCAGCCGGGATGATGAACGGTTCGGGCATCGGGTGTCTGAGGTTTTTTTCAGGGACAGGATCGCGCTTTGCATCGGGCTGCAGCAATTGGATGTGTTTTTCGGCAGAATTCTGAAAACGCTCTATGATCAATCCTACAAAGTGCCATCCGGCAAACTTCGGCTGCTCTTGAACTATGATCCCAAACGCGCTATGATGAGCATTGACCGTCAGGATGACCGAAGCACCAGCATTATTTATCTGGGCAACAAGGGCTTTAATCTGGTAAAGCTTCATAATTTCGGGTTTCCGATTCCGCCGGGCTTTATCATCACAACGGAAATATTCCGGTGCAGAGATATTATTGCCGGATACAGACCTGCGGAAAAAAATTTCAGAGAGCAGGTTGCGGCAATGATTTCGCACATGGAAACACTGACCGGCAAAAAATTCGCAGACCCGTCCAATCCGCTGGTGTTTTCGGTCAGAAGCGGGTCTTCGATTTCTCAGCCCGGCATGATGGATACGTTTTTAAATGTCGGCATGAATGAAGAAATTGCCGAAGGACTGGCGCGTAAAACCGGCAACGGGTGGTTTGCATGGGATAATTACCGGCGGTTTGTGCAATGCTACGGCATGTCTTATGATTTGAACCGGGATGATTTCGACGCGATTATCAAAGAACACAAAAAGCGATGCAATATTCCGCTCAAAAGAGGTTTTACCGGCGATCAGATGCGGCTGGTTGCTCTGGCGTACAAAAATATGGTAAGAGATTCAGGCATTGACATTCCCGAAGACCCGTTTGAACAATTGATGATGACCATCAAGCAGGTGCTTAATTCATGGGATTTTCCCAAAGCTCAGGCATATCGTCAGATTATGGGCATTTCCGATGACTGGGGAACTGCGGTTACGGTTCAGTCTATGGTGTTCGGCAATATGTCGCGTCAATCAGGGACCGGCGTTTTTTTTACGCATAATCCCAAATGGTCTGAAGACTCTCTGCGGTTATGGGGCGATTTCACACTGGGCAATCAGGGCGAAGATGTGGTATCAGGATTGGTCAACACTCTGCCGATTTCCATTATTCAGCAGGACAGCGAAATGCGGGATACCGACACAACTCTTGAAAGTCATTTTCCAAAAATTTACAATGCGTTGAAAGAATTGGCAGGCGATCTGATTTACAAAAAAGGCTGGAGTCCGCAGGAAATGGAATTTACCTTTGAAGGACCCACGCCGGACAAACTGTATCTGCTTCAAACCCGCGATATGGCGATGCGGGAATTGAAAAAAGCCCCGGTATTTGATTCAGACAGCGTCAAAGGCAAATCCGTTATGGGCAACGGCATCGGCGTCTGCGGCGGGGCAATGAGCGGGCGGGTGGTGTTCACGCTTGATGAAATCAGCGACTGGAGACGCCGTGAACCGGATACTACGCTGATTCTGCTCAGAAATGATACGGTTCCTGACGATATCCGCGAAGTCAATGCGGCAGACGGGCTTCTGACCGCTCGCGGCGGAATGACCTCTCATGCGGCAGTGGTGGCGCATCGGCTGGGCAAAACCTGTGTGGTGGGCTGCGGAAATCTGATATGTAACGAAGAGCAGAAAAATTGCGTATTCAATAATGAACTTTTTATAAAATCAGGGGACTATTTAAGCATTGACGGCAGGGAAGGCGTGGTTTATCATGGTTTTATTCCTGTCAGAGAAGAACAGTCATGACACCTAACCCCCCGGACCCCTTCCCTGAAAGGGAAGGGGGAGAAATCAGATGCCTCCCCTCTCCGTTTCGGGGAGGGGTCGGGGGAGGGGTTACTAAGAAAGGAAATTGTGCAGTTATGAACCAACCGCAAAAGGTGGGCAGAAATGCCCTGTGTCCCTGCGGGAGCGGCAAAAAATATAAGAAATGCTGCCTTGGAAAAGATAAACCACAGACCGATTCCGCGCCGGAGAAGCCTCTTTCTTTTGAACCGGTTCCGGTTTCCGAAAACATTGTTCAGGTGAAGCATGAAATTGAAGCTTCGGATTATGAGAGCCGCATCCGGCTGTTTCATCAACGCCTTGAAGACGGGCTGATAAATAATGATACGGCATTTGAACTGCTGGATAATATTTATTTAGAAGCTGTGCAGCACAATGAGCGGGATCGGTTTGACGCGCTGGTGGATAAACTTCGGGAAATGAAACCGGAAGTTTATGCTCAGGAACGTCAGTATTGTCTGGATTGGAAAATCACCAACGCGGTGGTGGCAAAACGCTGGGATAAGGTATCGGAATTGGTAAAGGAAATGGCAACCCACGCGCCGGACAATTTAGATACCTTTGATCCGATTTTTGATCAGTTGTCGTATTACGGGCAGTTGACTATTCTGACAGAAATTGCGAAAATAGCATGGTCCGGCATCAAAATTTCCAAAGACCTGTTCAAATGGGCAATTGACGAATTTCAGGGACAGGCAATGGATTGGGTGATGTTCGACTATATTGAAACCCATTCATCGCCGCATGCCGCCGATCCTGAACTCAATGAAAAATTATCGTTTTTTACAGATGAGCTTCAGCCGGATCAGATTGAACGCTTTATTGCAGGCATTACGGGAAAACAGGAGAAAACATGGAAGATCGGCGATTTTGATATGAATACGCCTGAGATTGCCCAGCAGCATCTGTTTGAACTGATGACGGAATTTCCGGGCTATCTGCGCCGGGTGGAAAATGTTCCGTATTCCAAAGGGCAGATGGCTCAGGAACATCTGTATCTCTATATCCGCGACAAACAGATAACTGCTTTGGAAAAAAAGAGCGCGATTTCTATGCTGATTCCTGAGCGCAAAGGCATAGAGCGATATTTCAAGGATATGGAATCTCCGCAGTATCCGATAGCCGCAACGTTTGAGTTGATTCCGGGCTGGCTTCGCTTCATGGTCTTCAAAGGGCTTATCAGCGTTGATGACGCACGGAAAGCGATTCAGGAACTTTGGGGAACGGATGTGAAAATATATGAATTTCTGAAGGAATATATTTCCGATCCCACGCCGGCTGAGGCAATACGGCAGTGGCGGGAATATGCGGTGATACGGTAAGCAATAACAAGGAGGACAGCATGAAAAGGCTTACGGCAGCAACAATCGGCGCGGTCATGATTTTTTTTGCGGGAAATGCAATAGCCGGATGTATTCAGGGCGACTGCTTCAACGGACCCGGAAAAATGGATTGCCGGGGTATTATCTATGAAGGCACGTTTGTCAACGGCAAAATGAACGGACAGGGAACTAAAACTTATCCTGACGGCAAGCGGTATGTGGGCAATTTTGCAAATACCCGCTTGAGCGGTCAGGGAACATTCACCTATCCCAACGGCGACCGATACGAGGGGAATTTTGAAAATAACAAGTTCAACGGATACGGCGTGTTTATCTGTGCCAACGGCGCAAAATACGAAGGGGAATTCAAAGACTGCAACTATCACGGACAGGGAACTCTGCATTATGCGGACGGCGGCGTTTATACCGGACTATTTCAGAATAATCTGCCTCACGGACAGGGAAAAATGATTTATCCTGACGGCAGAGTCTATGAAGGGCAGTTTGTCGCCGGAAGAGCCGAAGGACAGGGAAAACTGACGTATTCAGACGGAACGGTCTATACCGGACAATTTGTCAATGATTTGGCACATGGTCAGGGAAACCTGCTCTGCCCCAACGGCATTCGTCAGCAGGGACAGTTTGCAAATGGCAAATACATGGGCAAAGGATGATCAGCATGTCGGCATTAAGCTACAAGATCGGCTTTATCGGCGCGGGCAATATGGGAGAAGCGATGGTGGGCGCATTGATTCGCGCTGATATTTTTTCTCCCGCTATGATTATGATGAGCGATGTGTATCAGGATCGCCTTGAGTATATGAGAAAAACTTACGGCGTGACCGTGATGAGCGATAATTTCCGCTTATTTTCGGAAAGCGATATTATTGTGCTGGCGGTCAAGCCTCAGCAGATGGGGCAGGTTCTTGCTGATATTGCGGGACAAAAAGAATATCGCATTTCAAGTCGGAAGCGCATCATTTCGATAGCCGCCGGTATTTTAATCCGAAAAATCGAAGACGCGCTGTATCCGCCGCTTAATGACGCTTCGCGGCAGAATCTGCCCATTATCCGGGTGATGCCCAACACGCCCGCGCTGGTATTGGCGGCTATGTCCGGCATGAGCGCGAATCGTCATGCAGATGCCGGGGATATTCGGATTACCCGAACCATTCTGGAATCTATGGGGCAGGTGGTTGAATTTGAAGAAAAACAATTAGACGCCGTAACCGGACTGTCCGGATCAGGTCCCGCGTATCTGTTTTATCTGGCAGAAGCTATGATAGCCGGAGGAATCGCCGCAGGACTCACCCCTCAGAATGCCGAAACATTGACGCTTCAGACATTGTATGGCGCGGTAAAGCTTCTGACAGAGCGCAAAGAGCCGCCGGAAGTTCTGCGCCGAAAGGTAACATCTCCGGGCGGCACGACCGAAGCAGCAATTAAGCTCATGGAAACTCACGGCGTCGGAAAACATATTGCCGAAGCGATTGTGGCTGCGGCAAATCGCTCTGAAGAACTGAGCCGTTAATTTTTCTCTTTACAAGCTCCGAAAAGGACGTATCTTCGGCTTATGATTACTCAGACAGTTTCATATTACGCGGCATTTCTGGCAGGCGTGTTGTCGTTTTTTTCTCCCTGCGTTCTGCCTCTTATTCCCGCATATTTCAGCTTTATCACCGGCTTTTCGCTGGATGAGCTGATGAGCGGAGAAAATACACAGATCCGAAAAAAAGTCATTTTGTCAACGCTTGCGTATGTGCTTGGCTTTTCTGCGGTCTTTATTCTGATGGGCGCGTCAGCTTCTTTACTGGGGAGCCTGATGAAGCAGTACGGTAATGCCATCCGTCTGACAGGCGGTCATGTGATTATCCTGTTCGGCGCGCATCTGACCGGAATTATTGAAATTAAGGGATTGTATTTTGAAAAACGGATTCATCCGCAGCATAAACCCCTGCATTTTCTGGGGACGTTTCTGGTGGGAATGGCTTTCGGCGCGGGCTGGAGTCCCTGTATCGGTCCTATGCTCGGATCAATTCTGATTTTGGCAGGAAATCAGCAGACCGTCAGTCAGGGGATTATTCTGCTGTCTTTGTATTCTTTAGGTATGGCAATTCCCTTTATCATCATTTCTTTTTTTATCAATGTGTTTTTAAAGTCTATACGCAAGGCTTCATCAGCCTTGAAATATTTCAACATGATCGCAGGAATGCTGCTTATCCTTATCGGCTTGCTGCTGGTAACTAACAAATTAGCCGTGTTAAGCAATTCACTGGCGTTTTAAGGAAGAATACAATGAAAGTAAAATGGCAACTGCTTTTTGCGGGGCTGATGATCTGCGGTGCTGCTATCGGGTTTTTCCTAACGCAGCGCGGCGATTTGCCCGATAAATCTGAAAATCAGAATAAATCTGAGAAGTCTGCTGTGAAATCAACGCCGCCTGTTTCGCCGGAAACAAAACTGAGTTCATCTGATCCGAAATCTGTCATCAAATGGCATTCATACAATGACGGCATGGCGTTAGGAAAAGAAAAGAAGAAAAAAATTTTTCTCAATTTTTATGCGGATTGGTGCGGCTACTGCAAACAGATGGATAGCAAGACATTCAGAGATAAGTCTGTGATCTCTTATATGAATGAAAATTTCATCCCGGTCCGCGTGAATGCGGATAAGGAGATGAAAATTGCTGCCGAGTATGAGGTTCGGGGATTGCCGGTCAGTTGGTTTATTGCGGAGAGCGGCGAATCTATCGGAAGTCAGCCGGGCTACATTCCGCCGGAGACGCTGCTGCCGATTCTCAAATATATTCATACGGACAGCTACAAAAAGATGAGCTTTGATAAGTTTGCAAAAGAGTAGCTTAATCTCTGTGTCTTTTTTTACGCCGCCGGGTCTTTCGCCAAAAAAGACGGATCCCGATAGATATTCCGATATACACGCTCATCATTGACACGCCTACGGGAACCCAGAGATATTGCTGATATTCGATTTTTTCGGTTGCGGCGGCAATACCGAAAAGCCCGAATATAAAGACAATCCCCATGAATCCGAGCAGGCTGAAACAAACGCCGTCAGAATCATACCAGGGAATGATAAATTCCCGAAATACAGGATCATCTAAGTCTATCATCATTCCTCATGGCACAGGCACTTCCGCAAGCAATGCAGTGAGTTTTTCAAGTGAAAATTCTCCCCGATTTTCTTTGGAGCGCAGCCGATGACTCACCACCCAGGGCATAACCTTCTGCAAATCTTCTGGAATCGCATAATCTCTGCCGTGAAGATATGCCCAAGACCGCGTGGCACGCAGGAGCGCAAGTCCGGCTCTCGGAGACAGCCCCACATAAAAATACGGGCAGGTTCGGGTAAAATCCAGAATATCCTGAAGATACTCCAACAGCGCGTCAGACGCATGAACTTCTTCGATTTTTTTTTGGGTCTGCAATACATCATCATTTATCATGCAGGTATTTATCCGCGCCAGCAGCCCTTCCGCGCCTTCTCCTTTCAGCAGTTCTTTTTCAGCTTCGCGCCCCGGATAGCCAATATCAATCCGCATCAGAAAGCGATCCAACTGAGATTCGGGCAGAGGAAAAGTTCCTGCCTGCTCCAGCGGATTCTGGGTGGCAATGACAAAAAACGGCTTTTCCAAAGGACGGGTTTTTCCTTCGGTTGTAACCTGCTGTTCTTCCATTGCTTCCAGTAACGCGCTTTGGGTTTTGGGCGTTGCGCGGTTGATTTCATCGGCAAGCAGAACCTGAGTAAAAATAGGTCCCGGATAAAATATAAACGTACCGCTTTTCTGCTCAAAGATGGAAATGCCCAGAATATCGCCGGGAAGCATATCACTGGTGAATTGAATACGCCGGAAATTCAAGCCCAGACATCGGGACAGCACTTTGGCAAGCGTTGTTTTTCCGATGCCGGGCAAATCTTCAATCAGCAGATGCCCTTTGGCAAACAGGCAGGTCAGGGCAAGGCGGATCTGCTCTTCCTTGCCCAGAATCACCGTGCCGATCTGGCGCACTATTGTTTCAAATTGTTCATTCATATCAACGCCGATAGTCTTCGCGCACCGGATGAAATACGTCAATAATCCGGCAGTCTGTGATTGCTTTTCCCGAATGAGGCACATTCGGCGGCACAATTACCACTGCGCCGGGCGTAAGAATTTTTGCCTCAGCATCAACAGTCAGTTCAAATTTCCCTTCAATCATGTTCACCACCTGCTCGTGCGGATGAAAATGAGCGGGCAGTTCTGCGCCTGCTTTGATTGTCCAATATGAAAAGGTCATATTGCCGGTATGGACAAAATGCGCTGTAAATCCGGGCGCAATCTCAACATCTTTAAACGCTTCGGGATCGAAATACTGCATGAACATCCTCTATTTTTTCGCTGTTTCTTCAACAATGTCAATTTTCATCTCAATCCGCTCATTCGGATTGTCTTTGGGGTCTCTGGGCTGAGACACGATTTTATCGGCAATGTCCATGCCGCTTAACACTTCTCCGAAAACCGTATACTGACCATCCAGAAATTTGGCGTCTGCCACACAGATAAAAAACTGAGACCCCGCGCTGTCAGGATGTCCGGCTCTTGCCATAGACAAGATTCCGCGCGTATGGGATTTTTTGTTAAATTCCGCTTTGACATTATATCCGGGACCGCCTGTGCCATGCTTTGATTTATCCGGGTCTT
>Ga0316612_1000401_pt1 | contig 13774 bp, 11 predicted proteins | sample MIS2016226_MG_FD_207676 | JGI IMG/M metagenome (GOLD analysis project Ga0316612, IMG submission 207676) | Microbial mat bacterial communities from Middle Island sinkhole, Lake Huron, Michigan, United States - MIS.2016.226 | ecosystem: Environmental > Aquatic > Freshwater > Lake > Sediment... | reverse complement strand
GGGTGCTTATATGGATTGCGTCAGGGCAATTGACTTCCTTTTTTCACGCTCCGAAGTGGATACCAACCGGGTTGCGGTTGAAGGTGGGAGCCAAGGTGGAGCATTAAGTTTTGCAACTGCCGCACTTTGTGGCAACCGGATCAAAGCGGTGGTACCCGCTGTGCCTTTTTTAAGTGATTTTCCCGAATACATAAAAGTTGCCGCATGGCCAACCAACGAATGGGAAGGTTATGCAAAGGAGCATCCCCAGTTTGGGATAACCGGTATATTAAAAACATTAAGTTATTTCGATATTAAAAACCTTGCCCCTTGGGTTACTGCACCTGTGTTTATGGGCGTGGGATTAATAGATGAAACCTGTCCACCCCGTATCAATTTCGCAGCATACAACAACCTCAAAGTTGAAAAGGAATATGTGGTTTTTCCCGATTCAGGGCATGGCTTGCAGGCAGAATTTGATGAGTTAAGGAATCAGTATATCCGAAAAAATTTGGGTATTGCCAAGGATAAATAAATATCATCGCCAAGCATTAAGTATCGAAGTGGGAACGTGTGAATACAACTAAAATTCAAATACTTGAAAAGCATGGATATTGATGATTAGGCTTGAGCAGCCTAAATCAATCGGAATAGGATAAAAAAGCGAAAGCTGCGATTTAGCTGTCAGTTTGCTGAATATCTGTATATTATATAAACGAAAAATCAACCAATAACAACACTATGAAGAGAAGCGAAATTAACGCGTATATCAGTAGCGCAAAAGAGTTTTTTAGGGAGAACCATTTTTATCTACCCGAATGGGCATTTTATTCGCCAGAGGATTGGAAAGGAAAATACGAAGTCATGTCTGAAGTTGTCGAAAATTGTATGGGATGGGATCTCACTGATTTTGGAAGCAATGATTTTAAAACCAGGGGATTATTACTCTTTACCCTCCGGAATGGAAACGCACTCAGGGACCAGAAACCATATTGCGAAAAAATAATGATAGCGGGTGCAAAACAGGAAACCCCCATGCACTTCCATAAAAGCAAGATGGAAGATATTATCAATCGTGGGGGTGGGATACTTGAAATCGAGTTTAACAATTCCAATCCCGATGGTTCATTTTCAAGGAATGGATTTGAAGTAAAAATTGATGGGCAAATCCGAATACTATCTCCAGGAGAGTTAGTGCAACTTAAACCCGGACAAAGTGTATGTATGGAATCTGGCATCTATCACCGGTTTTACGGAGTGGATGCATCGGTTCTTGTTGGCGAAGTTAGCACGGTGAATGACGATACCAACGATAATTTTTTCTACGAGAAAGTTGGCAGGTTCCCTCTTATCGAAGAGGATGCAGCGCCTCTCCATCTACTGGCAAGTGATTACAAAAATTATCTATAGATAAAAACTTTCGAATGAATAGAATCTTGCCTCTTTTCACATTACTGCTTTTTTGCCGTTGGATGCCCATTTTCGGCCAGAACCCAATTGTACCAGCCGGGACATATATTGCCGATCCGTCTGCTCATCAATGGAATGATGGTAAAATGTATGTGTATGGTTCACGCGACGAAAGTCCTGATTATTATTGCTCATGGAGTCACCATGTGCTTTCATCGGCAGATTTGAAAACCTGGTCAATCACTGAGAATAGTTTTGCCAGTAAAGGCCTAAACGACCAGGTTCCTTACAGCGATGATTTTTTATATGCGCCTGATTGCCAGTATTACAAAGGGACGTACTATTTATATTATTGCCTGGCTAATAATAAATTCACAGAAGGAGTCGCAACCAGCAAATCGCCAACCGGTCCGTTTGTAAACGGTAAAAATATCAAACTGAAAGGTTATAATGAAATTGATCCCTGCGTTTTTATTGATGACGATGGACAAGCTTATTACATCTGGGGTCAATTCACAGCTAAAATGGCGAAGCTTAAACCCAACATGGTTGAGATAGATTCCTTAACCATCAAAGACAATATTGTTACCGAGAAAGAGCATTTTTTCCACGAAGGTGGCTATATGGTTAAGCGTAATGGGATTTATTATTTTGTATATGCTCACATGGGTCGTGCCGGAAGGCCAACCTGTATCGGGTACGCAACCAGCAAATCACCCATGGGACCTTTTAAATATGGTGGGGTTATTATTGATAGCGACCATTGCGATCCCGGCTGCTGGAACAACCATGGTTCGATTGCGGAATTTAATGGCAAATGGTATGTATTCTATCACCGTTCTACACACGGCTCCAATACCATGCGAAAAGCATGTGTGGAACCGATAAGTTTTAATGAAGATGGCGGTATTAACGAAGTGGAAATGACCACACAAGGTGCAGGGGAGCCAATAAAAGCAAATTCACTAATTGATGCTGAAAGAGCTTGCTTGTTGTACGGCAATTTGAGGATTAAAGCAATCTCTTCCAACAATGAAGCGCTTACAGAAATCAGGAACAAGGATGCAGCCGCTTATAAATATATTGATTTCAGCGATGAAGCAGATTCCATAAAGGTAACCGTATTCCCGGGATCGAAACCTGTAACAATTGATTTCGCGATTGATAAATCCTGGGGTCGTTCCATTGGAAAGATAGATATTCCGGGCAATGGCGACGGCAAAACCAGCCGGGCTTATAGCTGCAAAATTAAAAAGGTTGAAGGCATACATGCAGTGTGGCTGAGGTTTTGGGGTGATTACGATGATCTTGTAAAAATAGATTCCTTTAGCTTTTTTTAGCAGCAAATAAAAGCGAAGTCGTTTTATGGATGTACTTTCTAAATCCAATTTTTAATCAAATTCTATGGAAGGCAAAAAAATCCGTAAAGGCAGAAAATCCGGTCCTAAATGCTATAAATCATAATTTAAGAATTAAACAAAGCATAGAATTTAATGAACGATCAGTCCATATTTACAAGTTTCCCCGATAAGCAGACCTTGCTGGAAGAGTTTAAAGATAATGGTTTACAGAATACACTTTTAGTAAACGGACATTTCCACACCCCATTTTCGTTCAGTGCTTTTACGGAAATCGAACAGGTTTTCCGGATGGCCGTTACCGAAGGTGTGCAGGTGCTTGGCATAAACGACTTTTATACTACCGATGGATATGCCGAATTTGTGGAAATGGCACAGAAATACCGGATTTTCCCGCTGTTCAATATCGAATTTATGTCGTTGCAAAAGGATTTGCAGGCTGAGGGAATTCGGGTGAACGATCCTGCTAATCCCGGCCGTACCTATATGAGTGGTAAAGGATTGACGCAACCTTTGCAAATTGGCAATCTGGAATTCGCACTTCTCGAACAAGTGCTGCAGGAAAGCAATATACAGTCTGCCGAAATGATTGAAAAGCTAAATGCTTTTTTGAAGGAACTGAATGCAGGATTCAGTTTTACCTTTGATGAGTTGAAAGCTAAATATGCAAAGAACATGCTTCGCGAAAGGCATATAGCCAAGGCTTTACGAATTTCCATTGATGAAAATTTCGATACACCGGAAGAAAAGAAGGCATTTTACAAACAGCTTTTCTCCGGAAAAGAGGTAAAATCAAATTTGAACGATGCAGCCGGGCTTGAAAACGAAATCCGTGGAAACCTACTGAAAACGGGTGGACGTGCATTTGTTCCTGAAGATCCGAAAGCTTTTTTAAGCCTCCAACAGGTCAAAGATGTTATTATCAGTGCAGGCGGAATTCCCTGTTACCCGGTATTGCTCGACGATGCCAAAGGGAATTTTACCGATTATGAGAGGAGCAAGAAATCATTGTATGAAGTCCTTGTCAGTAAAGGCATTTATAGTGTTGAACTGATTCCCGGCCGAAATACTTTCCCCATCCTCAAAGATTTTGTAACCTACTTCCAGTCGAAGGATTTCCTGATCACTTTCGGGACCGAACACAATACGCCACAACTCGATCCGGTAAAAGTATCCTGTAGCGGAGGGATTCCACTTGATGCCGATCTGGAACGAATCGGATTCGAAGGAGCGTGTATCCTTGCCGCCCATCAATACCTGGTTGCCAATGGCGATGAAGGTTATCTGGATGGTTCAGGTAGTGCCAAATCAAACGAATACGATGCATTTGTGGAACTTGGACAGGCTGTGATTTCATATTTTATGAAGCAAAAATAACAGGCTATTGAATTTTCCGACCAACATTTTTAAACCTTGGTTTTGGAAAAACAGAAAATAGGAAATAGTCCTTTTGAACAATTGACCCTTTGAAGGCGAAGCTTTTGAATCTTATAACTTTGAACCTTGAACTTTGAACGCATCGCATTTTGTCTTTGAACTTTAAACAAATTACTATGAAACCCGAAATCCAGGAATTAATCGAAATATCACGTTTTTACGGACAGAAGAAGGATTTTGTTATCGCCGGCGGAGGAAACACTTCGTTTAAGGACGAAAACTATATCTACATCAAAGCAAGCGGGTCCAGCCTGGCCACTATCGATGAGTCGGGCTTTGCACAACTCGATCGGAAAATGCTTCATTTTATTTCTGAAAAAACGTATCCAGAAGATGCTATGGAACGCGAAAATCAGATCAAACACGATTTGCTGAACTCCCGTGTTTTCCCTGAAAAAGGTCAGCGGCCATCAGTCGAAACTTCCTTGCACGATTTGATGGCCTTCCGATTTGTGGTGCATACGCACAGCACCAAAGTGAACGGGCTGATGTGCAGCAACGACGCTGAAAAGCGAACCACAATCCTGTTTGGCGACGATGTAGTTTTTGTTCCGTATGTTGATCCGGGATATATTTTATTTAAAGAAGTTCAAAGCCGCATCAATGCTTATCGAAAACGGACAGGTGTTGAACCACAGATAATCATGTTGCAAAACCATGGCATTTTTGTGGCTGCTGATAGTACTGTCGAAATTCACAAACTTTATGATAAGGTAATTGATAAACTTGATGCCGCCATTGGCAAAATCCCTGAAATGGTAAACCTTCCGGTTAATCCTGTTGCTGCAAAAATCATCCCGGCCATACGCATGATGTTGTCGAACAATGGGTTGAAAACGCTTAAAGTAATAAATAATTCCTATTATGAACATTTCCTTTCATCGGAAACAGAATACCAAAAAATCGCTTTGCCTTTTATTCCCGATGGGATAGTGTATTGCAACTCTTCATTTGTTTATGCCGAATACAATGGGGATCCTGCTGCTTTGCTGGATGAACTTTCAGTAAAAATTGAAACCTATATCCAAACCCAGCCCAAAACGCCAAAGATAATTCTTATCAAAGGGATTGGTTGCATCCTGGCCAGCGACAATGCACAGGGTGTTTCAACCCTCGAAGATGTAATGAACGACACTTGCCTGATCAGCATGTACTCTGGGAAATTTGGCGGACAAAGTCATTTAACTCCTGACCAGGTTCAGTTTATTGATACCTGGGAAGTGGAACAATACCGCTTAGCCCTTTCCATGGGAGCTACTGCCGGCCGTGCGGATCGGAAAATTGCCATTGTTACCGGTGGCGCTCAGGGATTTGGTGCAGGAATTGTCGAAAACCTGATGGAAAATGGTGCCAACGTGGTAATTGCCGACCTTAACGAAGGGAAAGGGAATGAATTTGCACAATCCCTTAATAGCGGGAAAGGCAAGAACAAAGCCTATTTTGTAAAAACTGATGTGTCGGATGCAGCTTCGGTCGAAAACCTCGTGTTCCAAACCGTTTGCGAATTTGGTGGTCTTGATATTTTCATCAGCAATGCCGGAATTTTACGCGCCGGTGGATTGGAAGAAATTACTCCTGAAACCTTTGAACTGATGACCAAAGTGAACTACTCAGCGTATTTTCTGTGTACCAAATATGCTTCGGCGGTTATGAAAATTCAGAATAAATACAAACCTGGTTATTTTACCGATATCATTCAAATTAATTCAAAATCAGGATTAAAAGGCAGCAACCGTAACTTTGCATACTCTGGTGGAAAATTTGGAGGAATCGGACTAACACAATCTTTTGCTTTGGAGTTGATGCCGGAAAGGATTAAAGTTAACTCGGTTTGTCCCGGCAACTTTTTTGATGGACCTTTGTGGGCTGATCCTGAAAATGGATTATTTGTCCAGTATTTACGAGCCGGAAAAGTTCCCGGAGCTAAAACACTCAGTGAAGTCAAGCATTTTTATGAAGCACAGGTTCCAGCAGGTCGGGGTTGTACTCCGTTGGATGTAATGCGCGCTGTATATTACATCATCGAACAGGAATACGAAACGGGCCAGGCTGTTCCTGTTACAGGCGGACAAAATATGATAAATTAAAATTCTAAAACATACATTTGCAAATCAAAACAATAATTATATGATATACATGGCTGATACAGCTAACCTGGAAGAACTCCGCGAGCTGTACACTTTTTTCCCTTTGGAGGGCGTTACAACTAATCCAACAATCCTGAACAATTCAGGTAACAAGCTAACCGAGGCAATACACGGCATTCAGGAATTGGTTGGAACAGGGATGGTTCACGTACAAATGATTTCTTCCGAATCGGATGATATGGTTCGGGAAGCAAAAAAGTACCGTAGCTTTTTTGATTTCGGTGATAATTTTTATGCAAAAATACCGGTAACAGCCAACGGTTATCGGGCCATGCGCATCCTGAAGGATGCCGGAATCAATGTAACCGCAACAGCAATTTTTACACAACAACAGGCATTGGTTGCCATGAAAGCAGGAGCAGACTTTGTAGCACCTTACGTGAATCGCCTCGACAATATCTCATCGCATGGCATTGAAGTAGTCGGCGATATTGTTCAGAATATCAACACGTATGGATTGAAGGGCAAAGTACTTGCTGCCAGTTTTAAAACTGTTGACCAGATATACCGCGTAAGTATGGCAGGCGCACATTCGGTTACAATAAATTCCGAATTATTGCATCAGCTTATCAAACATCCAATGACTGATATCGGGGTAAAACAGTTTGAAATTGATGCGGAAGGATTGTATGATTTAGAGTTTTAGGAACAAATTATAATACCATACCCTCATTAACAAAATCAATTTTGGTTAAACTTTTAAACCCAATAAAATGAATTATCTTGAACAGTTAAAGCAGTTTACGCAAGTGGTTGCCGATAGTGGCGATTTTGAAAGCTATGTGCAATTCAAACCAATTGATGGCACAACAAACCCTTCGCTTATATATGCCGCAGCTCAGAAAAAGGAGTATGCACACCTAGTAAACGCCGCTGTTGAATATGGAAAGAAACAAGGAAATAGCTTCGAAACAAAACTGGCAGAAAGCATGGATATGCTTGCAGTTAATTTCGGGCTGGAAATACTAAAGATTGTACCAAGGCGGGTTTCTACCGAGGTGGATGCACGCCTTTCTTTCGACATGGAGGGCAGCCTCCATAAAGCCCGCAAAATTATTGGCCTTTACGAAAGCAACGGCATTTCCCGCGACAAAATTTTAATCAAACTGGCAAGTACCTGGGAGGGAATCAAAGCTGCCGAAGTGCTCGAAATTGAAGGCATTCACAACAACCTTACATTGCTATTCAGCAAAGCCCAGGCAATAGCATGTGCCGAAGCTAAAGTTCAGCTTATTTCCCCTTTTGTTGGCCGGATTTACGATTGGTATAAAAAAGACCTTGGGGTTGCTTCCATTCCTCCCAATGAAGATCCTGGCGTTTTATCGGTCAATTACATCTATAACTATTACAAAAAGTTTGATTATAAAACCGAAGTAATGGGTGCCAGTTTCAGGAATATTGGTGAAATCGTTGAACTCGCAGGATGTGATCTGTTAACCATTTCTCCAAATCTTTTGGCAGAACTAGAGAATACGCAAGGCGGACTTAGCAGGAAACTCGATCCTGAAAAAGCAAAAAACACAGATATCCAGCAAATTTTCCTCGACGAGAAGGATTTTCGATGGATGCATAATGAAGAAGCTATGGCTGTTGAAAAACTGTCGGAAGGAATACGTAAGTTTGCCGAAGACCTGATTAAACTTGAAAAATTTATCGCTGCCAAACTTTAGGACACATGACCAACAAACCTGAATTGCTCAATGAGATAACAAGCCTATTGAAACAGGAATCTGAAGCCATACAAAACATACCTGTTTCCGATAGTTTTATTAAAGCGGTGGACTTGATTTATCAAAAAATCCATGTAGAAGGAGGAAAAGTGGTTGCAAGCGGAATGGGGAAAGCCGGTCAGATAGCTGAAAATATAGCTACAACCCTCAGCTCAACCGGAACTTCTGCGGTGTTTCTTCATCCTAGCGAAGCCCAGCATGGCGATCTTGGGGTAATACGCGAAAATGATGTACTTGTAGTGCTGTCCAATTCTGGCAAAACCCGCGAAATCATTGAGTTGGTTGAATTGACGCATAACCTTTACGAAAAGGTTCCTTTGATTGTAATTACAGGAAACCCGGACGGTGAGCTTCCAAAAATTGCCGAAGTAAGTATTTTTACCGGAAACCCAAAGGAAGTTTGTGCCCTTGGCCTCACCCCCACTACTTCGACCACCGCAATGACAGTAATCGGTGATATTTTAGTAGTACTCGAAATGAAGAAAATCGGGTTCACTTTTGCTGATTATGCTAAACGCCATCATGGCGGGTACTTGGGACAGAAATCCAGAAGCAAAGCTTGATCATGGCAATTCCCGGAATTGCTTGGTTTATGGTTCAACAACAAGAATAAGCCAATAGGTTGGTGGGAAAATTACGGAAAAGCCAAGCATAAGGTTTATAATCAGGCTTCTAAATTTATGCCAGGTTTATAAATCACGCTTATATCTATTCGTGTTCAGGTTTAAATCGAATTTATGAAAACAGAATTAAATCCCAATGTTTCAGTTGATTGTGTGGTATTCGGATTTGACTTGGAAAATTTAAACGTACTGCTGATAGATAGGAGTTTTACAAAAGAAGGCATTGTTTACAACGACCTCAAACTTCCCGGCGATTTGATACGGATGAATGAGGACATGGACGATTCTGCAAGAAGGACTTTGAAAGAAAAAACGGGTTTATGCAACATTTATCTGAAGCAATTTATGAGCTTCGGTTCCCCTGACCGGATAAAAAGAAATGAACGCGACCTGGAATGGCTTCGACAACTTGATTATCCGGATGAACATATCATCACCATTGCCTATTATTCGCTCTTTGATATGTCGGAACAAGGCCGTTCAAAATTAAATATTTTTGATACTGTCAGATTTTGTCCGGTCCATGAGGTAACTGATCTGGTGATGGATCATGCGGATATTTTAAAACATGCACTTGAATACCTAAAAACTGAGTTGCTCAACCTACCCATCGCCTTCGAACTCCTGCCCGGGAAGTTTACGCTTTCGCAAATGCAAAAACTTTATGAGGTAATATTGGGGAAAACCTTCGATAAGCGTAATTTTAGAAAAAAGTTTGCAAAAATGGAATATCTTATACCTTTAAATGAAAAACAGGTAGGGGTTGCACACAATCCTGCCAAACTTTATAGGTTTAGCCGTGATTTGTACACAAAAAACATGAATGATATTTTAAACAATTCGTAAAGATTATTTTTTTGATTCATTAAAAATTGCTTACATGGCACGGATATTCACAATCGGGGAAACGGTTTACGATATAATCTTTAAAAACGCGCAACCCATAGCAGCCAAAGCGGGAGGCTCTACGCTCAATACATCAGTAAGTTTGGGAAAGCTTGGCCTGAATGTAAATTTCGTTTCTGACTTGGGAAACGACATGATTGGTGATACCATCATCAGTTTCCTGACCAAAAATGGAGTTTGCACAAACAATATTGAAAGGTACGACAACCGAAAAACCGCCATTGCCATTGCTTTTCTTGATGAAAGGAACGATGCATCTTATACCTTTTATAAAGATTATCCCAAAAACCGTCTGTCTTCAATTATATTTGATTTTGAGGAAGGCGATATTGTTCTGTTTGGTAGTTTTTTTGCCATTACCGAAAGCCTCATGTCTGTCCTCAAGCAATTTCTGAGCCAGGCGCGCGCTAAAGGTTGCATAATCATCTACGATCCCAATTTCCGAAAACCCCATCTTCACGAACTGGAAAAACTAAAACCATATATCCTGGAAAATATCGCTTTTTCCGACCTGGTAAGAGGTTCTGACGAAGATTTTAACCTGATTTTTGGTGCAGATAATGCTTCAGAAGCATTCAAAATCCTTAAAAACAACGGTTGCAATACTATGGTTTATACCGCTAACAGCAAGGATGTTATTATGATGACGCAAGAACATACAGTTACAAAATCGGTTCCTTTAATCGAACCCGTCAGCACTATTGGGGCGGGGGATAATTTCAACGCCGGCCTGATTTGGACCCTTGCTAACCATAAAGTTTCTAAAAATGAAATGGAGTATCTTCCCGAAAATATAATGGGGGAAATACTCACAAACGGCATTTCCTTTTCTTCCGAAGTGTGCATGAGCTATGACAATTACATTTCCGATGAATTTGCGTACCACTTAAAAAACATATAATTGTTTAAGGGAATAATCATTTGTAACTAATTAAGGGTTTGCCTTTTAGGTGTTAGGATTTGGGTGTTAGGGATCATCATATTATGGTTATTGGGGATTAAAATCAATAATTTTTTGGATAGCAAAACCCTAAAAGCCCACAGCCTAAAAGCCTAAATATATCAAAATGGTATGTTCTTCGGTTTTCGGGCATAGCGTGAATAGTTACAATTATTTTAACATCAAATATTTGGAGCGTTTTCCAATAAATATTTTTCTGCTTCGAGCGACCATAATCCACCGTTGGTTTTCACCATTTTATCCAGTTCGGCCATAAAAGGGAAATCCTTACTTTTTTCTGAAAGAGTATCTAGGGCAACAAGAGGGAATTTCTTATGGGTGTAAATTAATTTTTTCCCTCCGGGGATTTCGGGCAAATGCCGTGTAGTTTCAATTACCGCATCCAAACCGCCTATATGAGTGATCATCCCGGCTGGGTTAATCCTTCCTTCGGCCATTAGTTGCAAGGCTTCACGCATATCATCGGTGTTTCCGCCACTTGTGCCGACAATGTGGGTGAACGCATAATGCACATTATAAAAGTTAAATTCAGCTTTAAATTCAGGATTGGATGGACCGGCAAAGAAATTCAAGCAACCATCGAAACCCAGTATCTGATCGGCTTGCTCAACCACCGGCTTAACAGGTGCAAATACAAATACATCATCGTAACCAGCACCCTGAGTAAGTGCCCTGAGTTCCTGTACCGTGGTTGAGGGGTCGGAAGTATTTAGGTAAATTAGTTTAATCCCTTCTTTGGCTGCTTGGTCGGGACTATGTAGTTTGGCTGCCCTATCGAGGCGGGATTGGTCAATATCGGTAACAACCATAAGCCCCGGTTTGCGATCGCAATGAAGCGCGTAATCAATAGCGGCAAGCCCCATCGGGCCTACACCTGCCAGTATTGCAAGGTTTCCGCCTTCTTTAATCCCCATTTCGTGAATGTATGATCCTGACCGGGTGTGGTAATTGGCATGAAAAGCGCCAATAACGCACGACATGGGTTCCGAAAGCGAAGCCAGGAAAAACCCGTTCCCGTTATATGGCAACAGGCAATCCATTTCCATCACTTCGTTAGGAATAAGGACATGGGTTGCATCGCCTCCAATCCAGCGGAACGAATAGCCGGGAGCATTTAAACTTCCCTTATAATTTAGGGCAGGCTGTATCGAGAATTTATCACCTGCTTTAAACTGCTGCTGCCATTTCCGGCCTACTGTTTTAATTACCCCGCTGAATTCGTGGCCAATAATGGTTGGATTGATATGCACATCATCAGGAATACGTTTATGATCGGAACCTTGCGCGGTGGCTTTGTATGACGACATACATACACTGTCGGAAATTACTTCCGCTATTATCTCATCATCTTTCATTTCGGGGAGTTCAAATTCCTCTAACCGGAGGTCATCTTTCCCATATATTCTTACTGCTTTGGTTTTCATCTTCTTAAATTTGAGTTAATCTTTTTATTGATTGCCCTCGTTCAGGCAGTTGAATGTAAGTAGAAAATCAGTGACCACATCCTTCAGGAAGTGGAATCCTATTCAAAATCAATCATTGCCTTCATTACACCATCTTTGTAATCAGCTACCAACTCAAAAGCTTTTTGGCTATCGGCAAAACCAAAACGGTGAGTCGGCATCAGGCTTACATCAACAATCCCCTTTTCCATCATTTCCAAAGCCGGTTGCACACAGCCAACTTGCCTTCTAACATTGGTAATTGTAATTTCTTTCCGTCGGAGATCATCAACGCTGAACGACCACCTGCTGAATTCAGGGATTCCTACGATCATCAGTTTCCCTCCTGGTTTTAACATTTCAATGGCCTGGTCGCTGGCTTCCTGTTTGCCACAACATTCAAAAACTGCATCCAGAAGAAGTGGCTCTTGTTCTTTTATCGAAGTTACAACATCTAAATTATCAGGATTCCCTGTCCAAATGGCACCGCATTTTTGTGCAATTTTCAGACGTTGATTTGTTTTATCGGTAACATAAACTTTTTCGGCTCCCTGTGCAAGTGCCGTCAGCAAAACGCTCATGCCAATAGGCCCAAAACCAAGGATTGCTATTTTTGCATCTTTCATCGGGATACTTTGCTTCACGGCATAAACACCAATGGCCAGCGGTTCCGAAATGGCACCCTGATCGTAACTCAGCTTTTCCGAAACAGGAATGCAACTGGATTCAGGCATTACAATAAACTCACCCAGGCATCCTTCAGCCTGTCCGGGGCAACCCAGGAATTTTAACTTGCGACATGTATGCGGTCGGCCCGAAAGGCACTGATCACATTCGCCGCATGGCATTGCAGGCTCAATAGCAATACGCTGCCCGGCTTTGATATGCTTTACTGCTTTTCCAACAGCAACAACCTGTCCGGCGCCTTCGTGCCCAAGTGTGAAAGGGAACTGTACCACTTGGCTCCCGATTTTTCCATGTTTAAAATAATGTACATCGGAGCCACAAACGCCAAGAACCTTCATTTTTATCAGAACATCCGTGTCGTTTATGATCACAGAATCAGGCACTTCGACCATACTGATTTGTCTTATTCCCGTTAGTTGCATTGCTTTCATTTCACAAATGTCCTTTTTGGATTATTGAAATATATAGTCTTTAACCTTACCGGAATTTTTATTAATTTATGGCTTATTAGTTTAAGATTAAACGCAGGTACTATCACCATTTCAAACAATCTTCAGGCGCTAAATTAAGATTGGCTGTTTTCCAGTCGGCCAATAAAAACTCATCAGCAGTAAAACTTCCTGTTATGGCCAGGACTTTGCACCCGGCTGCTTTTCCAGCCTGCTCGCCGCTAATAGCATCTTCCACAATCAAGCAATTCGCAGGATTTACGTTCAAACGCTTCGCTGCTTCTATGTAAATGTCAGGGAATGGTTTTTTCCGTCCTACTTCAAGTCCGTTTACTGTGGCATCAAAAGTTGCAATTGGCAATCCTATTTCGTGAAGATTGATCAGCATTTTGATTTCGTCGGCACTGGTTGCAACTGCAATTTTGAGGTTTTTATCCTTGCATTTCTTTATAAAATCATACACTCCCGGAAGTGGTTTTAACAATCCCATGGTAATTTCCCGGTATATTTCGTAGGTTCTACTTTTATCCGTTTCAACATCAAAAGGGAAACCATATTTTTCGGCAACTCCGCCCAGGTAGCGGTTTTCACCCATTCCTATAAATTGAATAAAGTCTTTTTCGTTTACTACAAGCCCTTTATTCC
>Ga0316612_1000399_pt1 | contig 13852 bp, 9 predicted proteins | sample MIS2016226_MG_FD_207676 | JGI IMG/M metagenome (GOLD analysis project Ga0316612, IMG submission 207676) | Microbial mat bacterial communities from Middle Island sinkhole, Lake Huron, Michigan, United States - MIS.2016.226 | ecosystem: Environmental > Aquatic > Freshwater > Lake > Sediment... | reverse complement strand
ATACGGTCACGTTGACCAGCTATGGCACGGCGTTAGCCCAAGCGGGGCGGTTTGAAGAAGCCTTTGCCCAGTTTGAAGCGTCCCTGCGCGTCAAGGCCTTTGATACGGTCACGTTGACCAGCTATGGCACGGCGTTAGCCCAAGCGGGGCGGGTTGAAGAAGCCTTTGCCCAGTTTGAAGCGTCCCTGCGCGTCAAGAAAGCCGATTTAATCACTCTGTTTCTCGCAGCGGTCTTTTCCCATCGGGCAGGAAAAATCACCGCCGCAACCCAGTACATGGCTCAAATCACGGGGCTGCTGGCGGCCAAAGGAGAGAATTCCCAAAAGGCGCGGCGCAAGGCCGTGGCTTCGTTGAAAACCATCGTGAATCAAAACCCCAGTTACCTATTGCTTTTCAATCAGTTTGTCGTCATGTTGGAAAACAAGGAGCTTTGGGAACTGTTCAATACGACTGGAACGGCTAATGTCAAGGATACCCAGGAGCTAAGTAGCGCGATCTATCATAAGGTCTTGAATGAAGTGGGTTTGCTAAGGATTGCTACGCTCGACATCACTGCCGAAACTGCCGCAGGCCAAGAGCTACAGGCCTCGATCCTAGCGCAATTGGAACTGCTCAGGGAAAAGGTTGTCCAGAAGCGCGAGTTGGCTGAGGACAGCATTCAGCAGATTCCAACGGCGAACTATGAGAGGTTGATCAAGACCATCGGAACCACTGCCCACGATGTAGTTGACAAGGTATCGCAAGGCGCAGCAACAATGAAAATGGTGGTGAACGATGCGCTTGATGAGTGGCCGCCTGCAAGCCACGACCACCAAGAGTTTGCCCAAATTCTGGAGCGGCTCGGCTTTATGCAAGCTGCGCTGAATGACCTCAAAGATATGAAGAATGAAGGCATTGCATTCAAAGAAAGGACTTTTCTCATCGAAGATTGCTTTGCCAAATGGGCCCACACCCCAACGATTGGGAAGGCTACGCTCCAGTTGGATCTTCAAAACGCAAAGGCATGCTTTTATGGCGATCTGGAGAAGATTAGCTCCATGATTAGCGAGTTAATTGAAAATAGTCTCAAGCATAATGCTGATTTGAACCTGTTGCAGATTAAGCTTACGTCGCTGGATGTGGTTGATCCTTTGCTTCTTCAGCGCACAAGGGAGCCAGGGAAAGGAGGAAAGTATTGGCAGATTATCTTTCAAGATGATGGTCGGGGTCTACCCCAGCAGCGTAAGGAGCGGATTTTCCTGCCCCTTGAAACGACGGCGCTTGAAAAGAAGGGGAGCGGAATGGGGCTCTTCATCATCCGCCGCACCTTAGAAAAGATGGGGGGCCGGATCGCTGAGACGGGAGAGAAAGGGGCCCGTTTTGAGCTTCTTCTTCCCTATAAGGATAACGCAGGATTAAGTGTCTTAGGAGACGACGATGCCGAATGAAGTATCGCTGGATAATGTCCAGCTTTTGCTCGTGGAAGATGACAAAGGGTTCGCGGAACAGTTGGTCAAATCGCTGGGCAAACGGGGCTATCAACAAATTACGGTTGCCAAGGATGCCGCCGAGACCAAAACTCTTTTAGAAGCGAAAGCTTACGACCTGATTATCGCCGACATGCGGTTGGGGCAAGACAAGGCTGGGGGCTTTGGGATTTTGGAAATGGTGAAGCAGAAAGGGATTACCTCGGCGTTGATTGTCCTTACGGCGAATGATACGGTTGTTGATTGTCGGCAGGCTTTCAAAGCAGGTGCGTGGGATTACATCTCGAAGAATGGGGACAACCCTGTTAAGGATTTGCATACTTCAATGCAAGAAGCGTTGCGCTATTACAGTACGCGGGGGCGCAGGGCAGATGAGGAATGGCTGGAAGCCCAAATGCCTACCCTGCTGGCGACGTATGGGGGGCAATATCTGGCGGTCTTGAATAAGAAGAAGATCGCGGCGGCCCCGACCAAAGAGGAATTGGCCAAGCTGTTGGTTGAGCAACATTTGCCCTACTATATGCCCGTCGTCAGGTTGATTGGCAACCTGCCCTCCATTGAGGAGTTGATTCAGCGTGGGGAAAGTGATACCCTAGAGTTTAAGAGTACGCTGCGGTGGAGCGTGAAAGGGAATGTACGGGAAGATAACCTTCAGTTCTCTGTCCTGAAGACTATCGTGGCCTTTTTGAACTCTGAAGGGGGAACGCTGTTGATTGGGGTGGCCGATGATGGGACGATCTTTGGGCTAGAGCAAGATTACAAGTTCGTGAAGAACAAAAATCAGGATGGGTTTCAACTGACCTTAGCTGACTTGATCGTATCTCACATCGGGGGGCACTCTATTGACTATCTGAAGATTAGCTTTGCAACAATTGATGCAAAAGAGGTCTGTGCAGTCAATGTACGGAAGGCCAAATCCCCTACCTTTCTACGGGACAGGGAATTTTATATTCGGAGCGTCAACAACTCGCGCACGCTGGAAGGTATTGAAATGATAAACTACATTAAGTCCCATTGGGGCTAGGGAAGGGGAAAGCGGAAGACCTTTGCACCAGGGAGCGGTAAGTGAGCTTGCCGAACTTGCCGCAACCTGCGTCATGAAAGGAGGAAAAACTTATGGCAGCAAATTATCCCTATATCACGAAGGTCGAAGGGGTTTGTGGCGGCGAAGCAATTATCGCAGGCACTAGAATTGCCGTTTGGCACATCGCTGAAAGCTACTATCGCCTTGGTAGGTCGGTAGAAGAGATGTTACTTGATTGGGATTTCATCCAGCCCGCGATGCTTTTTAGCGCATTAGCCTACTATCACGACCATCGAGCAGAAATTCAGCAGGCCATTCAGGTGAATAGCTACGAGTATTGGCACGAACACTATGCCTAATTCGCCCAAATTATATCTAAATGAACATCTCTCTCCCCGTTTAGCTGCTCAATTAAGGCAACATGGGTTTGATGTTGTTTCTACGCAAGAAGTAGGCTTACTGGCTGAAGCGGATGCGGAGCAACTTATTTTTGCTGTAACCCACCAGCGAGCCGTTGTAACGATCAATACAAAGGACTTTGCTCTTCTCCACCAAGAATATCTTGCTCAAGCAAGGGAACACTGGGGGCTTGTCTTTTCAACCCAACAACCAATTGGCGTTCTCTTTCAGAGGTTGCTGCGGTTACTTCATTCTTCTTCAGCAGAAGAATTGCGGAATCAAATCCGCTGGTTGAATGAATTTAAGTGATTCAGAAAGAAGCCCAGCCAGACTTTGCACCCACAGGAGTCCACGGAACCCGTTGGTTGAGCGGTAAGTGAGCTTGTCGAACTTGCCGCAACCAGCGTTCCCTTCGGCAAGCTCAGGGAACGGGTTGAGCGGTAAGTGAGCTTGTCGAACTTGCCGCAACCAGCGTCGCCCGAATTGCTCCCAAACGGCCTTTACGGTTTCCAAAACTGCAAAGGTCTGGGGTGTACAAAATAAACCTAGAACTTTACAATCAAAGGTCTGAAAAAAAGGGCCAGGGAAGGGGCCTTTGGGCTTTTCAAACCCCAAAGGTCGGGAGTAGAAGCAATAAGCAAAGGAACCTTAGACTATGATTTCAGAGCTTCTTCAGGGGCTAAACCCTAAGCAACAGGAGGCTGTGCAAGCGGTGAAGGGGCCCGTCTTGGTCTTAGCGGGGCCAGGGAGCGGGAAAACGCGAGTGCTTACGCAGCGCATCGCCTACCTAATTGAGGAAGAAGGGGTTGACCCGTTTAACATTTTGGCCGTCACCTTCACGAACAAAGCCGCGCAGGAGATGAAAGATCGCCTGGAAGCTTTGCTGGGGCCAGGGCGAGCTACAGCGCTGACCGTTGGGACTTTCCATAGCGTTTGTAGCCGTTTTCTGCGGCGGGAAATTAAGCATCTGGGGCGCAGCCCCGACTTTACCATCTACGATTCGGATGACCAACTGCGCTTAGTCAAGCGGGTTCTCCGCGATTTGAACCTCGACGAAAAGCAAAATTTGCCTCGCACGATTCAGAATAAGATTTCAAAAGCGAAGAATGAGATGCTTGACGCAGCAAAGTTTGCCCAAAGTAAGCAAAACTTCGCCGAGCAAATTACGGCTTCTTGCTACGAGCGCTATCAAGAACTGTTGCTAGAGAGCAATGCGCTTGATTTTGATGACCTTCTGATGACCACGGTGCAAATCTTTCGGCAATTCCCTGAGGTTTTAGCGGCTTATCAGCAGCGCTATACCTACCTTCTCGTTGATGAGTACCAAGATACCAATCGGGTTCAATACCTTCTGGTGAAGAATCTGGCGGCACAGGGGCAAAATGTCTTTGTGGTTGGGGATAATGATCAGAGCGTCTATTCCTTTCGGGGCGCAGACGTGCGGAATATCTTGCAATTTGAACGCGATTACCCTACCGCGCAGGTGATTCTGCTGGAGCAAAACTATCGCAGCACCCAAGCCATCCTTGACGTAGCGCAAGCGGTGATCAAGGGAGGGAAAAAGCAGAAGTATCTGAAGAGCCTTTGGACCGAGAAGCGGGTGGGGGTAAAGGTCTCGTTGCAAGAAGGGTATGACCCTGACGATGAAGCACGGTTAGTGGTTACGGAAATTGAACGGTTGCGGCGGGTGGGAAGCTACCAGTTGAACGATTTTGCCCTTATCTACCGGACCAACGCCCAAAGTCGGGCTTTAGAGGAAGCTTTCCTGGCGCGGGGCCTCCGCTATCAAATCATTGGGGGGATTCGGTTCTACGAGCGCAAGGAGATCAAAGATGTTTTGGCTTATCTGCGCTTACTTCACAACCCCTTTGACCGCGTCAGCCTGGAGCGGGTTCTCGCAACTCCAGGGCGGGGGATTGGCAGCCAAACTGAAGCCGAGCTTCAGCGCTGGGCTACCGCGATGGGGGTTCCCATCTATCAGTCCCTTCTGGCTTTGGCAAACTTGGAACAGGGCGAAACTCCGCTGGGGCTTCAAGTACCTTTCAACACCCGGGCCCGCAAGGCCCTTCTCTCCTTCCTCAAAAGTATTGAGGATTTGAGGGCTATCAGTACCACGTTCGACCTTGTTGGTTTAATTGACGCGCTTTTGGAACAGCTAAAGCTCCAGGAGATTCTGCGGAAGGAGTATGGGCAGGATGAAGGGGAAGAACGGTGGGCAAATATCCTAGAGTTACGCAACGTGGCGGGAGAGTTTACTTGCTTGCCAAGGGAGCAACAACTGGCGACCTTTCTGGCTGAAGTAGCTTTGGTTTCAGATACAGATAGCCTCAAAGATCAGGCGGAGGCCGTAACGTGTATTACCCTTCACCAGGCCAAAGGTCTGGAATATCCCGTAGTCTTTCTGATCGGTTTGGAAGAAGGTTTGCTCCCCCACAGTCGCTCCCTTGATAATCAAGATACCATTGAAGAGGAGCGGCGGCTTTTCTACGTGGGGGCCACCCGTGCAAAGGAACGGCTTTACTTACTTTATACTTTTCGGCGGTCATTTTATGGGCAATGGATTACAAGTACCCCGTCGCGCTTTCTCGCCGATATTCCCCCCGACCTTATCAACCGTCCGGCCCAACCCAAGAAGCTTGTCCAGCCGCCCGAAAATACTTTGGTTCCGCGCAACGGCCCGCGCCTTGTTGCGCCCCTTAGTAATCAAGGGCCTTCTGAACCTCGGCGTTTGAATTCGCCCATCTCTAGCAAAGGTTCTGTCCTAAGCTCTGGGCCAACAGAAAGGATTTTTCTCCCTGGGCAACGGGTCCGGCATCAACGGTTTGGGGAAGGGGTGGTTGTAAGCAGCAAGTTGGTCGAAGATGATGAGGAGGTTACGGTAGATTTTCTCTTCAAAGGTCAGAAACGGATGCTGGCAAACCTTGCCAAGCTTGAACAACTTGAACCGTAAATCGCTAAACAATGGTAGAGGTTGAACAATGAACAAACGACTCTTCTGGTTCCTCACGCTGGTCCTTATTCTACCCCTTCTGGGCTGGCCAGCTTCGTCCGCCAAAGCGGCCCCGCTCGCGGTTGAAAATGCCGCTTTCGCCTACTTCCCTGAAACGGGGCATACGGTCAGCTTTGAAGCTAAGAAGTTCTTTGATGCTCACGGTGGCCTTGCGATCTTTGGGCTACCTTTGACCGAAGTTATCACCGACACTGAGACGGGGTTGAACGTTCAATACTTTGAACGGGCCCGCTTTGAATTCCATCTCGACCAAAACTCAATCTCCCTCACCCGCTTGGGGAGTCTGCTGACGTTAGAGAACAAAGACCCTGCTTTCCAACGCTTAACGGCCTCTTCGGACCCCAAGCGAACCTTCTTTGCCAAATCGGGCCATACCCTTGGGGGGGCCTTCCAAAATACGTGGGAAAAGCTGGGCGGGGTGGAAATTTGGGGCTACCCAATCTCTGAAGAATTGGTCGAGATCAACTACACTGATCGGATGACCTACTTAGTTCAATACTTTGAGCGAGGGAAATTCATTCATCATCCAGAGTCCACAGGTACGGGCAAAGAGGTAGAAATTGCCAAACTTGGCCGAAAGTTGATAGAACTTTACCCTGCTGCCAAAGGGGCGATGAATGCGGCTCCCCGGATCACCTTGCTGGGCGAAGCAACGACTAGCTTTGCCACTTCCCTCCGCGAACGGGAGTTTAATATCGCTCGCGCCACGGCCTTGCTGAATGGGAAGGTCGTTCCCGCCAACACTGAGTTTTCTTTCAATAATTCGGGGGACTTCAGTGAAAGGAACGGGTTTGTTGATGGCTACGCGATTGTAGGCAATCGGCTGGAGAAGGTTGTCGCGGGGGGGTTGTGCCAAGTAGCTACAACTCTCTTCCGTGCTGTTTCCAATGCGGGTTTGAAAATCACCGAGCGCCATGGGCATACCTTTGTGATCAACTTCTATGAGAACATCCTCGGCTTTGATGCTACGGTCTATGATCCTTCGCCTAATCTGCGCTGGATAAATGATACTTCAGGCCCCATCTATCTTGTTTCAAGTTCCAACGTGCAAGCTGCAACCGTGACCTTCCAAATTTGGGGCCATAGCGACGGGCGCAGCGCAAAGTATGACGGGCCTTACGTCAGCAACCGCACGGAGCCAGGCCCCGCTGTTTGGGAATACAACGCCAGTTTGCCCAGAGGGACAACGCAACAGCTTGTGCATGGTCGGGCGGGAATGGATGTGGTTTATAATCGCACCGTGACCTTACCTAACGGGCGAGTTTTGCACCAAGATTCCTTCAAGACAAACTACAAACCCTGGGCCGATTTCTACATCTATGGGCCAGGCGTGCAGCCCCGCTAGGCTCCCTTTACCGTTCTGGGCCCTCAGGCTTGGGTGAAGTTTGAGGGCCTTTACACTACACTTTCTTTGTGGTAAAAGCATCTGAAACTCTTTAATCTTGGAGACCGCTGGCTTTAGTCAACCATCTGAGCAACGGCTAAAGCCGTTGATTCCTAGGTCCCAAAGGAACTTTCTACCTCGGAGTCCACCAGCTAAAGCTGGGGCCTCCAAGAGCTTGAGTTTCAGCCTAGAGGTTAATCAATGAACAAACGGCTCTTCTGGTTCTTCACGCTGGCCTTTCTCTTACCTTTTCTAGGTTGGCCAGCTTCGACCACCACAGCGGCCCCCCTCGCGGTTGAAAATGCGGATTTTGCCTACTTTCCCGAAACGGGACGAATGGTTAGCGCTGAAGCTAAGAAGTTCTTTGAAACCCACGGTGGCCTTGCGACCTTTGGGCTACCGTTGACTGAAGTCATCTCTGATACCGAGACGGGTTTGAATGTTCAATACTTTGAACGGGCCCGTTTTGAATTTCGTTCTGAAGGGAATTCCAAAACCTTTATCTGTCTCACGTGGCTAGGAACTCTCCTTACGTGGGGGAGTAAAGAGCCTGCTTTCCAACGCCTAACTGCTTCCTCTGACCCTCAGCGGACCTTCTTTCCCGAAGCGGGCCATACCCTTGGGGGGGCCTTCAAAAATACGTGGGAAACGCGAGGTGGGTTAGACCTTTGGGGCCACCCGATCTCTGAAGAATTTTATGAGATCAACAATGCTGAGAAGGCGACCTACTTAGTTCAATACTTTGAGAAGGGCAAGTTTATTTATCATCCCAAGGCCATAGGTACGCCTAAAGAAGTAGAATTTGCAGACCTTGGCCGCCAATTGCTTGAACGTTACCCCGCTGCGAAAGAGGCAATGAAAGCTCCTCCCCGCATGACCTTGCTGGGCGAAGCAACGACCTTCTTTGCAAATTCCCCTCCTGAGCGCGAGCTTAATGTCGTCCTTGGGACGACCTTGTTGCATGGCAAGATCGTCCCCGCCAATGCTCAATTTTCTTTCAATAATTCGGGGGATTTTACGGCAAGGAGTGGCTTTGTTGAGGGCTACGGGATTGTGGGGAATCGGCTGGAGAAGATGATCGCGGGCGGCTTGTGCCAAGTATCTACGACCCTCTTTCGGGCGGTGGCTAATACGGGTCTGAAGATCACCGAGCGCCATGGACATACCTTTGCCCTGAGCTTCTATGAAAACATCCTTGGCTTTGATGCTGCGGTGCAGGATCCTGGCCTCGATCTGCGCTGGATCAATGATACTTCAGCCCCCGTCTATCTCCTTTCAAGTTCCAATGTACCCTCCGCAACCGTGACCGTCCAGCTTTGGGGCTTCTCTAATGACAGGCGGATGGTGAAGTATGACGGGCCTTACATCAGTAAGCGCGTCGAACCTGGCTCCCCCGTTTGGGAATACGATGCCAGTTTGCCCAAAGGGACAACGCAACAAGTTGCCCATAGGCGAGCGGGAATGAATGTGGTTTATAACCGTACCGTGACTTTACCTAGCGGGCAAGTTTTGCACCGCGACTCTTTCAAAACAAAATACAACCCCTTGCCTGATTTCTACACCTACGGGCCAGGTGTGCGGCCTCCCCGCTAAGACCTTTACCGCTTGTTTCTTGGGGCCTTTACGCTAGATTTGACTTGTGGTAGAATAAGTTGCCCATAACTCAGTTAGATAAGGAATAACTATGAAGGAAACCCTACAAAGAAGACTATTCACGCTCACCTTATTCACGATTTGGATTCTCGGTTTGGCAAGTTGTGGTTCAAACCCTACCGCAAATTCGCCCCTCGGCAGACCTTCCGTAACCCCAAAAAGTTTCGCGGCCAAAGAGCTAGAGAGTATTGATTCCAGCGCTGACTTGCAATTCTTTCACTACATCCACCATGACTGGGGGGTCAAGATTATGGCGGATGTGGTTGGGAAGTTTGAGGAAGCAAACCCTAAAATCAAGGTTGCGAACAATTCTGTGGATATGGAAATCTTCAAAATCTCGGCTCCCGTGATGTTGCAAACCACGGACCTGCCTGATGTTCTCTCTTTGTGGCCTGGAGTGCGGGTGCAAGCGGCGGTTGAAGCTGCTACCTTGCAACCCCTTGATGACCTTTGGGCGAAGGAGAAGTTTGACCAGGTCTTTTCAAAGGTCCTTGCGGCCAATTCGACCTACAAGGGACAGAAGTATGTTGTCCCCTTTTGCTATCACTACTTCGCCTTTTTTTATAACAAGAAGCTCTTTACAACCATCGGGGCTGAAGTTCCCCAAAGTTGGGCCGAACTCAAGGCCATTGCTGAAAAGTTTAAGCAGCATGGGCTTCCCGCTTTTGCGCTAGGTTCACGGGAGCGCTGGCCGGCCCAGACTTGGTTCGATTATCTGCTCCTCCGCACGGCGGGGCCCACTTATCGCGCTGAATTGATGGCGGGCAAACGGGCCTACACTGACCCTGAGGTAGTCCGCGTGATGCAGCTTTGGCAAGAACTCTTTGATGCGGGCTACTTCTACCCCAATGCTAATGGTTATGGGTGGGACGAAGCTGCCAAATTTGTCGCAGAGGGTAAAGCGGCTATGACCCTCATTGGTTCGTGGACAGTGGGCTATTACAAGGATACCCTAAAACTTACGGAGGATAAGGATTTTGGCTACTTTGCTTTTCCCTTAGTCGATGAAGGGATTCCACCCGTCGGGGTCGCAAGTATTGATGGCCTTGTGATGGCGAAGAAGGCTCGGCACCCCGGCGCGGCCCAAAAATTCCTGACCTTCTGGACCTCTGAGGAGGTCCAAAAAACCTGGACCGTTAAACAAGGGTCGCTGCCTGCCAGTTCGCAAGTTGACCGCAAAAACTATAATCCCCTGATGCAACGGATCTTGCAAGAAATTGATACCATGCAAACCTTGGCCCTTAACTATGATCTATCGACCACCGCACCGATGGCTGAGGTTGGCTTAGATAGCTTCTCGGATTTTGTCGCTCGCCCCGCCGATTATCCCCAAATCCTTCAGAAGCTTGAGAAGAAGCGGCAAGAAATCTTCAAAAGCCCCTAAGCAGTCGCTGGGCATAACGAGTAGGATAGGCATTCTGCCTGTCTGCGACTCAGCCTCAAGTAACAAGTAGGCCAGGCATCCTGCCGGGCTGCGACTCAGGCCTTTGCGGTCTGAAAGATCGTAAAGGCCTTCCCAGAGCAGACTTCTAGAAGTATCATCTCGTTCATTGAATCTTGGAGAATCCTAGATGCCTATTTTAGCGGTATACCTTTTGCATCCAGAGCAACACCCCCTGACGGGGATTGGAAGATCATTTTTGGGCTACGACATTCGCACGGGGCAAGTTTCAACCCCCTTGTTGGCCCATAACCCTGACTTGCAGGACTTTGCAGCTTGGCTTGAGCAAGCGCGGACCTTTGGGTTCCACGCGACCTTAGGCGATGCGTTGGAATATAGCGCGGACGACGTTGCTGAAATCAAAGCGCGGCTCGCTTGGCTTGCAAGCCGCATCCCATCCTTTACGCTGGTGAATGGTCGGTTCCACGCCATGGCAAAGTACGGTTCAAGGACCTTGTGTCTCACCTACGACTCGCCCAGCGGAGAATTGCAAAACTTGCAAAACTTGATCGTGACGCTGATCAACGTGCTATACCATTCCAGTCCCTTTTACGAGCCCTATCTTAGCTCTTACACAGCAGATGATAGCTACCACACCATTCGTTATGGTGTGCCCCACCATCGCATTCTGGACAAGTTTGACCTGCATTTTGCCCTGATAACCAGCCTTCCAGACGAACAAAGGTGGCAGTTGGTCAAGCAGTTGTTGCTTGAACAGACCGGACTGTTCCAAAACGAAGAAGACCGCAGGTGTCTCGTTGATGCGATCTACTTGGTTGAGAAGCAGGAAACGGGATTTTTCCAGGTAGTTGAGCGGTTCCCGCTTCTTGGGAGCAGGGCTACGGAAAGTGAGGTGTGACGAATTTTCCTCGGCTATTGCAATCGATCTCTATTTGTGCTAATATGTAAGAAGTTTGTTTGATGGTAAGGTATAGTGCCTTTGTTCTATTAGCAAGGCTCATTTTTAGGTTGATGTCCGTCTGAAAAGTTTAGGTGGATAGGTAACTCCAAATGTCTGATCAATTAGACCTCACGGCGTTTGTACTCTGGGCCACAGAGAAGCTACAAATCAACCGTCAGATTTCTGATCTACGGTCTGCTCACCCTGGATTAACGAAAGATGAACTAGCGGATAAATGGGCCGACAAAATATGTTGGCTTTATGCAACTGAAGGTGCAGTTACCGCTTTGCCAAGTGCAATTCCTGGTATAGGCACAATGGCTCAAATTGGAATCGAAGTTGGTGCCATATCAGCCGACCTTACTTGTATGCTCGTTTTCATGGTGGGTATGGTAAGTGGAGTAGGTCAAATTTACGAGAGAGATACAGAGGCTCCCTTTAATCAAGAGTTTGTCAAAATACTTGGCCTTTGGTGTGGAGTTTTTACTTTAGGGAGAGAACCTGTTGTTCGCGTTGCAGCAAAAGTAGCTGTCGCTCAGTTTAAACGTGTGCCCGGAGAAGTCTTCAAGCGAATCAATCAAAAAGTCGGAGCGACTATTGTCACAAAATTCGGAATGAAACGTGGCGGTATCGCGGTTGGTCGATTAGTGCCATTCGGCGTTGGTGCTTTAGTTGGCGGCGGGTTCAATTTTGTAACCATGAATGGCTTTAAGCAGTTCGCTATTGATTACTACAAAACCGAAAATGGTTCTCTTGTTAAAACCGAAGATAAAACCGACGATGGTTTTCTTTTTGAAACCGACGATGGTTTTCTTTTTGAAACCGACGATGGTTTTCTTTCTGAACAGCAAGCCTAACGGTCCGATTCAGCGCACCCGCGCCAAGAAGCGACGTGCTGATTGCTGCCGCAAGGTGGCGCGAAATTGATCGCGCCACAACCTGTGCCATCACGTTGGTCAAGACAAATAAACATAAAGAATCCCTCAGACTACTTTCTTCCAAACGTTCCCAAGACTCGCGTCAACTCTTTTAAGGTTTCATCCTTCAGGCCTTTGCGGGCTCGCAGACCAGACCGCAAAGGCCTTCCCAACTAACCTACCATTCTATCCGCCAAAGCCTTATCGTCCTATCATAAGACCCAGAAGCGATGATTTGACCATCAGGCGAGAAAGCTACACTGAGTACACTATCTGTATGCCCATCTAATGTCCAAAGAAGCTTACCATCCCACAGTTGTATGGTCTGATCACTAGACCCAAAGGACAGGATTTGCCCATCAGGAGAGAAAGCCACGCTGGTTACAACGCCTGTAAGCCCATCTAGGGTATGGAGAAGTTTACCATCGCTCACCCGCCACAGTTTTATGGTCTGATCACTAGACCCAGAGGCCAGGCTTTGCCCATCGGGAGCGAAAGCCACACTAAATACAAATTCTTCATGCCCTTCTAGGGTATGGAGAAGGGAACCATCGCTCACCCGCCACAGTTTTATGGTATTATCCCCTGACCCAGAGGCCAGGCTTTGCCCATCAGGAGCGAAAGCCACACTAAATACAGGTTTTGTATGTCCCTCCAGACTACGGATAATTATTCCGTCACGCACCCGCCACAGGTTTATGGTATTATCCCCTGACCCAGAGGCAAGAATTCGCCCATCAGGAGCGAAAGCCACGCTGGTTACAGCGCCTGTAAGCCCCTCTAGGGTATGGAGAAGGGAACCATCGCTCACCCACCACAGTTTTATGGTCCCATCCCCTGACCCAGAGGCAAGAATTCGCCCATCAGGAGTAAAAGCTACACTAAATACAACTTCTTTATGCCCCTCTAGGGTATGGAGAAGTTTACCATCGCTCACACGCCACAGTTTTAGGGTCTCATCCCTTGACCCAGAGGCCAGAATTCGCCCATCAGGAGCGAAAGCTACGCTGTTTACTTGGTCTGTATGACTCACAAGAGTATTGATATTGAGAAGATGGGGCTCAGGTTGAGGGACAGGCGTGGGTGCTGGCTCTGGCGCAGGCGTAGGCTCAGGTTGCGGCGCAGGCGCAACCCCCCAAAGCCTTAGCGTTTTGTCCCATGACCCCGAAGCGATGTGTTGCCCATCAGGCGAGAAAGCTACACTGCGTACAACATCTGTATGCCCCTCTAATGTCCAAATAAGCTTACCATCCCACAGTTTTATGGTCTGATCACTAGACCCAAAAGCGATGATTTGCCCATCGGGCGCGAAAACCACGCTGGTTACAGTGCATGTAAGCCCCTCTAGGGTATGGAGAAGGGAACCATCACTCACCCGCCACAACTTTATCGTTTTGTCCCCTGACCCAGAGGCCATGATTTGCCCATCGGGAGCGAAAGCTACACTAAATACAAATTCTTCATGCCCTTCTAGGGTATGGAGAAGTTTACCATCGCTCACCCGCCACAGTTTTAGTGTCCCATCCCCTGACCCAGAGGCCAGAATTTGCCCATCGGGAGCGAAGGCTATACTTACACAGCTTGTATGCCACTTTAGGGTATGGAGAAGGGAACCATCGCTCACCCGCCACAACTTTATGGTTTTGTCCATTGAACT
>Ga0316612_1000398_pt1 | contig 13883 bp, 9 predicted proteins | sample MIS2016226_MG_FD_207676 | JGI IMG/M metagenome (GOLD analysis project Ga0316612, IMG submission 207676) | Microbial mat bacterial communities from Middle Island sinkhole, Lake Huron, Michigan, United States - MIS.2016.226 | ecosystem: Environmental > Aquatic > Freshwater > Lake > Sediment... | reverse complement strand
ACAGAGTCTGCATACATTTTGGAATTATTGAATACTTCTTTATCGTTGTCTTCCCAAATTCCAAATAAACTATCTTGAAATTTTTGCATTTCTTTTTCAGAAAAAATTAATTTTTTTCCCATAGAACTCATCGCTATAATAGATGCCATTTTAAAATCTATTTTTTGTGTGGAATTGGGTTTTTGAATTTTGGGCATATCTTTCAAAAATCCTGCAAATGATTGATATTTAGTATTTTCATTTCTTAAAACTTCATATCCTGCTAATGAAGAATAGCAATAAATTCTACTTGCCACTGGTGGTGAAAATACATCGTGAACTATTATTGATGTTATTTTATCCATCGTTTTATGGTATTCGTGAACAGAAATATCTGCCGAAGTGGTTTTTTTACATGATTGTAATAAAAGTACAATAATTAAAACAAAGAAATATCGCATATTAATTTTTTTTCAAATGTAAGATTTTGTAGTAGAATTTTGCTTAATAAAATCTTAATTAATTTGAATTAGATTAATAATTATGTTCATATAGGGGCTTTCAGGAACATAAATACTCAATTTAAAAAATATTTAAATCTAATTAAGTCTAAATTAGATAAATTTTATAACAAAATAGTTATCGATTGAGGAAAAATTCCTCAAATTCTTTTAATTCTTTGATTTCTTGTTCTACAAATTTGGTAAATAATTTTTCACCTACTTGATTTCTTAATGCAGAAATTCCAACATCAATTAGTCTGATTCCTGTATCTGTAAGAAAAATATTATCAAACGAAAATCCTTTTATATCTGAAGGTCTGCGAATATCCCTGTGAACAAATCCGGCCTTATGTAATTGATGTATTTCGTGTTCAAAAGCTTCAAAAATAAGTTGTCTTTTTTCATATTCATAGGCACGAAAATCAATAGGAAATAAGCGTTCCATCACTAAAACTTCTGTATCATTTGGCAATAAATCCAATCGTAAAAAATGGACTACTAAATTATTTATAGAATTGGCATACTTCATTTTTTCAGCTTCCGAACCAATATCTGAACGTGTGTCTTCAAAAAACAACTTTCCTGCTTCGTTTTCTGATAAAGCAATTACTGTATTGTTAGCGCCAGAAGATAATGTTTTCGGATATCTTTTTTTCATTTCTGAAATGATTTTATTTTCAAATATAGTGTATTTATTTTACCTCATTCAAAATCAGTTTGTTGTTGTTTGCCACTGAAATTATATAGTTTTTATTCTGAATTTTTAGTATTGCAGTTTTATTTATTTGACGAGAAAAATAATTAAATCCAAAATCTAAAATTGGGATAATTTTTTTGTTTGAAAAAATTAAATTTCCTGCATCGGAATCTATATTTCCTAAATAAGGGGATACGTTTTTTGCGTTTCCAATGGCTAAAATAGCTTTGTATTCTGGAATATATAGCAGGTTTTTTAATGGTGAAATTTGTAGTGAATTTGGAAATTGAACAAAAGTTAATTTGGAATTATCATTTCTTAAATATCCTGAAGCCAATGTATGTATTTCAAATTTTTTGGCTTTATTTAATAATTTAGAGTCAAAAATTTGTTCGGTAGTTTTACCTGCAAAATCTTTGTAAAAGACATATTTTTTACCAATTAAACTTACCAATTGACTTTGTAATTCATCTTTTGAATTTATTGGGTAATAGTTGTTGGAATTATACATCGATAAAAAAGTTTCTGTTTTTCCATTTTGGTCGAAATCATCAACATACATTTGTAAAGGTGTTTTTTCATTTGCAAAAAAGCGTGTGTTTATGCCAAAATTTCCCAATAAAAAATCCAAATCGCCATCATTATCTATATCAAATTGTTGTACAGTTTGCCAAAGCCCTGAAATATTTTGTGAAATATATATTGCAGTTTCATTTACCAATTTATTTTTTTTATTGATAAAAATTTGGGGTGAAAACCATTCGCCAATTACTATTAAATCTTGTTTTTTATCTGAATTTATATCTGTCCAAATGGCATCTTTTACCATTCCGACTTTCTGTAAATCTTCATTTTTTTGTATTGAAAAATAGCCTTTCCCATCATTCAACAAAAGATAAGAAATCGGAATTTTTCCAAATTGGTTGGCAACTGCTCTTCCACCAATGAATAAATCCAAATCGCCATCGTTATCATAATCTACACTGCGAACAACAGAAGAATTTTCATAGGTTTTGGGTAGCCTGTTTTCTTCTTTTTTAAAATTTCCTTTCCCATCATTTATGTAAATTCTATTCAATAAAGGCATTGCTTTTCCATAAAATTCTCCACCACCTGAAATAATTATTAAATCTAAATCTTTGTCATTATCCACATCTAAAAATTGACTATCCATATCTTCACACATTCTATCTTTTTCAAAATCTTGAATGATTTTTTCTTTAAATTTTCCATTATTTTGAAGAAATATATGGGATAAATTTCCTTTGCTAGATCCAATAAAAATATCATGTGTTCCATTTCCATCAATATCTCCCACTGATAAAGCGGCACTTTCATTGGTGATTTTATAGGGTATTAATTTTTCTCTATTTAAATCATTGAATTCATTTTCAGGAAGCTGAACGTTTAATCCGAATTCATCTGCAATATTATTTTCAACATTATGTTGGGTTTTATATATGTGTTTTTTTCTATTTTTTGAAGGTGTAAAAGATAGTGTTTGATTGGTTTTAATATTTTTAAGTAGTTCCGTAGTATCATCGTTCCAAATAATTCTCATACTGTCTAATTGCTTGCAATTACCCAAACCAAAATGTATAATTGGTTCTACTGAAGACTGAAAACCTCTAGTTGTTTGCAATTCATTGTAAAATAATTTCCCTTTGTAATAAGCATAAATTTTAGTGCCAATTCCGAAAGTATTTTGGGTGGGGGTTTTAAATTTTACTTTTAAAAAATATTTATTTTCGGTAATGTTTTTAAAAATTTTTGATTTTGAATTGTAATTATTTAACACTAGGTCTAAATCTCCATCGTTATCTAAATCTGTGTAAACTGCTCCATTAGAAATCAGAATATCCTCTTTCATCCAATCATTTGTTTTGTCTATAAATTGGTTGGTCTTTCCTGCGTAAATATAATTTTTTACTGCACCGGAAGCCATTTTATCGATTACTGTTTGGTCTAATTCGCCTGAAGAATTTAGTTTGGAACGAATTTCATCATTGGAAATGTACTTGATATAATCCATATCATTGGGCCGTTTCGCAATTCCTGCTCCAATGAATAAATCGGTATTTCCATCTAAATCAAAATCGGCAAAAAGAGGCGACCAACTCCAATCTGTAGCGGCCACGCCGTACAACCATGCTTGCTCGGAAAAGTGTTTTCCTTGTTGATTTATTTGTAAGCAATTTCGCATTTGTTGTGGTAAATATCCCATTTCGGTTTTCAATTTTTGAATTTCAAAATCGTCATCGTTTGGTGATATTTTAAGATATTTTTCTTCTTTTGGAAGCATATCAATAGAAATTAAATCGGAAAAGCCATCATGATTGATGTCTGCAGCATCATTTCCCATTGAAAATTTGCTAGTTGTGGTAATTTTGTTTTTTCTTTCGTCTTTAAAAGTGCCATTTTGTTGATTGATGTATAGATAATCGTCTTCATGAAAGTCGTTGCTTATGTAGATATCGTCCCAACCATCTTGATTGAAATCGGCAACAGAAATTCCCAAGCCATAAGAAGTTTGACCTCCGTAAATTCCAGCTTCAGTTGAAATATCTATGAATTTTCCCTTGTCATTTCGAAGTAATTTTCCACCTGCATTTTCATTTTTTACATTCCTGTTTTCGCTCGTCCCAAATGTAAGGGGATTGTGTATATTTTGATTGAGTAAATACATATCTAAATCGCCATCTTTATCGAAATCGAAAAAAGAAGCTTGCGTAGAATAATTTTTAAAATCCAAACCAAATTCTTTACTTTTTTCTGAAAATGTTCCGTTTTTATTATTGATATACAACTGGTTTTGGCCTGTAAATTCATTTATTCCTACTACGGAGCAAACGTAAATATCTAACCAACCATCGCCATTTATATCTGTCATTGTGACTCCTGTATCCCAAGTTGAATTGCCTTCAATACCAGCATTTGCTGAAATATCATCAAATTGTAAATTGCCTTTATTTAAGTATAATTTATTTTTCCCTTGATTGGAAACGAAGTATAAATCGGGTAAATTATCATTATTTATATCTCCAACAGAAACGCCACCTCCGTTATAAAAATAGAGATAATCTAAAATATTGGCTTTGCCTTTTTCCTTTACTTCATTAGTGAAATTTACGCCTGAATCATCTGCAGAAACTTCTTGTAAAAGATAGGATTTTTCGCATGATATTAGGATTGATAAAAAGCATAAAATAGAAATTTTTTTTAACATTATTTTTTCTTTTGATAAGCAGTTATATAATTGAGTATTAAATAATTTACTTCATTGTAGCAAAATGAATGGCATCTTCAGACCAAATTGGTGAGGTATTTATGGCTTGAATTATTTTTTCAGGCTCGGAAATTATAGTCCAAATTTCTCTATTTTTTTCTGACATAAAATTTTCAGATATACATTTTTCAAGCATTTCAATTAGTGGGTTATAAAAGCCATCTGTGTTTAAAATTACTATTGGTTTTGTGAATAAACCCAATCTTTTTAAGGTAATCGCTTCAAATAGTTCTTCTAAAGTTCCACTACCTCCAGGCAGGGCAATTAAGGCATCTATTCCAATTAAAAATTTTTCTTTTCGTTCCGCCATTGTTTCGGTAAAATGAAATTCACTTACATTTTTATGTGCCCATTCTACTTCTTTCATGAAATGAGGCATAATTCCTGTTATTTTTCCTCCTTTTAAAATTACAGTGTCTGCTAATTTCCCCATTAATCCTAAGGCCCCGCCACCAAAAACTACTTCAATTTTGTTTTCTACTAAAATAGAGGCTAATTTTTCTGTATCATCAAAAAATTTTTGACTTATTTGATTACTCGAAGCACAATATATACAAACTTTTTTTATCATATTTGCTTTTTTAAATCAATCTCAAACAAACAACAATCATCATATTGATAGTGTGCGGGGAGTCCTTCTGTACTTTTCAATTTTATATATCCCAAATACTCAAAACCACATAAAGTATAATGTTCGATAAGTTTTTTATTTTCGCCAATTGTGTCCATTCGAATAAAGGTTTTGTAATGTTCTTTACAATATTCTTTTGCCCATTCAACAATTATTTTAACGAAATTACTACCTCTAAATTCAGGATTTGTAGCAATTCTATGTATATAAATAGATTCGGAATTGTCTTTTTCTTCCCAAATTTGTGGGTCATTAAATGTAATTGCAAAAATACAAGCAATTTTCCCGTCAATTAATAATTTGAATTGCCTATTTTCTTTGATTTCAGTCTCCACCAATATTTGTTCAAATTCTGGCCAAACTACGTGGAATCTTGTTTTTTGATATTCAGAAGCTAAATTGTATAACCTGAAAATTTCATTAATATCAGAAGGAGTGCTGTTTGTTATCATGTTTTTTTTCTAACCTGACAGTTCTGAGAGTCCTGTCAAGGTTATATTTTTATTTATTTTAATACTTATTTTAAATTTTCAAAACCTGTCAGAACTTCCGCTTCGCTTCTGATCTTACAGGTTCTATCAAATCCCATAAATTTCCATATAAATCAGCAAAAACCAATACTTTTCCATACGATTCTACTTTGGGTTCCCGAATTATTTTTACTTCATTTACAATTAAATTTTGATAATCTCTTTCAAAATTATCGGTATATAAAAACATGAAAACTCTTCCTCCACTTTGGTTTCCAATGAATTTTTTCTGTTCCTCATTACTTGCTTTTGCTAATAGAATTTTACATTCTTTTGCATTTTTGGGTGCAATTAAAACCCATCTTTTGAATTCATCTAATTTTGTATCTTCAATTAAATCAAAACCTAATTTTTGAGTATAAAAAGCAATGGCATGGTCGTAATCCTCTACCAAAAGTGCAATGTGTGCGATATATTGGGTCATATAATTATTTTTCAACCCTTCCAGAGTTTGAAACTCTGGAAGGGTTTTGGTTATTTAAACTTAAACACTTTCGGAACTCCATTATTCATTCCTAATATTAATTTATTATCAACAAATAATATATTTCTTACTTGTCCATTATACTGTAAGCCAGACATATATGGTGGAATCCATGTAAAATTTCCCTTCCCATTTCCAAGGAAAATATCGCCTGAAAAACTGTCATCTCGTGAAAATTGCGGGCGCAAATTGTAATTGTTTCCAGCTAAAATTATGTCTAGATTTCCATCTGTATTCATATCAAAACATTGGATAGAATAGACGGATGAAAACTGAGCTTGAGCTGGCAAAGGAATGAGTTTAAAATTTCCTTTTCCGTTGTTTATGGCAACTAGGCTTCTTCTTTCATTTACCATCTTTTCAATGGTATTTTCTTGTTCCTTTGAGGTGAAAATTTCTTGATATGATTTTTTTGCGTACTCTGAAAAAGCTAAATTTTCTTTCTTTAAAACTGGAAGTTGTGCTGCAATTTCTCTTCTAGAATGAATGGGCTTGTCTTTTCCTTCAGTAAAATGGGTAAAAATAGCTTCGGTAGTTCCGTTTTTATCATAATCTTTTACAAACATTTTTGCGGGGGTTGAATTATCAGCAAAATATATGTTGTTTTGACCATTATTGCCTAAAACTAAATCCAAATCGCCATCTTTATCTACATCAACAGCCAAAATACTGTGCCACCAGCCAAAACTGTTTTCTAATCCTGAATCGGGTTTTAAATCCATTTTTTTTCCTGTATTCATAAAAATTTTTGGCGACATCCAATCGCCTAAAACAATTAAATCTTTTCGATTATCACCGTTAATATCTTCCCAAATTGCATCATTCACCATTCCACAAGATTTTAAATCTTTTGCCACAAAATCAGTTACTTCTTTAAAATTTCCTTTGCCATCGTTTTGCATTAAAGTGTTTTGAGTATGAGCACCATAAATTTTTGATACACAATTATTTCCGAAAAATAAATCTACAAAACCATCATTATTAAAATCAAATGCTGCCACTACCGAAGTATTTGATTTTACTGAATTTATGTTGTAGTTTACTGCATTAAAATTACCTTTTCCATCGTTAAAATAAAGTCTGTCACGATAAAATTCACTACCTTCAATCAAAGTATTTCCGCCACTTCCTACAATTAAATCTAAATCTTTGTCGTTATCTACATCAACCATTACGGCCGAAACATCTTCAAAACCTTTGTCTTTTTCCAATAAAGGATTGGTTATTGCTTGAAAATTTCCATTTATATTCAAATAAATTTTTCCTTCCTGTCCTAAAGCTCCACCGATGAAAACATCTTCAAAACCATCTCCATTTACATCACCTTTTGCCATTGCTGGCCCTTCACAGGAAAGCATCGATGGAATTAATCCTTCTGAATCGAAATCGTAATAAATATTTTCTTTGTGAGCTGAAAATTGGGAAGGAATTTCAGTAAAATATAGGTTTTGAATATTTTCATTTTCAGGAATAAAAGTAGCATTTGCATTTTTTATATCAAATTCTAATTGAGAATTGGATTTTATTTCGGTTTTAATTATTTGCATTTTATTATTATCCCAAACTACAACCAAAGAATCTATTTTCTTGCCTTTTTCCAAACCGAAAATCAAAGGAAAATCCACAGAAGATTGAAAGCCCCGAGAAGGATATTGTTCTCTTTTTTGAACTGAATTTCCTGCATATAAATACACTGAAGTACCAATTGCATTTCGATTTTGTTCGCTTCCTTTCAAATGAATTTTTAAAAAATCGGAACCTTTTTGTTTGGCTTTGTTTTCAAACAAAAGGGCGGTAGAATTTACATTATTTACAACCAAATCTAAATCACCATCGTTGTCTAAATCAGCATAAGACGAACCGCTGGAAAATGTAGGAAAAGCCAAACCCCAAGCGGAGGATTTATTAGAAAATGTTAAATTTTTATTGTTTTGAAATGCATAGTTTGGTATGGGAGTTGTGGGCATTTTTGCAATAATGGAATCAACACTTTTTTTAATATCAGAAACTTCCATTTTTTTAATAATGTCGTTAGCAAAAAAGTCCATAAAATCATTATCTGTTAAATCATGTTTTATTCCGTTTGAGACATAAATATCGTTAAACCCATCACTATCCATATCGAATATTAATGCGCCCCAACTCCAATCTGTAGCTGCGGTTCCGCTGTAAAATGCAATATCTGAAAATGTGCCATTTCCTTGATTTAATTGCAATGTATTTTGCATAAATTGGTGATAAAAACCAACGGCTTGTTTTTGATTTGTAACATCATAAGTTTCAAAATTGGTTGTTTGTTTTAGTCTTGTATCGTTTTCAGGAAGCATTTCGGTTACAAAAATTTCCGGTTTTCCATCGTTGTTTATATCTTGCATATCAGCTCCCATAGAAGCGATGGACGAATGTTTAATTCTTTTCTCAAATTCATCTTTAAAAGTTCCGTTTTTTTGGTTGATGTATAAATAATCTCTTTCAAAAAAATCGTTTGAAATATATATATCAGTCCAATTATCACCGTTAACATCTCCTACAGTAATTCCTAAACCAAAGGCTTGTAAACTTTGAAAAATACCCGCTTTTTCAGAAACATCTTCAAATTTTCCATTGTTGTTTTGTAATAATTTATCTCCTCCGCCTTTGTAATCATCAGGAACTTGCCATTCATCATCTTTTATGTCTCGCCTGTTTTCATAGGCTAAAGCACTTACAGGAATTGGGCTGTTAGCCAAAATATAACAATCTAAATCTCCATCTTTATCGTAATCAAAAAAAGCAGCTTGAATAGAAAATCCATCGATATCTAAGCCAAAATCCTTGGCTTTTTCTTCAAACTTTTGATTTCCTTTATTGATAAATAATTCATTTTTTCGTTTTTCATTTGTTTTGAAACCAGCATGGCAAACATAAATATCCATTAATCCATCATTATTAATATCTACAAAAGTAACACCTGTACTCCAAGTTCCGTTGCCTTCCACACCTGCTTTTTTAGAAATATCTTCAAATTTCATATTACCTTTATTCAAATACAATTTATTTTTACCTTGATTTGAAGTGAAGAATATATCGGGTAGTTTGTCGTTGTTTATATCTGCAATTCCAACGCCACCACCGTTGTAAAAATTTCGATACGAAAAAATGTTTAGTTCTTCGGTGTCGTTTATTTGGTTTTTAAAATTGATGTTGGAATGAAGCGAATCAATTTTCACGAATAATGCGTCTTTTGGCGCTTCATACATTTTATCTTTCTTGCAAGAATTAAAAATGAAAAGAAGGATTAAAAATGAAATATATTTTTGCATTGAAGATTGAATTTGTTTATTAATTGAAAATATTTCTTTAGTGTTCATTTTATTTTTCAAATATAAAAATACTTTACATATTTCGCTGAAATATGTAAAGCATTATTGCAGTTTTCTTAATTTTAAATTAGCTATATTAAAACCTGTCAGAACTTCCGCTTGGCTACAGACCTGACATGTTTGAGAAACGAAATCTTGTAAGGTTTTAAAAATTGGCTGAAAAATAGTTGCTGAAAAATAATAAAAACCTATACTTAATTATCTACAATTCCAAAATCAATCAGAACCATCATTTTTTCCTCTATTAATTGCATAATTTCCCATTTTCTTTCCATTTTTCAAACCTTCTTCACTATCAAATCTGAAATGAATACACGCATATACGCGTGAATCTGCCGCTTCTTGTGCTTTTTGGATAAAACTATTTGTATTTTCAGGAAAAATATAACTTAAAACAGAAGCAGCGGCGCCAGAAAAAGAGGAATGTCCTGAAGTATAAGCGGGAAAATTAGGAATCCCAATAGGAGTTGTAATGCTAGAATCCACGGTTGTTGGACGAGCTAAAAAATAATAATATTTAGCATCCCAACAAGCTGTTCCGGCATCTTGAATGGCGGTAGAAACCAAAGCCATGGTTCTAGCTGCTCGTAATTCATTCATTTTATGAGAATAAACATTATCACAAGCAATTTTATTCCAATGGCCGGGAGGCGTTTGGGTAGAAGTACCATCAGCCCAAAAATTAGCAATTTTTATTTGTTCTTGTGTTCTGTGATCACGATAATATTTTAGTTCAGAAATATTTTGTTTAAATTCATCAGAATTTACTGTTGGTGGTGGTGGTGGACGGTTGATAATCATATCGTTATAGGTTAAATTCCATGTTTTTACTTTTCCTAAATTAGGTAATAAGGGCGGTCTTGCAGGAATTTCTAAACTTTTCCATATTTCAGTAGTTCCACGGGATTGTGCATCGGCTATCATTGCGGGAACATTAGATTGATTGCCGGCTCCACTAAATCCATCGGTTTTGGCATATAGTAAAACTTTTGCTGCAATGGCTTTCCCGATACTTTCACCAGCATCTATATCGCTTTGCATATTTGCTCCGGCCCACAATCTACTTTGTTGATGTTCCGTTGCTAATTTAGTCCAATATTGAATTTCATTTGGGAATAAGACTTTTAAGATTTCTCTTGAAGCAGCTGCAATTGCTGCATCTTCGGAAGGATAAGTAGGGAGTGCAATATTTTGTGGAACAGATGTTTTTATATTTGAGTTGTAGGTTGAGGGTGCCATTCTCATATATTTCATTTTTACATTCCAAACTGTAACAGCAGCATCGTATTGTGCAACGGCTAATAAGGCAAAAACGCGAGAAACATAATCTGGGTTTGCAAATGGATATTTAGGGAGTGCAGATGGATTATTTACATCAGGGGCATCGTATTTTCCAGTAGTAGGATTAAATTTGGGTAAATCATTGTAGGTTACAGCAATTTCTCTGGTTAATTCATGCCAACGCATGGTTCCACCTGCAGCCCAATAATTGGCTTTTGATTTTTGCTCGGAAGTTGCATTTTGAGTTGTATTTTGTAATTGTGTTATTTCTGTTAGATATTCAGTAGAGGTAGGCGAACTGGGAGCATTTACTGTAATTTCGGTACCAGAACTTACGATATAGGTTTTCCAATTCCCTCCATTTGTATCAATGGAAGTAAATTCAATGGGGCTTAATTCTTCTTTTTCTAAATCTTTATTACAAGAAAAGAAAGTTAATAGTACGATTGAGAAAAAAAACCTATTTATTTTATTTATCATATTATTTTATTTTAAAATTTACCAATTACATAAGAAATGCCTAAATTATAGGAAATGGACTTACCTATATTTCTACCATTTAACGTATATTGCGTTTCCCCTTCCACGGCCAAACGATTGTTAAAGTAGTATTTACTAAACACACCAATTTTTTGATATTCCATTTGATTGGTAACTTGTGGTGCTTCATTATATCGAATATCATCACCATCTAACCCAAAACTTTGTTCAAATTTCAGTACTGCACGAAAATCATCTTGTGTATAACCAGCTGAAATAGAATAATCTAAGGTATTTTGAACTGGTGCCATGTTTGTGTAATAATATTTGTCTTTATAAATAATAGCATCTTTGTATAATTCCACATCCGATTTATACGTAAATCCACAAACAGCAGTTGCATATAAGCCTGTTTTATGTGTGAAGTTTGCTATTGCTTCTCCATACACATTTTTGCTTCCTAAACCCAAACTTAAGGGCTGAATTTCTACATTATATTTTTGTGTAGGAATAGAGGCACCAACTATAGCGAAAAAATCAAAGAATCCATTTTTCACAAACTTTGTATAAGGGTTATATTTAATAAATAATCCTACATCTTGAAAACCTTTTTGATTATCTAAATATGCAACCGAAGCTGAATTTGAAGAATAATTAATAGTAGCCATTACATTTAATTTATTGGTTAATCCATAATTAAACATATAGCTTAAGGTATGAGATTCAACTTTTCCTAAATTTTCATTATTTCGTAATAAATTGCCTTCCCAATATTTATTGAAATAGGTATAATTGTAATTTATCAAATTACAAAACAAGCCTTTTTTCATCATATAAGCATCGGTAGTAGATTGACTATAAATATATTGCATTGAAAGAATTGAAAATGCAACAATAAAAAACACTCTTTTTTTCATTAAAAAATCACTTATTTTTTGCAAACCTACTGTAAACAAATATAGATATGAATTAATGAAAACTTAATATCTTATTAATTTTGAATTTATGTTGAAGTATTGAGTATTTTTGAAAATAATTTTTCGCATTGAAATATAAAAACATCATCATTTTAAGCATTTTTAGCACCGCAATTATAGCTTTAATTTGGATTCAATATCAGAATTTAAAAGTGAGTTTGGTTTTGACCGAGCAAAAATTTAAACAAGATGTAGGCAAAGTGGTTTTGAAAATTCAAGAAGATTTACAAAACAAAAATGAATTAACGTATTTGATAAGAAGTTCAATATTAAAGGATACAACAGTTTTAAAAATGCCGAAGGACAGTTTGAAAAGTGCCTCTAATTATTTTTTAAATGATTTTTTAGCATCAAGATTAATAGAAAAAGGTATTAATAATCAATTTTCTTTTTCTATATATTCTCCAGATTCTAGTATTTTGCAAAAATCAAAAAAACAAATTTTAATTAATAATGCAGTTAATTTTCCCATCCAACTCAATGGATATTTACCCAATGAATGTAAAAAAAGTTTGTTTTTAAATTTAAAAATTGAAAACAAAAACAGAAATTATTATTTAATATTAAATAAATTAGTAATCCCTTCTTTTTTGTTGATTTTATTAATTTTTTTTCTAGCACTTTGGCTTTTTTATGGCTTACAACAAAAAGGAAAAGTGATAGATATAACCAATGAGTTTATTAATAATTTGACACATGAAATGAAAACACCTGTCTTTTCTATCGGTTTGGCAACCAAAATATTAGAAGGTTCTATTGAAGAAAAAGACAAAAAATTCACCACTATTATAAGAGAGCAAAGTGATAGATTAAAGCATTTGATTGATAAAATATTGCAATTAGCACAGATAGAAAATAAAGGAATTAAATTAGAAAAAGCTGAGTTTGATTTTGCTCCCGTTTTACAAAAAATAGCTATGGAAACACATGCTATATGTGCATTGGAAAACATTAATTTTCAATTTTCAATAACAGATAATCCATGTGTAATTTTTGGCTCTGAAACACATTTACAAAATGCAGTTTTAAATATTATAGACAATGCCATAAAATATTCAAAAGAGAAAAATGAAATATTTTTTACAGTTAATAGTGAAAATAATTTTCTAAAAATCAGTGTAAAAGATTCAGGAATAGGAATTTCAAAAGAAAATCAAAAAAAGGTTTTTGATAAATATTTTCGGGTTTCAGAGAAAGATTTGCATACAGTAAAAGGTTTTGGTTTGGGATTGAATTATGTAAAACAAATAGTAGCATTACACAAGGGGAAAATTCAAGTTCACAGTGAATTAGGTAAAGGAACTGAAATGGTGCTAACTATTCCTTTAAAAAAAATGAAAAATGAGTAGCAAATTAGTATTAGTGGAAGATGATGCCACCTTAGGATTTTTAATGAAAGAATACCTTTCCAGCAAAGCGTTTGATGTTTTTTGGCTACAAAATGGAAAAGAAGCATTGCAATTTTTAGAACAAAATTCAGTTGATTTGGCTATTATCGATGTAATGATGCCCGAAATGGATGGTTTTACCTTAGCCAAAAAAATAAACGAATTGCATTTAAATATTCCTTTTGTATTTCTTACAGCGCGTTCTATGAAAATAGATGCCATAAAAGGACTACAATTGGGGGCGATAGATTACATCAGAAAACCCATAGATGAGGAAGAATTGGT
>Ga0316612_1000397_pt1 | contig 13934 bp, 17 predicted proteins | sample MIS2016226_MG_FD_207676 | JGI IMG/M metagenome (GOLD analysis project Ga0316612, IMG submission 207676) | Microbial mat bacterial communities from Middle Island sinkhole, Lake Huron, Michigan, United States - MIS.2016.226 | ecosystem: Environmental > Aquatic > Freshwater > Lake > Sediment... | reverse complement strand
CCGAAGATGATGTTTTCATCACGAATTAATCTTTCTTTTAATTTTTCCATGATTTCCATCAGAACTCTTTCAGACGCGAGACTTCGGAACTGCCGAAAATTCCGCTGGGGCGCACAAAAAGCACAATCAGCAGAATCAGCAGCGCAATGGCATCCATATAATGCGAAGAAATATAGCCGCCGCCCATTGCCTCGACAATTCCCAGTAAAAGTCCTGCCACGACCGCACCGATGCTGTTGCCTAATCCGCCGACCACTGCCGCACCGAATCCTTTCAACCCAAGCAATGCACCGCGCCCGTAATCCATCTGGATAATCGGCGTAATAATGATTCCGGCAATTCCGCCGATGCCTGCGGACAACGCAAAGGAGAGCATGACCATATTCCGATCATTGATGCCCGCAAGCCGCGCCGAATCACGGTTAATCGAGCAGGCTCTCATCGTTTTGCCAATCATGGTGTAGTTGAAAAAATAGATAAACGCTGCCACAATCATGATCAACATACCGATAATCCACAGCGTCTGAGGGAGAATAGTCGCACCTGCAATTTCAAAGGGCGTTTCAGATGAAAAATGCCGCATAAAATGCGTTCCCTTGCCCCACACGCACATAGCCATTCCTTTCATCAGAATGGAAACAGCAATCGTGATGATAATAAGCCTCAGGACAGAGGCATTTTTTATCGGTGTGATGGTAAATCGTTCCATGAGAATGCCCACCAGCGTTACAAAAAGAACGGTCAGCAGAAATCCTACCGGAATAGCTAAGTTGAGGGTTTTAGTCATTGTTACCATCATCAGCCCGCCCAGCACCACAAATTCGCCCTGAGCCAGATTAATCACGCCGGTCGAATTATAGATGATGTTATAGCCCATTGCCACCATCGCGTAAATGCTACCGCGCTGCAAGCCGATAAATATGAATTGAATCAGGTCTGATAAAGCGTTGTTGTTCATGCGAATATCTCATCTAAGATGCGATTTGAGTTTTCAAAAGTATGTTCTTCAGCAATATGACAATGAGGAATATTCAATTTTTCCAGCATATTTAAAAATTTCAGATAGCCTTTAGGGGTTCTCAGTTCAATCCACTCAACGCCTAACTGTTTAAATTCATTTTTAATTTTTACAAAAGGCATTTTTGAAATTTCAGCTTCAAATTTATTCTTTTTAGATTCTTGTGAGTATTCAATAAACGGGATAAAACAGTTGCCATCAATATTCTCCTGAACATATATCAGAGAATCCCTATCTTCTCAACATAATATTGCTGAAATTATTATAGAAAAAAAGATTGTCCGATGCTTCGGAACCCCGGAGGGTGAAATATGTCATCCCTATTTTCCGATGTATTTAATGCTTTTTCTATAATAATATCAATCCTTCGGATTTGCATAATGCGGAAATATCTTTCAGGTCCGATAAGTTGACAAAGTAAAAGTATAAACCCGGCAATAAATGCCGGGCTGTTTTCGGATATTCTATTTCAGACTGCTGCTTTTCTGCCTTGTTCCACCGCGTTCATATTCATCTCAACAAAACTTTCTTTGCCGTGAAATTCTTCATTCACGCATCGGCGCAGCAATTCAAAATCCACAATTTTGCTTCTGGCGACAAACGCAGACAACGCGACAATATTGGCAATTCTGACGCTGCCCAGATCATTGGCAATGCCGGTTGCCGGAACAATCAGTTCATCTACATCTGTCCTGCCGCAGCGAATCGGAATCAGCGAGCTGTTCACCAGAATCACGCCGCCGGGCTTGACCATCGGCGCAAATTTCTCCAACGACGGACGGTTCATTGCTACCAAGTGCTGGGGATTTTTGATAACCGGCGATCCGATAGGTCTGTCGCTGATAACCACCAGACAATATGCGGTTCCGCCGCGCATTTCCGGTCCGTAAGACGGAATCCACGCCACTTCATAGCCCGCTTCCATCGCCGCATGAGCTAAGATTTTGCCGCTTGCCAAAATTCCCTGACCGCCGAAACCGGCAAACATGACTTCACTTTGCATCGGTTCTTCCTCCTTCAGGGGTTTTGTACTCGCCCAGAGGATAGTAAGGAAGCAGCGTTTCCTCAGTCCATTTTATCGCGTCCAGCGGCGTCATGCCCCAGTTGGTCGGGCAGGTGCTGACCACTTCCACAAAGGTAAAGCAGCGATTTTCCATCTGATATGTGAATGCCTGTTTAATCGCCTTTTTTGCTTTGACAATATATTTGGGCTTAATCACGGTCTGCCGCGTAATATATCCGGTTGTCTGAAGTGCGGCAAGCAGTTCGCACATTTTGATGGGCATTCCGGTCAATGCAACATCACGCCCATACGGAGAAGTCGTGGTGCGCTGCCCCGGCATGGTGGTCGGCGCCATCTGACCGCCGGTCATGCCATAAACTGCATTGTTGACAAAAATCGTGGTGAATTTTTCGCCCCGATTTGCTGCATGAATGATTTCGCCCATGCCGATGCTTGCCAAATCTCCGTCGCCCTGATAGGTGAATGCGATCAGATCAGGTCTGACCCGCTTGATGCCTGTTGCCATTGCAGGCGCACGCCCGTGTGCGGCTTCCTGAAAATCACAGGTAAAATAATTATATGCCAACACCGCGCAACCGACCGGCGCAATGCCGACGGTTTTCCCGCGAATGCCGAGTTCGTCAATCACTTCGGCAACTAAGCGGTGAATCACGCCGTGCGTACAGCCCGGACAGTAGTGCGTATGATTGGTTGAAAGCGCTTCCGGTTTCTGAAAAGTTTTTCCTTTTGCCATATCTACTCCGATTTATGCCGAGCGATAAATCGCCCGGCTATAAGCAAAACCCCGCTAAAGCGGGCTTCAGCCTGCTTCAGCTTATAGCCCTGAAATTTATTTCGGGGCGAATTTATTTATAGCCCAGAATTTCATCGGCTGACCGAGTGTCATAATCCGATAAATCAGAACAACGCTTTGAAATCGCTATAATTTCTTCATAAACATCATGGACTGGGCATTGCTCTTGTTTAAGGATAATAACTCTGACACTACCGGCTATCTGATGAATATAGGAAGACGGTATTTTTATCATGCCATCCCTGATGACAGTTTCAAATTCAACCGCAGACATCATAATAAAGACTTTATGACTCCGATGACTTCTTCCGGTGTCGGCACATCGCCGCCGCATTTGCCATACCACTCCACAGGACGCCTGCCTTTCACGCAGCGATCCACATCTTCCACCATCTGCCCCATGCTCATTTCAATGCTGATCACCTTTTGACAGGATTCTTTTACTGCCGCATCATAAATGGCTTTTTCCGGGAAGGGAAACAGCGTTTGGGGGCGAATCATTCCGATTTCCAGCCCGTCTTCTTTCATCATGTCAATGGCGGTTCTGCATACCCGGCTCATGGTTCCGTAGCTGACTATCAGAATTTTGTAATCGCCGTCAGCATTATAAGCTTCATAACGCACTTCTTCACGCTTCATCTGATCATACTTGGATTTGAGATGCAGGTTATGATCATTGAGCATTTTCGGATCAAGATACAGCGATTTGACCAGATTCGACTTTTTGCTGTTTCTTGTATCCATGCCATTGGTCGCCCAAGCATCTTTATTGGTCGGCTCAGTCCGCAGATGATCGGGAAATTCCACCGGCTCCATCATCTGCCCAATCAGCCCATCGCCTAAAATCATCACCGGATTGCGGTATTTTTCTGCCAACGGAAACGCCAACATCACCATTTCCACTGCTTCCTGAACACTGGCAGGCGCCATGACCAATAAGCGGTAATCGCCGTGTCCGCCGCCTTTGGTAGCTTGAAAATAATCAGCCTGAGACGGCAGAATGCCGCCCAATCCGGGACCGCCGCGAATAATATTGACAAACACCGCCGGACACTGAGAACCCGCAATATAGCTGATGGCTTCGCTCATCAGACTGACGCCCGGACTGGATGAGGTGGTAAAAACTCTTGCCCCGCAGGCTGACGCGCCGAACAGCATATAGCCGACCGCCACTTCGCTTTCGCCCTGCAAAAACATGCCGCCGACCTCAGGCATCCGCTTGGAAAGATATTCGGCAACTTCGGACTGGGGCGTGATCGGATATGCAAAATAATTCAGGCAGCCCGCACGGATTGCCGCTTCTCCGATAGCTTCATTGCCTTTCATCAACACTTTAGCCATAACAAACTCCTTCCTACGCAGCCTTATCTTCGGCAATTTCGGTAATTGTAATTGCCACATCAGGACACATAATACAGCAGGTGCTGCAAAACACGCAATCTTTCGGACGCGCCTGATATGCCGGAAAATAGCCCTTGGTATTGACTTTATCCGATATTTCCAAAACTTTTTTAGGGCATACGGAAACACATAATCCGCAGCCCTTGCAACGATCAATATCTATCACATAATGATAAGCCATTACACTGAATAACTCCTCTCTGTAAAAATGCAAAATGCAAAATGCAAAGTGCAAAGTGGTGAGTTTTATATGATTGCCAATTTTTTCATTCCCAGACTGACAGCCTTTTTCCATGGAGGAACAAGCTGTCTTTCGATGGGTAACACTGGACAGGAAAAACGAGCGGTGTCAATATCCGTCAGCAGGTTTGCCGCGACGGTAACAAATTCGAGGGTCATACCGGTTTCATCAGACAATTGCCTGACAAATTCATATCCCCGATAAATATCTGCGGATGTGGTATCATCCAGCAGATGCGTGTTGCCGATAATGCCGGTAATGGTCATTTTCGAGGCGTTTTCAATCTCTTTACGGAGTCTGAGACACCCATCCACCGTATCCGTAAAGGGTCTGTAGGTGTTCACCACCTGTATCACACGAACAGGCTTGTCCTTCAACGCATCCGCAAGCGCGGCAAGAACTCTTGCGCCTGCGTCATCTCCGCCAACGTCCAGAACAGTCAGCTGGCTTGGCTTTCGGATCATTCCGCCGATAGCAGGCGTTAAAATCGGAAGGTCTGCATGAAGATACTGCTCCGGCGGCAGAACCACTTCGATTCCGAGTTCTGCAAGTGCTTTTCTGGCTTCGCGCGTCCTGAAATAGGGGTTGACCAAATCCAAGTCCGCAACACGGACATCTATGCCTCTGCGTTTCTGATGCACCGCAAGATTGATAGCCACTTCGGTTTTGCCGCTGCCGTAATTTCCGACAATAATGACAATGCCTTCTGATAGAATTTCCATAAGCCTGTCCTGAAAAAAAGTAATCGTAATGAATCTGTGAACACAGGGCTATCTTGTAAGGCTAATTTTCATCTTTGTCAAGGTTTTGGCTTGAACCTTTCAGAATATCTGAGGTATTCATAATGTGGAAATCTTTGAGCCTTCGGGCAATTCATTCAGTGTTCAACAGCCATAGGATGACAAATATGAATTGTCTGAATACGGTCAATATCATTCCTGTATTTCTGTTCCGCATTCCACAAATCTGTTGCCCGTTGTGCATTGAGCCAAAAATCAGCAGAATTTCCGAACAATTTTGAAAGCCGCAATGCCATAACCGGCGATACGGATTGCCTTCCGTGCAGCAATCTGTTCACGCTCTGATAGGATACGCCGAGTGCATTTGCCAAATCCGATGCTGTAAGACCGAAATCGGGCATGAAATCCTCGCGGAGCATTTCGCCGGGATGGGTTGGTTTTATAAGACGTTTCCGATCATTTCTGATGCTCATAAATCGCCTCTCCTCAATGATAATCGGTTATTTCGACATCATACGCCTCACCATCGGCAAAGCGGAAACAAACCCGCCATTGATCGTTGACAGAAATCGAATATTGTCCGTCTCTGTTGCCTTTCAACCGATGCAGACGATTGCTTGTAGGAATTTTCAGGTCATCAAGGCTTTTTGCGAAGTCAATATATTCAAGTCGGCGTATGGTTCTTTTCAATATTTCTGTTGGCAACCGTTTTGATTTTCCGGTTCGGAACACTTCGCTTGTATGTTTGTCCCTGAACGTTTTTATCATATCTGAAACATATATCAAATCCGATATTAATGCAAGAATCAGCTTGAACCTTTCGGAATATCTGAGGTATAGTGTCGGATACGGAGATTGATATGGGCAAATATGAGAAACTTTTTTTTCAATTATTATGAGGATTATCTGATAAGAACATTTTGTTTGACGAATTATGCCAATTGCTTCGGCGTATGGGATTCCAAGAGCGGATACGGGGCAGTCATCGCATATTCAGAAAACAGGATGTCGAAGAAAAGATAATTCTCCAAAAAGAAGGAAACAAAGCCAAGGCATATCAGGTGCGTCAGGTGAGAAACATCCTCTTGAAATACAGATTGAAAGGTGAATAATGTACAGATACGAAATTATCATCTCATGGAGTGATGAGGATCAGGTTTATATTGCCGAAGTGCCGGAACTTCCCGGCTGTATGGCGCATGGCGATTCTCAGGAATCAGCGGTGATGAACGTCAAAAAAGCAATTGCTTTATGGATTGACATTGCTGAAGAATTCGGCGATCCGATTCCCGAACCTCAACGGCGGTGGCTGATGTCAGCATAGAATTTGGGAAAACTAAAAATATCAGTTATTTGACAGAATTTTTTTCATAAAGAAGATGCTACAGGAAAGGTGTATTATTAACAAACGAAGAAAGGATGCAAAATATGCTGGCTAAAACTCATCTTTATTCACTTATTGATATGCTTCCCGAAAGTGAGATATATTCGGCAAAGCGATATTTGGAATTTCTTATCAGCAAAGTCTCTGATCCTTTGTTGCAAACTCTTTTCACCGCCCCTTATGATGATGAACCTGTTGAAAAAGAGGAATTGCAAGCTTTCAGAGAAGCTGAGAAAGATATTTCCGAAGGTAAAACCCAATCTCTTGAGAGTGTTATGCGGGAATTCGGGTTATGAGGATAGAAATCACTAAGTCTGCCAAAAAAGACCTTTCAGATTTGGAACAGACCGACAGAGAACGTATTCTCAGAGCAATTTTCAATTTTCGGGAGCATCCTGAAACGGCAGACATCAGAAAACTTAAAGGAAAGCCCGTGAGATGGCGTCTTCGGGTAGGCGTTTTTCGTATCATTTTTGAAATGAATCAGGAAGAAAATATCATCTATATATTGAGCGTCAGACACCGCAAAGAAGCATATCGGTAGCGATTTTAATCTCTGAGTGTTCAATTTTCCTCCGCTTGCGGCGGGGATGGTTCATTCAGGATTTAAGGATATTTTCATCATTCAATCCTGATTCAGAACCGGGATTACGCTGTTTTTTGAATCAGGATAAAAAGGATTTTGTAAGGATTTAAGGATGATTAAATCTTGTAAAGACTGAATACCGGATTTTTGAAACAGAGCAATTCCAGAAAGATATTCAGGATATCATCAGATCGGGTCAGGAGAAGACTGTCCGAAAATTCAGAGATATTGTTTATCCTCAGTTGCGTCAGCATCCTCATTTCGGATCGAATATCAAAAAACTGAGCGTGAATATATCACGGTTGATCCGGCAAGATGTCATGGAAAAGCATGTATCACCTAACTTTCTTACATCACCGCTGCATAAGTCAAGGTAAATGCTCCGAAGCCTATTGTTCACGCCCGAAAAACAAGACCATATTTCTGACGGGCCATCCTTCCTCAATCGTAACCTGCTTATCCGGCAATCTGACGGAAAACCCCGATGATCTTCCGCCATCCAGACTCAGGGCGCAGTTTATCTTACTGACGCCGAAAGCTTTCGGAAAAGCAGACATACACGATGCCACTTCTGTCAGCGGCATCGGAGAAGCCGATATGACAAGCAACTGATTATCGCCTGATAATGCAACGATGGTGTGTTTCACATTCTGGCTGGCAAGCATCCCGCCGGTTTTCATATCTTCGCTGATCTGACCATTCGGCGTTATCAGAAACGGTCCTGTCTGCAACCCGAAATTGCAATTTTTTATCATCTGCTCCGAATATGCGGCATGAGGCTCTAAGCTGATTTCTCCGTTTTTGCTTATCAGCATCAGCCCTGCCAATACCGGCGAAGTCAGTTTCTTTATTTTGGAAACTATTTTGCCCTGATAAACACACAACCCGTTGGGCGTAAATTCTTTGGTGAAAAACCCGCCGTTGATTCCGGCAATCGCGCCTTTTTCCGCAATCAGCCGCGCAACCGGCGTATAGGTCTTTATATTGCTTGACGGATTGTCGAGCAGTTCCGCCTTATATGAATTTGCCTGAAATAAAGTCATATCTGCGGTGAAATCTTTATAATTGCCTGACTTGGCTTGAAACAGAATTTTTCTGTATTCAGCCGTTTTTGAAATTGCCGTCTGCGCCTGCACAGACACCTGCCATGCAGCATTATTCTCAGCATAAGCACTTTGCGCTGTGAATATCAGAAAACAGATCATTATAGCCGTAGTCAGCTTTGCTTTATCGGCTTCAAACCGATAGGTGCGGCGCACGCTGCTGACAATCCCCTGAGGACGGAATACCATCATCATCACCATAATCGCTCCGAACAGAATCATCCGATAATCTGCAAATGCCCGCAGATATTCGGGCAGCAGAATCAGAACAAATGATCCGACCACCACGCCCGCAGCAGAGCCCATGCCCCCCAAAACCACAATGGATAAAATCATAGCGGATTCTATGAAGGTAAAACTTGCCGGGTTGATAAAGGTATTTTTTGCCGCAAACACCACGCCCATCATGCCTGCCCAGGTTGATCCCAGCGCAAACGCCATCAGCTTGACCTGCGCTTTATCAATCCCCATCGCCTGACAGGCAATTTCATCTTCACGCAGCGCGACCAATGCCCTTCCGATTCGGGAATCCTGAAGACGATTGACCACGAAAATCGTGAACAGGGTTAATCCGATCACCAGAAAATAAGTATAAATCGTAGCGGTTTGCAAAGACATCTTCATTCCGAAAAAGCCGGGGCGGGGAATATTGGCAATGCCGCTGGGACCATAAGAAAACGCATTCCAGTTTTCCAGCACCAGCCGAACAATTTCTCCGAAGCCGAGCGTAACAATTGCCAGATAATCTCCCCTGAGCCTTAACACCGGAAATCCCAGCAATATTCCGAAAATCGCCGCTAAAATCGCGCCAATCGGCAAAGAGACCCAGAAGCCTATGCCGTAATGCTGATGCAGAAGCCCATAAGTATACGCGCCGACCGCATAAAATGCCGCATATCCCAGATTTAAAAGCCCCGCCACCCCGACCACAATATTCAAGCCCAATCCCAGCACCACATACATCAGCGCGGTAATCATAATGTTGGTCTGATATGCGGAAAATATGAACGGGAAAATAATCACAAACACGCAAATCACGCCTGATACCGGCAGATAAATGCTGCGATCCTGCATGATGCGCTGAATCAGTTCCGGATTACTGTTTTCAGCGGTTTCGGTTTTGCGCGATCCTTTTTCTTTACGCGCCAGCAGATACCGCCACACAAACGACAGGACAAAGCTGCCGATGCCGATAAAGAGCATGTTTTTCCAACGCCATTCAATCACCTTTTCCACAGGATTGACCCGGATAACCATGATGGGAAAGGTTAAGAACATGAACCACAGCGATACAAAAAAAGATTTTCCGATTTCTGAAAGATTAAATAGTTTCATCATTACCATCGCCTCAGGGAATATCAATGTTATACGTTTCTTTTAAAAGAATGCCGACCTGTTTCAGCAATTCCTCATCGTTCTCATCAAGCATGATTTTTCCGGCTTTGTTTCTTATGAGTTTTGCAAGAATATTTTCGATGGTATCCTGCCGCGCCTTTTCCTCAGCAAAAATCTGTATCAGTTGAATCGCATACAGATTCCTGTCATTCTCTTTTTCATTGCTGCTGATTCCCTGCTTCAACAGATTTTTCAATCCGTCAATCGGGTACGGCGCAAGCCAGCTTCTCGAATATCTCATATAGTCCGTCAACGCCCCGACTTTATAGCGCATAGACTTATCTTTTAAAGAAGATGCTTCAGAATTTCCGGCAAGAGAACTGAGCAGTTCAACTTTAACTGTTTTTTTATCTTCCTGTGAAAGCCGGTAAGTATCAGGATTGCAAAGATACGCTTTTATTTTCAAGCAGAGAGCTATGGGAAGATAATCACCGTCAAGGTATTTCAGAGAGGTGAGCATATTCTGAAATTTTTCTTCAGAAAAAGAGCAGTCTTTCCGATTATCATAAAATTTTGAGAAAAGGTATTCATCAGTATAAGATGCTGTTTTATAATTAAAAAAAACATCGTTATTAACAGATTCTCCCATAAAAAAAGCTTTACCGGCAAGATAATGAAGACGGGGATTGTCCATTGCCTGAATTCCGGCATTATAAAAATTGTCGTGAATATAAGAAGGCGTGAGAACTTCTCTGAGCAGAATATTTTCAATCTCATCCATCTTAATCACCTTAAGCGACTCTCTGACCGGTTCAATACCTTTAAGCGTTGCTGCGGCTTTTTTAATATCAGCAGCGTGGATGGACTTATTTGTACATAAAATCAGCAGGTCTCCTTCATTAGAAATAAATACTCTTGATTCTGTAAATTCATGGCGCAATGTATTGATAACCATTCCGAGCAGCTCGGAATTAAAACTATAGCCGTTAACCCATTGCATAAATACGCCGTTTTCATGAAGATGTTGCTTTACCAACGCATAAAATTCCTGAGTAAACAGCATGTCAACACCCATAACCCAGGGATTGCTTGGCTCTGAAATAACAATATCCCATTTTTTCGAGCTTCTGCCAAGTACCCGAAACGCATCTGCAATATGAAGCTTTACCTTAGGATTCAGATGAGCCTGATGCGTGGACTCTCCGAATAAGGGAAACGCTTTTACCACAGACGGAGAAATCTCAGCCACATCAATATTTTCCACGTCAGGATAAAGCGTCAGTTCACCAGCCGTAACGCCGGTGCCAAGCCCGATAACCAAAGCATCTTTCCTTTTTTCAGCCAGCAGCGCGGGAATATGCGCCAACAATTTGAGCGTGTATAAATCTTTGCCGCCGGTAGATGAGTCAGATTTGCCATTGACATAAATCGCTCTGGATTTTCTAGTCAGCTCTTTTTTCTCAGATTCTCCGACAGCTACTGTACCCGTAGGTCCATCCTCATAAAACAAGATATTGTGAGCTTTGAAAAAGTGCTGAAAAAAATTCTGAGGACCATAAAAACTGATTTTGGACAGATAGGGGGTTCTGAATGTTCCCACCGAAAAACGTTCTTTTTCATAATATGGCGTGATAACTGCAAAAAGAATTGCAATTCCTGAAATAACAAAACCGGCTGTCGCATATTGCTTTGATCGGGCAGATAAGCAGGTAGAAACTGCGGCAAGAAAGATGGTTATCATAAAAACGGTCGGAATATTGAAAAAATAGAAAAAAACAATTCCGCCGATCAGACTGCCGGTAAGACTGCCTACGGTATTTAATGAAAACAACAGCCCGGAATGCCTGCCGACATTTTTCAAATCTCTTTTCAATTCGTGAAATACAATCGGAACAGTTGCGCCCATAAATCCTACGGGTAAAATCAGCAGAACCGTAAGAACGATAAAGATAAACATATAATAATACCAGAATCCGGCTTCGTTTGACTGAAATCCGATTCTTATCAGATGCGCCCAGTATGTCCAGGTATCCAGCGAAAAATAAATCAGAAACAGCAGGATAGTAATACATAACTGATTGATATACAATATTTTTTTGGAAAGAATGTTGAATTTTCCGACAATATAGCTTCCCACTGCAATAGACAGAATAAACACAGATACGATCATTGAAAATGAATATGACGAAGAGCCTAATGAAAGATTAATCAGGCGGATAAACACATTTTCCAGTGTCATCACATAAAAGCCGCTTAAAAAAGCAACCAGATATAAAATAATATGATTGAATTTCGGCTCATAAATGTCTTCTTCAACGATTTGTGATATGTCTTCAGTGCTTTCAAGATTCGGAACAAAATAAAAAAATAAGAATGCCGCAAGATTCAGAAAAGCAGTTCCCATCACGGTCAGGGGCAGCCCGTAAGCAGGAATAAGATAAAATCCGGCTATCAGCGTTCCGATAAACGCGCCCGCAGTATTAATGGCATATACGTTGGCGTGAACATGGGTTGCCTCGCCGATATTTCTGGAGATAGCGCGGGTTAAAAACGGAATGGTTCCGCCCATGCAGATTGTGGGAATGCCGATAAGCACGGCGGAACAGAAAAATCCCTGAATAATCATCAGAAACGGAAATGAAAAACTCCAGGGTTGGGAAAGCTCATTGATGCTTTTGAAAATACTCGGAAAAAGCAAGCCATAGCCGCCGATAATTCCTTCCAGTATCGCATACGCCTTGAAATGATTTTTTACTTTGGTGGTCAGTCTGCCGCAAAGATAATATCCTAATGACAACCCGCCCAGAAATGTCGCAAGGATGATTGCTGTTGCAATGCTGTCGCTTCCGAACAGCCTGCTTAAATATCTCTGCCATGTAACCTGATAAATCAAGCCTGCCGAACCTGTGGCAAATACAATTCCGTATAACAGCGTGAGAAAAAGTCCGCTTCGCATGATGTGATGCCTTTCATTAGTTTGTTATTTCTGTCAGAGATTTTAGGCAGAGGGGCTATACTGACTGTTTTTTTAATAATTAAAACAAGATATTATCACAAAACAGTCAGCTTATTCTGAAGTAGTATCTTGTAACTATCTGCATTTATTCTTATATATTAAAAATATGTTTTACAATAAAATACAATAATTTTAAAGGCTTAATCTATAAACAGTTTGTATGACACCACTACCGCCTTATCGTAATCAATACCGATTGCTGTTCCCTCATCAACGGCACGGATCCTGTCCGCGATTTCTTTTTCCCATGCAGAATCAGTATCATCGGGATACGAAGATCGGTTATCAAGGAAAAGAAGAAATCTGACTATTTCCAGACGCTCTCTTCGGCAATCCGATTAATTCTGTGGTCAACTTTTCAATGTTTCGCTGCATATATTCCGGATTTCCTTATTTATTTACGGATTAACAGGCAATTCGGCAGCGTGTATTCACCCCCGTCCGCTGCACCCTGCTTTCTGTTCTTTTATCACGCTGATTATCCGATGTCAAACAGATGGCACTCGCATTCCGGGTGTTTCTGAAAAACCATGATGTCTGCCCAATGAAATATGATAACATCATCCGAATTTATCCCCACCCCAAAAACTTCATTGACCTGAATCTCACCTTTCAGTATGCTATCATTTTTTTGTTGAAAGGCTGTCTGAAAATTCTGACAAATCATGTCCGATTTTTTCAAAAGGAGGAGGCAATCCGCTATAAGCTGATCGTTATCCTGTTTTTGAAATCAAATCGCCTTCAATGTAACGATGGATTATACCTGAAATGAGTGTATGATAGGGGATACCCATTTCTATCGCTTTCTTCTGTATGCCCCGATAATCATGGTCATAGAGACGTATGGTTATCCGTTTATCTTTTATCAATGTCTTCCGGGCTGTTGCTCTGATTGCCTCAATTTCCTTTTTTGTCGGGGTGGAAAGTTTCATTTTCCCTTTTTCATAGGCATCAATAATAGCTTTTTCTTCATTATCGTATTTCATGTACTAATCCTCCTGCCTGTGTTTATATGCCCTGGTTGCCTTTCTGCTTGGGATAATCGTTTTCAGGAAAACGTAGTCCTTTCCGACAACATGAGGAACAAGATAGATGTAATCTTCTACAATGACAAAGTATATTTTTTGTCCGGGATAGTTCTCCTGATCAGGATGATCCGCAAGTTTCCAAACATCTCCTTGAAACAGATGAAAAATTATTTTTTCAAAAGAGATATTTCTTTCAGTCTTGAGCCACTCATTCTTTTGCGGGTCCCATTCATATCTCATATTCATATTGTACGTCATTTATATG
>Ga0316612_1000395_pt1 | contig 13946 bp, 5 predicted proteins | sample MIS2016226_MG_FD_207676 | JGI IMG/M metagenome (GOLD analysis project Ga0316612, IMG submission 207676) | Microbial mat bacterial communities from Middle Island sinkhole, Lake Huron, Michigan, United States - MIS.2016.226 | ecosystem: Environmental > Aquatic > Freshwater > Lake > Sediment... | reverse complement strand
TATGTGCCATAAGTGTTTTTGAAATAAAGTCGCGAATTTAATTGTCATTACCGTTGGTTGTATTAACGGCCATTAAGAAATGTTATTGCATTGGGTTTTGTTTTTTCTGATTGACTGTAATTCAGGTTTTTTTGATTGGGATGCTTAACAAGCAGTAAGTAGTACATGTAAAAAGTAAAACTTCCATCTTTTAAGTTAAAACCAAATGCAGACTAATGAAGCAACAAGCATTTAGCTATTTTGTTTTAATGACTTTCACAGCTTTTACTGTTTTTGAAGTGTTGGTATTTGCCCTAACTGCAATTATATAGGCTCCTGGTGGAACAACAGCTCCAGAGTTGGTACGTCCGTCCCAGGTAAGTTCACCTGCTTTGTATCCTTGTCCAAGCAAGGATTCGGTGTTGGTGGTGCACACCAACGAACCATTGATGTTAAACACTTCGAGGAAAGCTTCCATGGGCGAATCGGCAAGGTTTACCTCAAAGCCAATTTTTATGTTTTCGTTGAACGGGTTTGGGCTTACGCTAATATTCGTAATGGTGATTTGCAGGTTTTTGGATACCTTGAAATTAATGCTTGCTGTTGATGAATTGTTGAATACATCCCAGGCTTTAAGGGTTAAGATATGTTCACCCTCGGTAAGTTGGGCCAGTTTGTAAAGCACAACCCCTGATGAGTAGCTGTTGAGATCGGCATTGTAAAAACTGTTGAGTACTACCGAAGTGGAATTGTTGCCATCCAAGGTTGCCACAATATCGTGCCCTATTCCATTGCTTAGCGTATTAATGCCGCTTTCGTCGCTCAATTTGGCAATCAAAAGGGGAGTGTCGCCAGTAATATCCCCATCCTTAAAGCCATAATCATCCAAAAACAAGGCAATCTGTGGCCCTTCATTATCCGAAATTTGGCTTCCCGATCCGCCAATAACCAATTGTTTGCAAAAACCATTTGCATCCGTAAGGCTATCGTGGGCATAGTAGGAAATTTTCCCGAAGCCATAACTATAATCAATATCGCGTGGCACAATAAAATTGACGGTAAAATCGCCTTTCGTAACCGAAGCTTTACCTTGATAAATCAAATTGTCCTGAATTTGATATTCTTCCGGCCAGTCGCCGGGAGTTGTCCCAAGCGTGGTAAGATTCCGGATTTTATCAAAAACTTTCACATCTAAAATTCCTGAAAATCCAATGAGTTTATCACCAGTTCCATCGGCAACAATTCCTTTTATTTCAACAGGGGTCATGGCCGAAATGGTATCGGTGCCTTCGTTCAAATTTTTCCCATTTATTTGTGTTGTAATAACCTGGTTTTTAGGATAAGCAAGTTGCAAAGCTGGGTCGCCAAGTAGAACGAAGTTTCGTATATATTCAACCTCGTTGCCCGAAATTTGGTTTTTAATGTATGCGTTTACATCGCCAAAACGCGGATAATTGCCTTTATCTATGCTTAATATTGAATCGTAAAAATAAATGTTCAACCTAATATTTGGCCCTGAACTTGCCAACCGGGTGGTTGTGAAAAGGGCGATTCCGCCGCCTAACGGGTTTAAAAGCACATGTTCGCCGGCGGATATTCGGTTAGGGTCGTCGAAGCGGCTAAATTCGCAGGTTGCGGTCATGAACAAAGGCATGTTTTTAAAGTTAGTCCAAGCTTCAATTTCCTTTACAGAAAGAATGCCTTCGCTGGCCCAGCCTGTTTCGCCTCCATGCCCTGTATAGTTCAATATCAGCACGCCATTTTCCACATTGGTTTTTATCGCAGTATTGGCATCAGGGCACCGCTCGCCAGTTGCGGTGGCTGTTTGCTTAAATGAATCCACATAAATCTTATCCACGTTATAAACGGGTGCCATCTTTTCGATAAAAGGAGCCAGATCATGTTCGGCCTGGCTAAAATGATAATTCCCATCGCCATCATCGGCGGTAAGGCATATCTTATTGCGCCAATCGCCAAATGAACTTACACTGTTGGTTGCGTAAAAAATGCATTTATCCACAACAGCTTTTGCCTGATCAACTGTATTTACAGGGAACCTGCCAATGCCAATGTCAATCAAGCCTGAAGCATCATAGCCTTCGTTTGCATCTAATTGGCCATAAAAATCGTCGCAGGCGCACGAAAAAACAGTATGCTCCGATTCTTTGGTTTGAAATGCCAAAACCTTGTTTGTGTTGTTGGCAATCTTATCTTTATAATCATACGAGCCATCGCCAAAAAGCAGTAAATATCGGAGCTTGTCTTTCAGCTCTGGTTTTTGGTATAGCATCCTTGCGAAATCGCGTATGGCAACCGCATCGGGCGAACCGGAAGAGAATTCGTTATACACTTGTTCGTTGGTTACAACTTCCACTTTCATCCCATCAAAAACCCGGTGGTGATTGGCCAAACGGTTGGCTTGTTCCAAAAAATCCTTGTTGGTTACGATTAGAAAATCTGCGGCAGCAATACCATGTAAATCCTGGTTTGCTATTTTCCCGGCAAAAGTTGCTGTTAGAAAAGAGGTATTGTCCCAAGCCACAAATTGCCGGATTGAATCGGTTGGCAATACAAATTTGCTGACATCACCTTGTAATTCAGCCACTACATTTGTAACCTTAACAGGATTTGTTACTTCCCAAATTGAAACATTGGCCGAAGAAGCCTGCAACTGGAACTCTGTAACACGGCTTTTTGCCACCGAAATAGGATCAGCAAAAGCCATTTGCCCACCTGAAAATTTGAGTTCGTGGGTAATGTTCAACTCAACCCAGTCGAGCCAGCCAATGGTAACACCAGAGCCTTTATATTCAAATGTTACATCAATATTACCGGTTTCCGGTATAAAGCTTTTGGTGTCGGTGCGCTCGCTGGCAAAATTGTAATCAGCAATTGCGCTTATTGATGGCGACGAAACCAACTTCCCATTTACTTTTACATCAAACGTAGTGGAAGTGTTGGCCCTTGCCAATAAGCGGTAACGGATCCAAGCTTGTTTGCCGGGATTTATATTCTGAAATTCAAAACCGGGAAGTTCAAGCACTTTTTCGTTCGCATCGAAACGCTCGCCAACCCAATTTTTGCCTGACATGATAAGGTTCGAAAGATCCTTTTCGTAAAAAACGCCTTCCACAAAACTTGTGGATGTATAGGTTGGTAGCAATAAGGATTGAAATTGGTCTTCGATCCGCAAACCTGTGCCGCCATCAAAATTGAGAAAGTAATAGGAAAAATCAGAATAAATGTTCTGTATATGCTCAAATTTCTTTGTCGTTTTGTTGTACTCTATTTTGTTGGGCGAAGTTGCGTAAAAAAGCAAATAATCGCCTGGCGCAAAAACATTGGCATTGGCAGCAACAACTTTTATAGGGTTTTCGGTAAGGTCGTCGTAACGGAATGTACTGTTTGCTTCGGGCAACAAACCGCCCCCATTGCCAAACAGCCTAATGTTTTCTGGTTTCACCTCCGACATATTAACGCCCATAGCTTGTATATCGGAATAGGTAATTTTGTAAATCCCGGTTTTGTTCAACTGTATTTTGTACCAATTGCCTTGTGCGAGGACCGAATGTGGGGAATAAGCAACTGACTTTTTATGTTGGGTTTGTGCTACATCAGGTCGATGAACAATATCAATTTGAAAGGATTTCAGCCGCATTATGCCACCCTCTTTATCAGAAACCAAGGGATTTAAAGTTATCATAAGCATGTTTATACCTCTCTCAATCCCGGTTTCAATTTTTGGGGAAAGCGTATCGAAAGGCAATAGCTTAAAAGTGAGCGGTTTTTGCTGTTCCGGGCTTAGGGTTTCCCAAACGGCATGGGTTATCAAAACATTGTCGAGGGCAACACCAGCAGGGAGTTTGGTTTTCTTGAAATATTCGGGGGTGTAGTTTTTGGAAGCATTGTTCTGTAAACCTGCCGCAAAGAGGACTTTTATTTGCTCTTTTTCGATCCCGTTAATAGTTTGTATGCCTTGCCAGTCAATAACAACTTTTTCCTGGCTTACTTGGGCCGCAGCCAAGATATGGATAACCAGGATGTTAGCCAATGTAAAAATAAACCTTATTCCTTTTTGCATGATTGTGTTTTGTTGCCAAACGTATAACTTCAATTTCCTGAATTATTGCAACCGCATTTTATATTTCCTCAAAAATGTGCTTTGGCAGACCTCATGTTAACACCTTTTAAAGACAAAGTTTAATGTAATATGCTAAATATCAAGGATAGGAAACTCAATTCCAGACAACAACTTCCTAAAAGATTGCAAATGGCTGGTTATTTCCCTTTCACTACCTTCATTCCTTTTACCGTTTCCGAATTCCCATTGCTTGCCCTGACACTAATAATATAAGCCCCGGGTGGCACACTTGCACCCGAATTGCTGCGACCGTCCCACGTAAGTTCGCCCACTTTATAGCCTTGGGCTACAAACAATTCGGGTTCGGTAGTACTTACAAGCGAACCATTGATATTGAAAACTTCAAGGTGGGCTTCAACCGGCGAATCGAAAAGGTTGACCTCAAAAGCAACTTTTATGCTTTCGGTAAATGGGTTTGGGCTACTTTTCATGCTGGCAATAGTGATTTGCATGTTTTTGGATACCTTGAAATTGATAGTTGCCGATGACGAATTGTTGAAAACATCCCAGGCTTTAAGTGTAAGCGTATGTTCGCCTTCGCTTAGCTGTGCCAGTTTGTAAAGCACAACCCCAGTGCTGTAACTGTCGAGTTCGGCATTGTAAAAACTATTCAGTACCACCGACGACGAATTTTCGCCATCCAAAGTAGCCACAATGTCGTGACCGATGCCATTGCTAACTGTATTTATCCCGCTTTCGTCGCTCAATTGAGCTATCAAGAGTGGTGTGTCCCCGGTAATATCTCCATCTTTAAAGTTAAGGTCGTCAATAAACAACGAAATTTTTGGGCCTTCGGTATCGGTGCTTTCGTTGCCCGAACCGCCAATCACCAATTGTTTGCAAAAGCCGTTGGCATCGGTAAGGCTATCGTGTGCATAGTACGAAATTTTGCCAAGGCCATAACTATAATCAATATCACGTGGGACAATAAAATTAATTGTAAAATCGCCATTTGTTACGGTTGCCTTTCCTTGATAAATGTAATTATCCTGAACGGTGTAATCGTCGGGCCAATCGCCAGGCTCGGAGCCTAAAGTCAACAAAGTGCGCTCCTTGTCGAAAACTTTAACATCCATAGTGCCATTAAAGCCACTGAGTTTGTTGCCATTTTGATCCTCAATTATCCCTTTGATTTCAACAGGTTCCATGGCCGAAATGGTATCCATGTTGGAACCAACTTCGTGGCCATTTATTTCGGTGGTTTTTACATTGTGTTTGGGATAGGCCAGGCGCAAGGCAGGATCGCCAAGCAACACAAAATTCCTGATCAAAGCTGCATCGTTGCCGCCCATTTTATTTTTTGCGTGAGCAATAACATCGCCAAAACGGGGGTATTCGCCATTGTATTTTGCAAAAAGCGTATCGTAAAAATAAAGTGTAAGCCCAATGTTTGTGCCTGCATTTGCCAGTCGTGTGGTTGTAAACAGGGCTACACCACCACCTACAGGGTTCAGGAAAACATGTTCACCAGCCGAAATACGCTCAGGATCGTCGTACCGGCTGAATTCGCAGGTAGCTGTCATAAAAACCGGCATATTGGCATAATTGGTCCAGGAATCTATTTCACTAACAGTAAGTATCCCTTCGTCGGCCCAACCCGTTTCGCCTCCGTGCCCTGTATAGTTCATGACAAGTACACCATTTTGTACATTGGTATGTATAGCGGTATTTGCATCGGGGCATCTTTGCCCGGTAGGGGTAGATACTTGTTTATATGCGTCGAGATAAACCTTGTTAACATTGTACACCGGGGCAATTTCGTCAACCAACGGGCAAATCTGCTTCTCGACCTGCGAGAAATGTGTGTTCCCGTTGCCATCGTCGGAAATAAAACACAGCTTGTTGCGCCAATCGCCTAATGATTCAATACTATTATTGGCATAGTAAATGCTTTTGTCAACAGCAATTTTTGCTTGTGCAACAGTACTTACCGGAAAGCGCCCAATACCTATATCAATCAAACCAACGCCATCGCTACCTTCGTTGGCATCGAGCAAACCAAAAAAATCGTCGCTTGCATAAGAATAAACCGTATTTAGCGATTCCTTGGTTTGGAAGGCAAGTACGCGGTTGGTGTTTCCAGGAACGCGGTCTTTAAAATCGAAGGAACCATCTCCGAAAAGAAGCAGATATTGAAGTTTGTTGCCTAAAGCCGGACGGTGGTACAGCATCCTGCAAATATCGCGGATGGCCAAAATATCGGGCGAACCCGACGAAAACTCGTTGTAAACCTGCTCGTTGGTGGCCACAGTTACTTTCATACCATCAGCAATACGGTGATGGTCGGCAAGGCGATTGGCCTGCTCTAAGTAATCTTTATGCGTAATAATCAGCAAATCAGTTGATTCAATGCCATGCAAATCCTGGTTTATCACTTTTTCGGTAAATGTTGTTGTAAGGAACGATGTATTGTTCCACGCTACAAATTGCCGCAAGGAATCGGTATTCAGTACAAAATGGCTTACATCGGTCTGGAAAGATGTAAGCACCCGCTTAATTTTTAATGGGTCGGTTACTTCCCAAACCACAACATCGGGCGACGACGATTGTAATTGGAATTCTGTAACCCTATCCTTACCAACCGAAATAGGATCGGCAAAAGCCATTTGACCATTGGTAAATTTCAATTCGCGTACCACATTCAGTTCAACCCAATCGAGCCAGCCGATGGATGTTCCTTCCCCATTATATTTGAATGAAACATTAATGTTTTCGCTGCTGGGAATGAAACTCTTAATTTCGGTGCGGTCGGAAGCATAATTATAGTTGGCAAAGGCCGAACATGAGGGTTTTGAAACTTCAGTGCCATTGATCGAAACCGTGAAAGTAGTATTGCTTGTTGCCCTTGCTGCAACATGGTATCGAATCCAGGCTTGATTACCGGTTTTCAGGTTTGGGAAATTAAATTCGGGCAAATCAAAGGTTTTGGAAGTTGCATCCATGCGCTCACCAAACCAATCCTTACCTGATTTAATGAAGTTTGACAAATCTTTTTCGTAAAACACCCCATCGAAAAAACTGTTGCAAACATAATTTGGCGCAAGTGCCGATTGTTGCATATCCTCGATCCTCAAACCGGAATTCCCTTCAAAATTCAAGTAGTAATATGTATTGTCCGAATAGATATTGGTAGAGTGTTCGAATTTCTTTGCCGTTTTGTTGTACACTATTTTATTGGGTGCCGTACCGTAAAACAAAATATAATCGCCTTGGGCAAATGTGTTGGGATTGGCGCTCACAACTTTAATTGGGTTTTCGGTAAGGTCATCGTAACGCAGTGCGCTGTTCGATTCGGGCAACATGCCCCCACCATTGCCAAACAGCCTTATAGAATTTGGGTTAACCGTCGCCATGTTAACGCCCATTGCCTGCATTTCGGCATAAGTAATTTTATAAATCCCGGTTTTATTGAGTTGGATTTTATACCAATTGCCCTGCGCCAACACTGAATGTGAAGCAAATGAGGCATTTCCGTCTGCTACACTTTTAATGTTTGAATGGGAATAAACTAAATCAATCTGGAAAGATTTTAACCGCATCATTCCGCCATCAGGATTTAAAACCACCGGGACAAGTGAAAGCATAGCCATTTGTGCCCCTCTTTCGGTGGCGGTTTCAACAACAGGCGAAAGTGTTTCGGTTGGCAGCAAAGGGAAACTGAGTTTGGTCAACTCGATGCTGTTTACTGGTTCAAACACTGTATTGGTTATCAGAATTTCGCAACTGCTTACGCCGGATGGAAGTTTGAATTTTTCGAAATATTCGGGTGTATAATTTCTTGATGCGCTATTGTTTACACCATCTGCAACCAGGGCTGTGACGGCTTCATAGTTGATGCCTTCGATAGCTTGAACTCCTTTCCAATTCAAAACAACCTTTCGCTGCAAGCCCTGACCCAAAATAAAGGTGTTGGCTAAAACAAGAAAAAGCCCTGTGATAAAAAGTTTCTGGTATGTATTCATGTTTAGTTCTGAAGGTTTTAATTGATGTTTTCTTTTGAAAATGGAGCAGTAGTACTCGTCTTAAAGACTATTTACTTCTGCAAAATCAAGCGGCCGGAAATTTGCGAATCCAATCCATTGGAAGCGCGAACGATAAGGTTGTAAATGTACAAGCCATTGCTCATCCTGCTGCCATTCTCCCGCATCCCATCCCAACGAATGGGTGTGCTTACCGAGCCGGTTTGCGCCGATGTTTGTTCAATAACCCTAATCAACTGCCCCGACATGGAATAAATTTCGGCACGTATATCGAAATCAACTCCTTGCTGGTTGTGCTCAAACACAATATCTGTGTATTCCCTGAACGGATTAGGATAACTGTAGGTTTTTGAAATCACAAAATCGCCGGAAGGCACTACTGTAAAATGTATTTCAGATTCGGAAGAATTATTAAAAATATCCCAAACCTTTAAATTTATGGTGTGCTCGCCAGCCGAAAGCATGGAGAACGGAAACAAAATATACCCGCTTTTAAAAGTATTGATGTCCGATTGGTAGAAGTCGTTCAGGATGTATGGTGCTGAAGTATTTCCATCAAGCACTGCGGTAATATCGTGCCCAATTCCATTGCCAACGGTATTGATTCCATTGTCGTCGCTTACTATTGCAAGTAGTTTAGGATTCTGGTCGGTAATCCCTCCATCCTGAAAAAGATTGTTGTTCATATACAAACCTATATCCGGTCCCTTGGTATCAACAAGATCTGGATCGGCAGAACCGCCAACTATAACATTTGTATAATATCCATAAGCATCGGTAACATCATTGGTTGCATAATAGCTTATTTTTCCTTCATCGTATTGATATGCAATATCTTTTGGTACTATGAACGTGAAACTAAAATGTCCGTTTTCAACATTCACTTTGCCCTTATACAACAGGTTTTTACGCAATTGGTAAGAGAAAATTGTGCCGCCATCGTTGGCGAGGGTTTTTTGAGTTACAGCCTTATCGAAGACCGTTGGGAAAACTGTTCCGTTGAAACCGGAAACAATATTGCCATTGGCATCGGCAATTATGCCTTCGATGCTGACTTCCATAAATGCTTTTAATGTGTCGGCAGCGCTGCCAGGTGCATGTCCGTTAAATTTGGTGGTAACAACATTTAAGGCAGGGAAAGAAATTTGCAAAGCAGGATCGCCTAAAAGCACATACTTGCGGCCATTTTCGTTGGAACCTTTATCTTGCTTTGATTTCATTATTATATCGCCCATCCTCAGTCTTTGCCCATCCGTTTTGCCCATGGCATATTGAAAGAATTTTTTATTCAACTCAAAATTGGGTGTACCATAAGTAGGCCTTGTTGTAGTGAACAATGCAATGCCGCCACCTTTGGGGTTCGTAAGCACATACTCGCCTGCAGCCCTGCGTCCGGGATCGTCGAAACGGCTGAATTCGCATGTAGCAGTAACAAAAACAGGCATATTGTCGAAATTTGACCAGTTATTTATTTCGCTCACCGTCAGCACTTGCTCATGTGCCCAACCTGTTTCGCCACCATGGCCAATATAATTAAAAATGAGGCTTCCTTTTTCCACCCGTTGCGTAATTGCCTTGTTTACATCGGGATAGCGGTTGCCACTCGACGAAGCAACCTGAAGGTACGAATCGAGGTAAACCTTGTCAACGTTCATTTCGGGGTAGTTGAGGTCGAGGTCGTTGGCTAAAATTTCCGAATGTTCAACATGCTCATCATCTTCATCATCGGCCACAAAGGTTACCATTTCGCGCCAATCGGCCATTGTTTTTGGCGTTGCTACCGAATAATGAATAATTTTATCAACAGCTTGTTCTGCTTCAAGAGGAGTTGCTACTGGAAGCCGTCCAATGCCAATATCAACCACGTCGGTGTACGATTTGCCCTCGTTGTTGTCGAGGGTGCCGAAATAATCATCGGTAACTATCGAATGTATGGGGTCGAACGATTCAACCGATTGCCATGTTGGGATAAAATTTGTGTTCGAAGCAATCTTGTCCTTGTAATCGTAAGAACCATCGCCAAAAAGCAAAAGATATTTCGGCATTTTATCGGTTGATGCCCTGTCGTAAAGCATTTTCATAAAATCGCGTATGGCAGTAATATCAACTGTTCCCGACGAAAATTCGTTATAAATGGTAGCTGGGTCCAGCACCAAAACATCGAGGTTGGTAGCTGTGGAATGGAAATTGGCCAACCTTACAGCCTGCGCCATAAATTGTTGAGGGGCAACAATCACCATATCAGCACCTTTACTGGCATGAAGGTCTTGGTTCTGTATTTTATGGATAAAGCGTGGTGTCAAAAAATCGGTTCCATCAAAAGCGACCAGTTGCCTAATAGTATCAGCCGAAAGCTTGAAAACTAAATCGCTGCCTTCTGTTTCGGTATTCACTGAATATACAGAAACCGGGTTGGTAACATCCCAGATTTTTGCTTTACTTGCTGCACCGTTTACACGATACAATGCCGTATTCCCAATTCCAAACGAACGGCTGTCGCGAAAATGCAATTGGCCGCTTGTGAATTTCAAAGCACAACGCGCATTAACATCCAATAAATCGAGGTATCCGGCTGATGAAGATGAGGTTTTTATGTATTTGGTGTCAATTTTTAAAGGAAGGGTAACCGATTGCAGCGTTTTGTATGCAACTGCACCTGTAGCCACCGGACTGTTATCGTAAGTTGAAATGGCGGAATGTGGAACTGACCAGCTTTGGGTGCCAACGGTAAACTCGAAGGAACTTGCATTTATAGATTTTGCTGCCGTAACCGAGCGGACTTTAACTTCGCCACCGGATGCAAGCGTTGGAATATCAAATGGATACGACCTATTTAATATCACATCAAAAACCTGAGCAAACCATTGCCGACCCGACTTGATAAGGTTGAAGTCATTCTCGTCAAAAGTTGAGTAAAAATCAAATGCGTCAACATTGTCGGTAACAGTTTCGGTAGAACCAGCTTTAGCAGGAATACGTTTTCCGGTGCCTTGGTCGGGAGTTAGGAAATAGCTGATGGTATCGGTATATAAATGCGGGGAATGTTCCCACATTTGTTTCAGGTTGTTGTATTGCCACGAAGTTGGTCCTTGTGCATAAAAAACAATGTAATCGCCTTGATCGAAAGAGCCATCGCCCTGCCCGGTTACTTCAATGGCATTTTCGGGCAAATCGTCTGCGCGGGGCTGCTCGTTTGGTTCGGGCAACATTGTGCCGCCCCTGCCAAATATTCCGATATGTGCAGGATTGATGGTGGACGGATTGATCCCCATGCCTACCAGGTCGTTGTAACCCAAGCGGTACATGCCTGTTTGCGTAACAGCAAGTTTGTACCAATTTCCTTGCGATAGCACCGAAGAGGAAGCGTATGTTTTTGAGATAACTGCCTCAGGCTTGTCGTTTTCGGCAAAATTTAGGCTGAATGATGCCAGTTTCAAAATCTGGTTTGTTGCCGAATCCTGAATAAATGGTGTAATTTCGACATGTAACCCTGATTGCTTCCGGCTTGTAACCTTGGTCGAAACAGGAACTATTGCAAACGGAATAATGGGTTTTAAAGCATCAATCAATAGTTTTTCAGCTTGCGACAATGGTAAAAACTTGCAATTGCTGATGCTTACATTTTCCGAAAGTTTGGTATCGAAAAAAGTCTCGTCCCAATACGGAAAGCTTTGCCTGTCGGTGTAATTGGCACCATCAAATGATATTGCAAGGGTAGCGCTTTCCATTTTGGACAGATGCTGCGCCCACGAAATTGACCTGTTTATTTGCAGGACCTGTGATTGCGAAACCACTGGCAGCAGCAAAACAAACAGATAAATGCCAAACGAAGTAAATCTAATTTTCGACAAGTGTTCCGATTTAAAATATTTAACCCGATGTAAAACAAATAAAATTGCAATTCGTTTTGTGGCGATATGTTAATGCATCGTAAAAATCAAATTATTCCTTGCTTACCCGGTAGTATTGAAAACGAATTATTTAATCCAATATTGCAAATTGGTGGTTTTATTTAGGTCGAATGTCAAAGGTCAAAGGTCAAAGGTCAAAGGTCAAAAGTCGAAGGTCAAAGGTCAAAAGTCAAAGGTCAAAGGTCAAAAGTCAAAAGTCAAAAGTCAAAGGTCAAAAGTTAAAACTGCGATTTGAATTTGAAAACGCTAAAACCTAACCCCCAAAACCTAAAACCTCCCTAAAACCTATCAACCCGCATAAACACATCCCAATATTTTTCCTTAGTCATGTCCGACCAATGGATGTGTGCCCGGCGGTATTGGTAAGTTTGTATCTGACTAACTATGATCAGTAGGGCAATAATGCCAATAAATAATTTTCGCAAATTAGGCCTTCTCAATTTCTGAATGGCAATAGCAAGTGGGATTGCAAAAAAAGCATAGAATTCAATCATGGGGCGCTGCGAGAAACTGCCTCCATAAAACCACATGTGCCAGGAAGAAAAAACATAAACAAGTACTAACAGAAACGCTGTCAGTGTGTAAAACTGAAAACGGTTTTCCCTGAACAAGAATACAAATCCTGAAATGCTTAAAAATAACATTGGGGTGTAAACAAACATACCCTTCCTGTAACTAAAAAGAAAATCTGAAATTTGTGGGTTCAAAAAATTAAAACCTTCATCCTGATAAGAATAAACAAAAAAATTGCCAGTTGAGTGCTTATAAATCAGAAACTGTATTGAAGCAATAAGGAAAAAACTTAAAATGCTTGCCAACAACACCCAAGGCTTTTTAACCAAGCTTTTTAACCCTAATAACAACTGGCTCGGGTTGCCCACCAAAAATGGTATTGCTAACACAACCAAAAGATTTACAGGTCGGATCAAAGCAATTAACCCTAAAAGCAATGCACTGTAAAACAAGTATTTGCTTTTGAAACTTAAAAAATATCCCTTTATCGCATAGCTAAACCAAACAATAGCCGCAAAGGAATAAACATGCGACATGGCAAACTCCGTAACCACATAATAAAACAGGTTTGTACCAAAAACAATAGCCAGAAGGGTAATGGAGATTTCTTTTTCGCCAACATCATAAGCACGCAACAATTTACGCAAACCCAACATCACCAATAAAAGGTAAAACAAAGCCCCCAAATGGGTCATCATAGTGTAATAATAACTGTAACCATCTGTCGGATAACCCTTTATTAAAGTAATAACGTGCCCTGCCAGAAAAAAAGGAGTCAAACAAATTGCCGTGCCAACATAATATTTGTTTATTGTTTTATTGTTTTCGACCCTTAAAAACTGATAATATAGGGTTGGGTTGTAATAATCAACACGCTCAATTTTGTAAAAAAACCTAAAATTCAGGTCGTGATAAATAAAAAAAGCTGGCAAATAAGCATAATATCCCTTGGCATCCGATTCGATAATGCCTGATTTATAATCCTTCTTGAAAGTGGTGTTAATGGTTGTCCAAAACACAACAAATAGAATAAACCAAGGTGTTAGGCTGAACCATGAAGTTGGTGTAAATTTATATTTCATGAAGTTGCGCATGGTTGCAGCGTTATTGGTTAATATTCTGTGCTGGAAAATCAATCGTACTTGACAAGTTTCCCATCGCCGGTTATTGATCCCGAAATTTCAGGCGGGTTGCCGCTGTAATAGATATTGCCAAGATTTGTTATTTCGTATTCAAAATGCTTTTTTACAGTAACATAACAATCGTTTGTGCTGGCATTGCGCATAAACAGGAAATCCGATCGCAGGTCGGTACAGCGAAATGGCCCATATCCTCCTGAATAAATGAAGTTTACCCCTGTGGTTCCCTGAATTTTCATATCAACCGAGCCATTTATAATGCTAAGCTTGGAAGTACCGGTTT
>Ga0316612_1000394_pt1 | contig 13950 bp, 9 predicted proteins | sample MIS2016226_MG_FD_207676 | JGI IMG/M metagenome (GOLD analysis project Ga0316612, IMG submission 207676) | Microbial mat bacterial communities from Middle Island sinkhole, Lake Huron, Michigan, United States - MIS.2016.226 | ecosystem: Environmental > Aquatic > Freshwater > Lake > Sediment... | reverse complement strand
TCTAATTATCAATAATTTATAAGTTAAAATAAATATTATGATTAATAAAACTCAATAGTCAAATTTTCAAAAAATCAAGAAAAATGAATAGAATTAGAATATTGAGTTTTTAGAGATTACCTTAAAGCTTCTTGTTCAAAAAAATACTTTGGAATTAATGGAATGCTGTCTGTTTGTTGTGAATAATCTTTCGGGCTTGTAGTGACTATTGCTTTGTTCCCACTTGTTTTGCAACCAATGGATAATATACTAATTAGTAAAACACCGCTAATTCTCAAAAAAGGTTTCAAATCGATTTAATGATTTAATTATTCACAAATTCTATGATGTAGTATTGCCAAGCAAGATAACCTAATTCGGTTAGATGCAATCCATCGTTAGTGTAACTAGCAATCATCAAATCATTTTTGTCTGCAAATCTCGAGTGCAAATCAATTATTTGAAGATAATTAGTCGGAGTCATTGCTTTCAAAATAGTATTTGTAGCTGCAATTCTTTCTTTCGAAGGATTATTATTGGCTGTTGGCAAAATAGTTTGAACATAAATTTTTGTGGTTGGCGATTCTAAATGAATTTTATCCACAATTAATTTGATATTGTTTGCCACATATTCGGGCGTTAGTTCATTGTGAAACAAATCGTTAATCCCAATTTTTATAAATACTTTTTTTGGTTTGTAGTGATAGATTTCTGCTAATCTGTTTAAAACTCCCGCAGTAACATCTCCAGCAATGCCTCTGTTTTTTATTTTGGGATTATTAAATCGTTGTCCCCAATCGCCTCCTTGTTCTGTAATACTGTTACCAATAAATACAATATCCCCAGTTTGAAGCGGATTGGTTTTAAACTCGGCTATTTTTTCAATGTAATGTGTTTTAGTCCAATCTGTATGATAGGGTATTACTATACTTGGAGAAGGATAGAGAGTGTTGGTGTCTATTACAGGTGTTGGTGTTGGCATATCGCTTTGTGATGAACAAGAAGTTAAACTCAAAAAGAATAGTGCTGCAATAATAAATGTTTTCATTTGTTAATTTTTAAGTGATGGTTTAATTTCTAAATTGCCTTTCTGCAAATTTTTAGATGAAGCCGTAATCGAAATAAGTTTATTGAAATAAGTGGTTTTAAGAATAATTGTTGCAACTCCCGCTTCGGCCTTCACTGGGTTTTCGCCAATTAATTCGGCATTTCCTTCAGCTAAAATAAAAGTTATTTCGTTGGTTGCAGTCGGGATTATAGTTCCGTTAGCATCTGTGATTTTGGCATAAACAAAAACCATATCAGGAAAATCAGGGTTTATTGGTTTAGATGAAATATCATACACTAACTCAATTTTGGATGGGTTTTCAGGAGTTTTTACAATATTGGAAACTACTTTTGCCCCATTGATAAATCCCTCGGCACGCAAAGTTCCAGGGAAAAATTTATCCAATTTAAAAAGGAAGGGAGGGTGTTTTAACTGGTCACTGTTTGAATGAATTGAAGGTTTTTGTTTGCCCACCAAAACATCGTTCAAATATAAGGCAACCTCATCGCAATTGCTGTAAACCGTCAAGTTCAAAGGAGATGTCTCCGTCCAATTATTGGCAATTTTCACCATTGGACCAGAGGTTAATTTTGAATCCAAAATCACATCGGCATCACGCTGACTTTGGTAAAAAGAATACGAAAACTTTGGAATTCTAAAAATATCACTGATTCCTGAACTCTCTAAATCATTGCTGTACCCGCGATTGTAATCGAACATTACCCAATTGGCCTCGCCAATTGTATTGACTCCTTTTCTGTTAGAATTGGCAGCTTCCTGAAAATTATAAGCTTGTTGAAGTAAGCGTTTTTCTCCGTGAGCTCGAAGTTGTCTTGATGTTCTTTCTTCTTCTTTTAAATTTGCGAATTCAGTTTGGTTGAAACCTGCATTTTGTGCATAGTATTCCCAATCGCCATATTCGGCTATAAATATTTTTCGGTTTTCCTTGTAGTTATTCCAATAATTAGGTGCTTGACCGTGTTGACGAGCTGGAATAAAAATATCATAATTTTCGTTGTCAATCCAACAAGCGCTATAATTATGAGGAAAAGGCAATTCTTCTTTCAAAGCTTTTGTTGCTTCTTGCATAAAACTTTCGCTCATTTGGGTTTCATTCAAAGAAGCTTCCCAAAAAATAATGCTAGGATGATTTCTATCTCTCCTTGCCATTTCCCGAATGTCTTGAAGTGCATTTTTTTGGAAAGTTTCATTACCAAAAAACTGCCAACCTGTTAAGCTGTTCATTACCAAAATTCCCAATTCGTCGCAAGCATTTAGGAAAGCTTCGGCGTGCGGATAATGAGACATTCGCACCAAATCGAAACCTGCATTTTTTATTTTTACGGCATCGCGATATTGGGCTTCGTCCGAAATGGCATAACCCAAATAAGGATATTCCTGATGTTGGTTGGTTCCAGTTATGAATAACTTCTCGTCATTAAGATAATAACCATCTTCTTTTATTTCGGATTTTCGGATTCCAATTTTCTCTGAATAAGTGTCAATAATTTTATTGTTTGCAATTACTATAACTTCCAAATGGTATAAATTGGGTTTGGAAATTGACCAAAATTTGGGGTTATCCACTACTATATTTTGCGTGATGGCTTTGTCTGAATTGGCGTTTATTGCAAATACATTCGACTTGAATTCGAGCTTTTTGCCTTCATTGTCAGTTAAAATAACTTTCAAATTTACTTTCTTTTCGACAGCAAATTCATTTTTCAAATGTACCTGAACCGTTCCCGAAGCCTTGTCTTTGTTGATGTTGTCAAAATTGGCATAGATTCCGCCACTGGCTTTTTTATTTGCCTGAATCGGGTTGGTAATGTATAATTTGTCGGTTGTGATGAGATATACATTTCTATAAATACCACCATAATAATTAAAATCCAAATCCTTCAAGGGCTTTCCGGGAAGAAATTCGGAATTGTCTTCGTTATTGACTTTGACTTTAATTGAATTTTCTTTTGATTTTAAAAATGGAGAAACATCAACCGTAAAAGGCAAATATCCGCCTTTGTGATTAGTCACTTTTTGGTCGTTAATCCAAACATCGGCCTCTTGCATCACGCCTTCAAAATAAAGGAAGATTTTTTTGTTTTTTGAATTGGCGACTCTAAACTTTTTTTGATACCAACAAGTCCCCTGAAACTGGTTATTGACCACCAAAGGCTCAATTTTGGCAGTATGCGGAATGGTAATTTTTTCCCAATTGGCATTGGCTTCTTCTCTTTTGAATTCCCAATCGGAACCGAAATTAACTTTGGTTCTGGATTGTGAATTTATATTTCCAATTGAAAAAAGGAATACTAAAAAAAATAAGTGTTTTAAAATGAATTTCATTGTTGTTTATAATTAATCTTTAAAAGCATCAAGAGCTGGCGAAGGTTTTCCGTTAGATTGCCAGGCACTTAAGCCGTAACCACTCCAACTTCTTGCTCCTTGAGGTTCCCAATAAATTACGCCTAAACCTTTATTGTTAGGAACGTTTTTCACTGCTTTTATTACTGCTGTGAGCATGTCTTTGGTTTCTTGTTCTTTTGTATCTTCTCCGCCTACTTCAACAACCATAACATCTTTGTTGTATCTAGTAACCATGTCTTTCAAATTGAATTCGAGGTCGGCGATGGTTTTTTTATAATCTTTTAGATCTTCATTCTTTTGTTCGTAACCTAACCAATACGGATAATAAGACATTCCTATAACATCATATTTTACATTGTTTTTGGATATATTGTCAAAAAACCATCTAAACCTTCCGTTGTCATTTCCTTGATCGACATGTATTACAACTTTTATGCTTGAATCAATGGCTTTTGTTGCTTCATAGCCTTTGTCTAATAAAGCTCCCAATTGATTCCAATTTTGATTGTTCTCGATTTTACCTTCAGGCCATAACATACCACTCGGAATTTCATTGCCTACCTGCACCCATTCTGGCGTTACGCCAGCTGCTTTCAACGCTGTCAAAAAATCAAAAGTGTGTTTGTAAACGTCATTTTTTAACTCCTCGAATGTATGATTTGCCCAAGCAGCAGGTTTGGTTTGGTGGGCTGGATCGGCCCAAGTATCGCTGTAATGAAAATTTATCATGATTCGCATTCCCATATTTTTCGCACGAACCGCCATCACGACTGTTTCGGCAGAACTGCAATGCCCATTGGTTTTATCGCTAGAAGGATTGACCCAAACCCGAAGCCGAATGGTATTGATTCCCCTGTCTTTTAGCAGTTGTAAACAATCTTTTTGTGAGCCGTCAGCATCATAAAATTTGTAGCCCGTGGCTTCCATTTGTGGCAACCAGCCCACATCGGCCCCTTTTGAAAAAGCAAAAGTTGTTGATGCGGGATTTGGATCAGGTGTTGGTTCAGTCGTTTGTGCACCACCGCAGGAGTACATTAGCAATGTGATTATTGACATCAAAAAGAATGAAAATGGCGCTGTTGTTTTTTTCATTAATTTAATAATAAGGGTGTTAAGATAGTTGCAAATATGTATTGAAATTAATTCATTTAACTACTCATTTTTAAGTTTTGAAATCAATCATTACAATTATAAAGGAAGAAAAATATTAATTGGTAATTTATTTTACCAATAATTTTCTTGCCATAGTTCCTTTTCCTTCAACGTTTAGTTTTGCAATATAAATTGAGGGCGTTAGCTCTACAAAAGTATTGTCTTTATTGATTTTTTGAATTTCACGTCCTAACAAATCATAGATTTTAAGTTCAAATTCATCAGTGTCATTCAGCCCATTAATATGAATTCTACTGTCTGAATAAATCACATTAATATTATTCATTTGTTCAGCGTCTAAAGTGCTTAAATTGTTAACAATATATTCTGTTGGTTGCTTAAAAAGATAACCTGTTGTTCCATTAAGCCAATTGTCAGCATAAACAGAATATCCAGTTATGTTTGAATTGTTTAAAGTAACCGATTTAGTAGCAGTTTCCAAAGGTGCAGCATGATCGTTAATGGTATATTTGTTGATTACAACTGTCATTGTTGTTGCAGTATTAAGAGTATAAACAAACTCATAGTCAAACCATAGATTGCCACTTGTTATTGTAGTTGCATCAATTGTTCCACCAGAAGATACTACTTCCCAAGGACCATCACCATTCTTGTTCACTTGAACCGCATAATTATTATGTGCATCAGCATAAGAAGCTGTTGCACTTGGACTTGATAATAAAGAAACGCCTATTTGACCCGCCCAAGATTTAGATGCTGTAGTGTTAATTTTAAATTTATCCCCAACAGCCATTGTCATAGGATTTCCAGAAGGAAGACCGTTATCTGTAAATTTTTTCCATGCTGCTACTTGTAGGATACCATCTCCTCCTCCAGCTTCCCATGTCCATAAATTCATTGTCATAAACCCTGTATCGTTATAGAGTCCAGAATCATTTGTAAAGGATGCGTCATAGTTTGTACTTTGTTGTAAATGAGTAATTGTTTGCGCATTTCCAAAAAATGAAATTAACACACTAAATAAAAGTAATTTTGTTTTCATAATGATTTTTTTTAATTGTTTGTCTTTGTTTTCTTAAATTAGTAGGAATAATTTTCATTATTCCTACTTTACTATTTTTTTATAATTCATTAAACAGTTTAATGTTCAACTATTTCATTCATCCAATTTACACCATCGTGAAGGTTATAATTGAAATCCCAAAAAGCTTTATTTTCCCAAGAGGAACCCGCTCCGTATTGATCTGGAAAAATCAATGTATTAGAACCAACCCATTCGCCTCCCCAATAAATTATTCCTATACCACCTGCATCATATAATTCTTGACCAAAATCTCTCATATACTTTTTTTGAGTATTTGTAGTTGGTGAATTATCATAACCCGCAGGAATATTTCCAACACCCAGTATGTCAACGTGTGCATCATTACCGCCGTTTCTAAATAATTGTGCGGTTTCCATAATTAGAAAATCTTTGTTATAGTTGGTTTTTACATATCCAACTACCTCTGTCCAATTCTTAAAATCTCCTAATGAATGCCACTCATGATAATGAGAAATTGCCATAATATCGAAGTCCAATCCGTTGCGAATATGCGATTTTAACCAAAATTTTAAACTAGCAGCGCTAAAAATATGGCAAGCAATTTTCATGTTTATCCCATATTTTTTGTTTAAATCTCTAACGGCTTTAGTCCCTGCGTTCAACAATTTAACGCTTCTAACAACGCTGTAAGCTGGCAAATCACTTTCTTTCATATTGGGTTCTAAAAATCTTTCGTTGGTTTCATTACCAATTGAAACAATTTCTGGAGTTAAACCCGCATTGATATAATCCTCTAATACAGTAGTGGTATGATCATAAACTGCTAGTTTCAACTTTTCTACATCAGTTGCAATACCTTGCCAAGCTAATGGTGCTACAGCACCATTTAATTTTTGGTTGTCCTCCAATGCCATTGACTGATAACCAAAAGTCAACAAAGTTTTTAGCCCTGCATTTTTGGCTCTTTGCATTTGAATTTTTACTTTTTCGGGCGAACCAAAGTCAACATCAGCATAACCTGTAGTATAGCTACTTTTATAAGGCGGCATATCAATTCGTAGTCGAGTGATGTTTCCACCGTGGTCTGCTATACTTTTAAAAGCGTCTTTTGGCACCCCGTTTTCTTTGAAAACCACGCCACCATAGGTTTCCTGATGAGCTACATAAGCCAGAGTAGTTCCCTTATAAAACACATCACTGGGTGTGGGTATAAAAGTTGTTGGAGTTGGAATAGGGTTTTCCATTGAACAACTCAATTGTAAAAACAAAGTAAGAAGTCCTATAATTTGGAATATGCGGTATTTTGTAAACATTTTTTGTGTAAGTGTTAAATTAATTATTTTATTAGCCTAAAAGAATCATCTGTTCTCTTTCAAATGCAAACATTCTGTGTGCATTAATCTTCTTTAGATATAAATGTTTTAAAGTGTTAAAACATAAGTACCTGATTTAAAATTAACCGTGATTTTATAAGTTCCAGGATTAGGAGCGGTAATACTATGACCAGCCCAATTATTTGCTGCTCCCGAAGGCATAAGATTTCCGCCTAATGATGGTTCAGAATCAGTTTTTCCCAAATAAGCTGGGTCTGACCAAGTCGAATTGGCATTGATAAAAGCAAATTTTCCCTCTTTGAGTGTTGTGGTGAGTGTAAAAGTGTTGTTATCTACTTTGGTAAATTTTTGGGCATTACCCGGAGCAGCCCATCCATTGGTAGTCGCATCACCTACAATGTATAGTTCTGCTGGCGAAGTCATTAAAACCGCAGGAGTTATTGAGTAAGTACCGGTTGTAAAATCAAGAATAACTTGATAAACTCCTGAAACGGCAGGAGATTTTATTGGAGTACCACCCCAACTTGTTGCTGAACCTCTAGGTTCAAAATTGCCAGTACTTTGAGGATTGCTATTGTTATCCATTGTTACATAAGCCGGATCTGACCAAGTTGAGGCAGCAGAAATAACCGCAAAACTTTTTCCTCCTGTTAATGCTACAATAAGTCCAAAACGATGATTGTCTATCTGAGCCAATTTTTGAATATCGGTTACAGGTGTTCCCCAATTGGAGGGTACTGCATCGCCTTGAAGATAGAGTTCCGCAGGCATTGGATATTTAAGAATAAGCGTACTATAAGGCGTAATCGTTAATGTACTTACGTTCGAATATATAGGCAAAGCACCATATTTCAAGTTGGCTTTTAATCGAACTTTCATTTTTGAAGCTACCTCTGGAGCTAATTTCAATGCAAATGCCTTAGCATTCAGGTCGGCATGTGTGAAGGATATATTATTACCCGATGCGATAACAATTTCCTCTGGCTTCACGAATTCGCCATCGCTTTTGTCCATTTCAATAGTATAAGAAATGGGAGTATCAATGCCGTACCAAGATTTATTATCCCAATTTAATGTCACAGCAATATTCTTGTCGGCATCTTTTGGAACCAGTACAATATCGCTGATACTATTGGTTAATAGAAATTTACCGTCGGCAGGTTGTTCTGCAATGTATTTCGTGGTATCATCACTGCAAGAAATAGTGGTTACCACAATCAGCACAATGGCGAATAATATTTTAAAAAACTTTTTCATATATGTTTTATTTAGATTTTATATCCTCTTTTTTTAGAAACCAGCAATTTGTTTTAAATTAGGATTTACCAACAAATCGGCTGTTGGAATAGGAAATAGATTGTATTTAGGATCTACTGCAGTTCCGGCTTTCACGCCACCTTTCCAAGCCCATAAATAAGTGCCTGTTGTTAGTTTATTATACCGAACCAAATCGGTTCTACGATGGGTTTCCCAATACAATTCTCTGGCTCTTTCGTCCAAAATAAAATCGAGTGTAAGTTGTCCGCTTGTGATATTTCCACTTGTACTTGCTGGGTCATTGGCGTAAGCTCGACCTCGTATTTTATTAATATAACTAAGTGCTGTTGCATTACTTCCGCCTGTGCCTCCGCGTAATACTGCCTCGGCATAAGTTAAATAAATTTCAGCCAAACGAAATACCGGAAAATCAATATCGGATAAATTACCAAAAGAATTATTTTGTGGAATTGGCGTACCATCACGTTTTACATTTCGGTATTTATAAGCAGAATAACCATCTGTACTTGTGGTCACTTTATTTACCTCTAAAGTTTGACCCGAAGTGTAAAATAGTGCACGTTTGTCGGTAGTAGGGGTTACCGATGGGAACAATGCTGGGACTTGCTGTGTAAATCTAAAAGAGCTCCAGCTACCAGACATACCATTTAGAGAGGCGGGAACTCCAGCAGGACCTAAAGCCAAGAAGTTTGTGCCATACCAAGTTTTGTTGGTATTATCATAATTGATGGTAAAAATAAATTCGTTGGTATTCAAATGGTTATCGCCCAGCATCAACCAAGCATAATTGGATTCCAATGTATATCCAGCATTTATTATTTTATTACAATACGAGATAGCATCTGTGTACCGATTTTCTCCATTGTATGTATTGGCATTCAAATACATTCTGGATAGTAATGCCCAAGCAGCTGCTTTATCTGGTCTTCCTAATTCATTAGTTTTCGGTTCTGCAAGTATAGGGTCTATTTCTTTTAACTCGGTTTCAATATATTTGAACAAATCGGCACGCTGAATTTGTGTAGGATAGGATTTTGCCAAGGTTTTCTCAGTTGGAAACGGAGGATTGCCATAACAATCCATCAAAATCCAAAAGCAATAAGCTCTTAAATATCGGGCTTCGGCTTGAAATTGTTTTATTTCTGCAGCATCGGCTCCAGAAAAGCCTCTTTTGGCTATTACCTCGTCTGAGGATTGATTGACAAAATCATTACACAGTGTAATCATCGTAAGTGTAGCGGCATAAACATTGGCAATAGCTGGCGAATCAGCGCTCCAAGCCAGTTCGTGATAAATACCATCTCCACCATCATTCCAAGTGCTCACCGCCATATCCGTAGAATATTCCTGCATACTCCAATAGAATCTCAAGAAAGTACTGTAAGCCATTTTCGAATAAGCACCCGCCAAACTCTGTTTGTAGGCATCCACACTTGTAAAATGAACATCATCGGTATTTGAATTTAAAGGGAGTTTCTCCAAATCATCTGTGCAAGATTGGAAACTTATTGTAATAACTAAAAGCAGCATTCCTAAAAGAAACCAAATACTATTATATTTTTTCGAAGTTCTCATATTTTTTATATATTGTTTAGTTAGAAATTAAGATTTAATCCAAATGAAAAAATGCGAGGTACAGGATAAGGATTTTCATTACCATTAGTTGTCAAGGCTTCAGGATCAAGACCTTGATAGTTGGTTATGATAAATACATTCTGAACCGAAAAATTTACGTTCATTCCTACTTTTGAATTGGCCAATACTTTACCAAAATCATAACCAATGCTGATATTGTCCATTTTTAGGAAAGAAGCATTTTGCAAATAGAAATCGCTGTATCCTTGTGCTGGATCATTATGACTAAAATTTGTGTCATAATACAAAGTGCTAAGGTTTTGAGAAGTTTGCCATTCTGTAATCGAAATAGTGTTGTCATACGGATGAAAAAACAAATAATGGTCTAAATTAGCGTGGAATGCTGTTGCTATATTCCATTTTTTGTATTGGAAATTGGTACTGAAACCCATCAGATATCTTGGTGCGGTCGATTTATTGGTAATATAACGGTCACTGGCATTGAGCAAACCATCATTATTGACATCGAGCATTTGACCCTCGATAGGCATTCCATTTGCACCATAAACCTGATGATACAAATAAAAGGTGTTTCTAGGATAATCTACCGTATTGACTAAAGTAAGATCGCTAAACAACCCAATTCCATCATCGGAAACATCGTTCAGGTGGGTAATTTTATTCTCGTTGTAGGTAAAATTAAAATTAATATCCCAATTCATCGTGTCGGTTTTTAGTGGAATTGCTTTCAGGGTAAACTCTACACCTCTATTTTCCATAGTACCAATATTAAGAAGCAATTCACTTTCTTGATTAAAACCTAAAGGAACTCTAGTTTTATTCAACAAATCTTTGGTCTGTTTTAGATAAACATCTACACTTGCTGTAATCCTGTTATTTAAAAAGCCAAAATCCAATCCAATATTGGATGAAGCGGTCTCTTCCCATCTAAGATTTAAATTATAAGCACCCGGATTGATAGTGATATAACTTGTATTCCCAAAAGTGTACTGTTGGTCTGAATAGCCCGCATTATATGTTGGTCTGTGGTAGTAATTCTCAATACCGTCCTGCTGACCAGTAATACCATAGCCCAATCGCAATTTCAAATCAGATAAAGTCTTATTGTCTTTAAGGAATCCTTCCTCTTTAATTTTCCAAGCAAAAGCCGCAGACGGAAACAAGCCCCATCTGTTTTGTTCTGAAAATCTGGAAGACCCGTCCTGACGTAAAGAGGCTGTCAGTAAATATTTTTCGTTGAAGACATAATTAACTCTGCCATAAAACGAAATGATAGAATGACTTGGCTTGTCGAACGGAAAAACTGGATCGCTATTGGGTTGTTTGACACCATCAGGTCTATAAGTAGGATAAGAATAGTTGGTAGTCAAGAAATCATTATAGGAATAACCAGCTGTAATATCAAATCGGCTTTTTATGGAAGCTATTTCTTTACTGTAGAATAAATAAGATTCCAATAAAGTATTCTTAACTTCTCTGGAAGGAGCGGCATAATAAATATAACCCTCTTGAAGATTAGCCGGAAAATAATTTGCTGCTGCTGAACTTAAATATTTTCCTCTTGAAACGTCGTAACCTGCATTTACATTAAGGTGTAAGTCTGGCAAAAAGTGCATCGAATAATCCAATTGTAAATTTCCCACGCTTCGAATGTTTTCGTTTCTGCTTTTTACTTGCTCTAACATACTTACCGGATTAATGATGGCCAATGCTGGATTTGATCTGAATTGTGTGTATTGAAAATAACCACCATAAGTTTGGTCTTCAACGTGAACGGGTTGTGTAGGGTCGAATGCTCTTGCATTCCATAGTGCGCCTTCGTTGGCAATATGCTCATCTTCAAACGAACCCTTCAAGTTTAAATTTACTTTCAAATGGTTGTCGAAAAATTTTGGACTTAAATTCAGCAAGGCTGTAAATCTTTCATAATTACCTGTTCTTAAAATTCCATCTTGATTTAGATAACCAACAGAAACTCTATAGGGCAATGATTTTATAGCACCACTCATACTCAAATTGTTTTCTGTTGCCAATGCCACTTGATAAATTTCGTCCTGCCACTTCGTATTTGCTGTACCGGGCGGCGTTTTTGGTGGGGTTCCATTAGTTGTTAAAGTTCCAACAAGACTCCTGTATTGATCTGCTGATAATACTGGAGCTTTCTCCATAATACTAGTCACTCTAGTTGAGGATGAAAAATCAACTTGTGTTTCTTTTAAACTTCCTTTTTTGGTTGTGATTATTATTACACCATTAGACGCTCTTGACCCATAAATGGCAGATGCCGATGCGTCTTTTAAGACCGTAAAACTTTCTATATCATTAGGATTTAACTGACTAAGCATTCCAGCCCCACCATTCCAACCTTCGAGCGGAACACCATCAACGACGTATAAAGGATCGTTACTGGCATTTAATGAAGACCCACCTCGAATTATAATGGAACTCCCAGCTCCAGGTTTACCACTTCGGGGTGTAATTTGCACACCTGCAACTTTATTGGCGATTAATCCTTCGACGTTTGTAACGGGTGCTTTATGAAAATCCTTTGAACTTACTTGAGTTATAGAACCTGTAAGATCTTTTTTCTTGGTCGATCCATATCCAATTATTACAACTTCAGTTAATGTTTTGGTTTCTTCTTGAAGTGTGACATTTAATACATTTCCAGTAATTTTTTTCTCGACTGTTGCATATCCTAAAAATGAAAATGAGGCAATATCGCCCATATTGGCACTAATTTGATAATTTCCATCAAAATCTGAAATCGTACTAATGGTACTGTTTTTTAATGTAATTGTCACTCCGGGAATACTAGCATTAGTAGCCTGATCGACAACAGTTCCTTTTACTGTAACTTTTTGTGCAAAAAACAGAAGCGGTATTAAAAAAATAATTAACGAATAGGAAAACCTATTTACAGTAAGAGTTCTTTTTTGCTTTGGGATTGTTTTCATATTATATTTTGATTGTAAATTGTTTGGTTTTTTAATTGATTAGGATTTGCCAATATAATTCTCTTCTTAATTTAGTACACCGTTACAAATTTATTTTAGTCCAATGGGGATTTTTTCAAATTTGGTTTTAATTTATGTGTATTATTATCGATGCAATAATTAATGTTAAGATTTTAATTGAATCCAAAATTAATTGACTACAATATTACAGATAATGCAATTGAATAGAGGGTGCGAAATCGTTTTTTAAGGGGTACGAAATCGTTTTTTTTTGAATGGTTAAAATAAAATTGAATTGAAAACAGGGAGGAAACAAAGAAAAAATCAAAACTAAAACACAAAGTAATGTTTTAAAAAATGACTACTTTTTACACTAATAATATTTATAATAGTCCTCCTTAAATCTTTCGGAATTCTTGGACTATTTTGACTTGAGAGCTGGATAATAGGTAAAGCAATACATAATCCGTATTAAACAAAGATAAAACGATTATCACTTTTGTCCACAAAAAAACCGCCTAAATCAATAAGCGGTTTTCAAAATTATTCTTAAATGAAATTAATATTTATATCCTATTCCTTTTTTGATGGCTTGTGAACCTCCCAATTGATTAGAATTATAACCTGTTGTTACTTTGTCAGCAGTTTGAAGTATAAATGGAAATCCTAAAGCAGCTGCGGCCATTTTTAGCTTTTTTTCAGCCTTTTTATCTGCTGTATTTCCAGTATGATAGTTAATAAGACCTGTTTTTCCTCTTAACTCCTCTCCTTTTTTAAGACCCGCTATAAAAGCTTTATCCTCTAAAATTACAACTTTTTCCCAATCTGCATCAGAAGAAACTATAATTTTTTCGGTAATATCTTCAACTCTTCCTGTTTTTCCGTAAACAATTTTTTCGACAGCATATTTACTTAAAGTATTGTCAGCATCTTCTCCATCATATTTGTAAATAATAGTAAACTCTTCTAGTTTAACGACTTTCCCTTTGACGATTTCACCGTTGTGTTTAGTAATAACATCAACTTGAGCATTTACCATTGCTCCAAATATTAGCATTGCTAATACAAAAATAATTTTTTTCATTTGTTTAATTATTAATTATTAATTTTCATTGTTGTCCGATAAAACTTATCGGAGTTTAATTTTTTCTATATTTTACAAGCATTCGAGAAGTTTTATCCTTGATCAGCTTGTTTTTAAGTGTCCTTTTGAGAATTCGATACGCAAAAAAA
>Ga0316612_1000393_pt1 | contig 13974 bp, 13 predicted proteins | sample MIS2016226_MG_FD_207676 | JGI IMG/M metagenome (GOLD analysis project Ga0316612, IMG submission 207676) | Microbial mat bacterial communities from Middle Island sinkhole, Lake Huron, Michigan, United States - MIS.2016.226 | ecosystem: Environmental > Aquatic > Freshwater > Lake > Sediment... | reverse complement strand
AAATTCATAATGCTCGGCTATCTCGGATGGAAACCCTGCTAATTTCAATAAACCCGCACCACTCAATTGCATTAACTGCAAGAATGTTTCATCGGTGCCACGCAACTGTCGAGATGAACTTGTCATAGTTGATAGAGATATTTCAATATTTAATCAGTGGGTTCCACGCCAAACCGTTGCAGTTGTGCATTTAATGTTCCTTGAGCTCGCATAATCAGTTCACACACTTCACGGGCTGCTCCTCGTCCCCCGTTTGCTTCGGTTCGCCAATGCACATAAGGAAAAATACTAGGATGAGCGTCAGCTACGGCTATCGCAAGACCGGCGCATTTTAATACAGGAATATCAATCAGATCATCGCCAACATAGGCTACTTGAGTCGTTTCTAACGCCAGTTCTTGACACATCTGCATAAACGCGGGTAACTTGTCCGTCACGCCTTGCATAATTTGTTTGATCCCCAAACTTTGCATTCGATATTGTACTACTTGTGAAGTGCGTCCTGTAATGATTCCGATTTGTACACCCGTCTTTTGCAATATATCCATCCCCAATCCATCACGCGAATAAAAGGCTTTATATTCTTCACCTCCGTCGCCTAAATACAAACTGCCATCGGTAAGTACCCCATCGACATCAAACACCACTAAACGAATTGTACTGGCTTTGGCAACAATAGCATTCATGATTTTCCACCGCTTCCTTTGGCTTGACGTTGCAGGCTGTAACTGATTAAATGATTGAGTAAATCTGCTTGGGAAATTCCAACATGTTGGGCAGATTGAGCAATCGCGGCGTGGGAGCCTAAGTTACATCCAAGATTGAATTCTAACAGGAAAAGTTGTTGTCGATGAGTGTCTAAGCGAAAATCCATGCGAATGTAATCAAATGGACGGACGTGTGGATAAAATCTTTGAGCATATTCAATTAATTGAGCGTTTAAATGCGATTCTTCGAGAATACGCCGTTGTCTGCCCTGTTCTAACAAACGCTTTTGACGAAAAGTAGAAATTCCAAACGGTAATTCAGAAATCTCTTCCGCCGCTGGCAAGATGATTGGAGGGTTGCCGCCCAAAATGGACACAGTAATATCCGTTCCTGCCACACATTGTTCCACCAAGCAGCACTCTTTACCTTGTGTCAACAGACTTTCCACTTGCGGACGCGCGTCATACCACGAGTCTTGTATTGATTTCACGGAAATACCTTCTGATGCAGCACCAAAACGCGGTTTAATGAAGTAAGGTCCTGCAAATTCTGGCGGCGTGGATGTATCTTCAAGATAATAAATTTTGCTGGGAGTGACTGGGATTTGTAAGGCAGAGGCAATCAATTTCGTAAAATACTTATCTTCTGCCAATGCCCGAATATTTGGAGGCGCGCCCAAATAAGGGAGATGATAAGATTCGCACAGTGTCGAGACAAAAACTTCAGAATTACGAAACGGAGCGCGATTATAAATCGTAAAAACATAGTTATAATGAGGAGCAACTTTGATAAATTCATCTAAGTTATCGCAGGACGTAATCTTAATCCCTAATGACTCGATAACTTTAAATAATTCATAGTTATAGCGCGGATGCACTCCAATTTCTGTGTCTAATGGGGGAATTGTATCGGTGACACGAGGGGCGCGACTCGCTAAAAACAATAAGTTGAGAAAATTGATTTGAGTAGTGGTGAGTTTTTGTAAAGTTGAACGCATGAGGAATATAAGTTGAACGGAAGAAAATATAGTGTGTAAATTCGCCTAAATCTCAATGGAAATCACACACGATGTTCTCTATTTTACACACAATGAGCTCAACTCTTCGCTATCACGGATTTTTTGGATGATTCAAATGACACAATTTTGAATAATTTTGATTTAGAACTTGGGATATTTTTTTAATTAATGCCGTGCAACCATGCTGATAATTCACTGATTAAAATTGAAAAATAGAATTGAAAAATAGGTATCATGAATTTATCAGTCAATTTTTATGCCATTAGGCTTCTTTATCCCCTCAATGACTCTAACTCACTTAACTATGCGTGAATTCTAATTCTCAGATTTGGTATAACTTCGTATGATGAAATATTTTATCGTGGTATTCAAATTATCATTGATTTTTTTGCTAACGATGCTGCACCTCAGCTTGATTAAACAATGGGTTCACTCCTTTTCTGAACAACCTGCGCCTCTTAAATCGACTACTATTTTGCCGATCATGATACATTTCGTTACACCGATTCCATCCGCACCGCACTTGCCAATTGCTGCTCCAGATAAAAAATCAAATGTGAAAATGATGCAACAAAAATCCGAGGTAAAACAACAAGTAAAGTTAAAAAAATTGCCAATTTTAGCTACTCAAGCGGAAAAACCGATATCGCCACAGAAAGTTCAAAAAATTACTGCGCCCGTTCAAAAAAATCGCCCCACTCCTTTGGCAAAAGCGGAGCATAAAACAGTGGTTCACTCGGAAAAACCAGTCGTAGCGGTCAAATCCACGCCACCAGTCGAGCCAAAAACGGAAGCGCACGTTGCCCCTGCCCCATCTCCTCAAATTGAGAAATTGGCAGCACCTGCTTCACTCGTTTCGTCAATGGAACGTGTATCTGACTCAAAAGGGTCGTCAATCGCCAAAAATACAACTTTTCCATCTAATTTTGCTAGTAAAACAACGAGTCAAGCAACTGCCAGTGTCAATCAATCGCAAGGTTACATTCCACCCAATCACCGTGCCACGTATTTGCACAATCCAAAACCACACTATCCTGAAATTTCACAACAATTAGAAGAAGAAGGTACGGTACAACTTTTAGTTAATGTCGATTCCCGTGGTCAAGTCAGTCAGGCACGAATTAAACATTCTAGCGGCTATCCACGTTTGGATGGGGCAGCATTGCAGGCGGTGAAACAATGGCAATTTATTCCAGCAAAACAAGGTATTCAACCGATTGCCGCGACTACGGTCGTTCCCATCACTTTTCGATTGAATGAAGAGTAATTTATGGATTTTACACAGTTTTTTCAAAATATTTTGGTCAATTGGCAGAATTCGTTATTTTTTCCAAAGATGAGTCCAAGTAGCGCATTAATTGTGATATTGTTAATCGTGATGTCAATGATCAGTTGGTATCTCATTTTTCGGAAAATTGCGCAGTTTCTCTTATTTTTTTATCAAGCCCGGCGTTGGCAACAATTTCTATCAGAACAAATTCAACAAAACAACCGATTAGCGACACCACCGCGTTCATTTTTCAGCAATCCCTTTGCGACTGTATTTCAGCGGACTCAAGCAACGTTAGCAACGTATCCTGAAAAAATGTTGGTGACTGAATGGATTACTCGGACGCTACGCATGGAGTTGCAACAAGAAAAAATTCGTTTGGAAACAGGTTTAAATTGGTTGGCGAGCATTGGCAGTACCGCGCCGTTTTTGGGGTTATTAGGCACGGTGTTGGAAATTTATATGGTGCTCAAAGGGTTGGGCGAAAGTCATGCGATTAGTTTAGAGGTGATTGCGCCGCCGATTGGTAATGCGTTGATTTTGACAGCGATAGGGCTGGCTGTGGCGATTCCGGCAGCATTGGGTTATAACGCGTTATTGCGCTTACATCGAGTTTTTTTGAATCGGTTGGATAATTTTGGTCATCAGTTGCATATTTATTTAATTTTAAAAGGAGTTACTCGTGATGAATGAGGAAGAATTGGATTCGCCATATCAACCGTTGGCAGAGATGAATATCATTCCGTTGGTCGATGTGATGTTGGTTTTATTGATAATTTTCATGATCACCGCGCCGTTGTTCACACCCCATCTGTTGCGGGTGACATTGCCAGAAGTGACTACCTCGACCGTGACTGCACCGCCAACGATGATAAATTTAACCTTGGATGCACAAAATCGTTTATTTTTCAATGATAATGTGTTGAGCGAAACGGCATTTCACACCCATTTGCAGCAATGGGCACAACAACAACCGAAACCGACAATCCATCTGTATGTGGATCAACAGGTGACTTATCAGAAAATTGCTAACGTGTTGGCGTTGTTGCAAAAAGGAGGAATTTCACAGATTGGTTTGGCAGTGCTTGAAGCCAAGTGAGGAATTTACTCATTCAGTTCTTTTCCACTATAGCCGATCCTAAAAAGTTAATAAACATTAACACGAGATGTGCGAATGATTCTCACTTTGTTCACGTCGTCAACACAACTGCTTGATTGCTCAAGTCTTACGTTACTCTTACGTGCATTTTATAGTCCCGCCAGATCGTGTCGTGGACTTTATAGTCTTAACAACTATATCTGTTTATGTCGTTAAATCATGGGACTACGTTTGTAAACAATGTCATAATAGGCTTGGTTCTCGCTGTAAAACACATTTGTTTTTTATAAAACGTAGTCCATTACTACTTGCTTAATACCTGAAATACAACATTAAATCCGTTGTAATCGGTAACAAACTATTATGGATGATAACAAAACCAGTGATAGTTGTCAACCCTTTAACACAAGATACTCATACCATGGACGCTGTTGAAAAGATTCAATCTCAAATCAATCATCTGCCCGAACACAGCCTTATTGAATTACTTGAGTTTATCGAATTTCTCAACTACAAGCAACAAGCGCAGAAACCAACCTCTGGCAAACGTTACGACTTTTCTGATTTATCGGGTCGATTGCAATGGCAGGGCAATGCCTTAGATGAACAAAATAGGCTGAGAGATGAATGGTAATCGTTACTTTCTTGATACAAATGCGATTGTTGCCTTATTACGAGGAAATCAAGCATTAAAGATAGAATTACAGAAAAGTGAATGGGTTGGGATTTCTGTTATCAGTCAAATAGAATTTCTGGCTTTCCCAGCACTTCCAGAACCAGATCGCCATTTGTTTGAAACATTTTGCCGCCGCATTGATATTATTAATTTAAGCAGTGATGATAAAACTCTTCTCAAAGATATTTTATATTTTCGTATCAATTACAAAATTAAACTCCCTGATGCAATCATTGCCGCGTCAGCCCTTCAAAATGACGCGATGCTGGTTACAGAAGATACTGATTTCAACGGTATTTCTGAGCTACAAGTCATATCTGTTAAATCCTTTTCAGATTTTGATTAACCCATCTTGAATCAACAAACATGGAGAGTATAAACGAAGTGTCATACACCGATTTTAGCATCAACGGGTGGCACTTCCCTTTTCCCCGTCCATTTCACGCCCTGCATTGTAAAGATGTGGGGCTTTTTGTTTGTACTACACTTTGGTATAATCACAATGTATTTTGGATGTATCCGTAACCACTGAGTGGATCAGACATGATGACTTAGCCCGCCTCGCTTTATTCACTCTATCAAGGCGAAAAACTTTAGTGGTCAGGACTGGCTCATAAGCCAAGCACGCTAAAATATCTGCAATATCTGCCGAAGTTAATTCAGGAAAATCATCAATAATCTCCGCAGTGGTCATGTCATTGGCTAACATGTTGAGCACATCATAGACCGTGATTCTTAAACCACGAATACAAGGTTGAGCAGAACGCTTCCCAACTTCTAAAGTGATGTATTTTTGGTAATTTATCATAAAAAATTCCAATTAAAATAAAAAGTTACCAAGTTATTTCCTTAATTTTAGCACCTTGCCATTGCTGTGACAGAATTTCTTGGTTGCGCACGTTATTCATTCCTAACATTTTGATTTAGATAAGAAATAATTTATGCTCAATGGTTTAACGATTCATATACCGATTGAGAAAAAAATTGTCATGAATGAAATGCAGCAACCTGTGGCGGTACAAATTGATTATCAAGATTGGCTGAAAATTGAACAACAGTTGAGTTTAGAATCCGTACCCGCGAGAAAACCACTGTGCGCACTGCATACTTTTCTAGTAAAATTAAATTTGAACTGCGTGATTCCTAGTGCAACGTCATAGCATAATTTTAGGGTAAGTTAGGTTTTAATTTGTTGCATATCAATCGGTTTAATTGAACCAAATCCTAATTTTTATCAGTGACGCTGCACTAGATTTTATGCAGTTTCACTGTCTTCAGGATAATCAATAAGTTGTCGCACAAAACTCTCCAGTTCATGCTGTTCAATCGCGGTGCGCAGTTGCTGCATTAAGGTTTGATAATAGTGTAAGTTGTGAACGGTGTTTAGATGAGCACCCAACATTTCTTTGGTTTTATCAAGATGATGTAAATAAGCGCGGGAAAAATTTTGGCAGGTATAACAACTGCATAGTGGATCAAGTGGTGCGGTATCGTTGCGATATTGACTGTTGCGAATGCGCACGGTGCCTTGACTGGTAAACAAGTAACCATTGCGTGCATTACGGGTTGGCATGACGCAATCAAACATGTCAATTCCTCGTTGGACTGCTGCGACAATATCCGCGGGCGTACCGACTCCCATCAAATAATGCGGTTTATCAGCAGGCAACTGGGGAGCAAGGCAGTCTAAAATCCGTAACATATCCGGTTTTGGTTCTCCTACAGACAAGCCACCAATCGCATAACCATCAAAACCAATGTCGATCAATCCGTGCAATGATTGTAAACGCAACGATTCATACATCCCCCCCTGCACAATTCCAAACAATGCCGCAGGATTGTCGCCATGTCCCTGTTTAGATCGACGCGCCCAGCGTAAGGATAATTCCATAGATTCACGAGCTTGTGTTTCCGTCGCGGGATAAGGAGTGCATTCGTCAAAAATCATCACGATGTCCGAACCGAGCGTGCGTTGTACTGCCATCGAACTTTCTGGACTGAGAAACACGGGCGCGCCATCAATGGGGGAACGAAAATGCACACCCTCTTCCGTAATTTTGCGCATCTCGCCCAAACTAAACACTTGAAACCCCCCCGAATCGGTTAAAATCGGTGGTTGCCACTGCATGAAGTTGTGCAAACTGCCATGTGCCGCAATCACTTCCATGCCCGGACGCAACATCAAGTGAAAGGTATTTCCCAATAAAATTTGAGCCCCTGTGGCAGCCACCTGTTCCGGACGCAATCCTTTCACTGTGCCATACGTTCCTACCGGCATGAATGCGGGTGTCTCTACCGTGCCGCGGGCAAACTGTAACCGAGCGCGTCGTGCTTGACCCTCTGTCGCTAATACGTCGAATTTAAACATCGTGTTATATAAACGTTCGTCTGTCTTGCATGGCATGTTGTTTGAGGCGGGTCGCGGTTTCTTCTCCCAAATATTCATCAATAACAATGTGTACAATGTAAATGAGGGGAGTGAGCGCAATTGCCATGATAAATTTATAGATGTATTTGGTGGTGCCAATAGCGAAGATCAGTCCCAAATCCCAATTCGTCTGCGGATTAATATGAAAGGCAATGATAAGAACAATATACGTGTCAATCAATTGAGAAACCAAGGTGGAACCAGTGGCTCGTAACCACAGATGGCGTTCCCCAGTCAAGCGTTTGATATGATGAAAGATGGCGACATCGATCACTTGCCCAATAAGGAAGGCGACCAATGAACCGACAATAATCCACATTCCTTGTCCAAAAATGGCTTCAAATGCCACATCCATATTGACCGGTCCGGCTTCAGTCTGACGCATAATCCAGAATTCTGCGGGAGTTAATGCCATGGCGAAGAAGATAATCAAAAAAGCATACGAGATTAAAATGGCGGTGATGTAGGACAAAATTCTTACGCCACGGGTGCCAAAATATTCGTTGATAATATCCGACATAATAAAAACAATAGGCCATAATAACGCGCCCGTTGTCAAGTTCAGCGAAGGTAACGTCATTCCCAACAATTGCACATTAGAAGTCAAACCCAGACTTTTCTCTACCGAAAATACCTTAACTCCAACAAATTCAGCAATGAGCGCACTGGCAATAAAAAATGTGCTGAGTGCCATAAAGAGGAAATTTGCTTTTCTATTAAAGACAACTTCACGGTCTTCATCTAGGTGCAAGGGGGGATAATTCGAGTTATTTTCTGACATATTCATTCATGTAAGAAGAGTTATTGTTTTAAGTCAGATACATTTTTAGGCTACAGTATGTCACAATTTTAAAAAATACGATAGCTTGCAGTCTCATTCGATCTTCTTGATTTCTCAATTTAGAATGGGAGTATCTTCACAAAGCGAGTGGATTCCTTCTCAGAGGGGGCTCGCGCAGTTATTTAGCGTATTCTACCATCATTACCAAAGATTTATCACAAAATATTTACAAGCCGCTTTATGAGGTACCCAAGGGCATCGATTTGTGAAAGGGTCGCACCAAAATCCATCAAGTTCTTTCGATAAACCGGTTTAAACATTCAATCCATGACGACATCTTGATTTTCGAGCATCTTGGCTGGATATTTTTTGAATCATGACAACTTTGGGATCAATTGAATTCTCATCCACGCATTCAGATGATAACACAAGATTGTTTACAAAATAGAAAGTCACTTCCTGTTGTTTCATAAATTCAGAGATTCAGAGAATGGTTTAATTATTAATTTTATATTTTACAAAGAGTTATATCTAAGAGTTACGTCCTGTTACCAAAATAATTGATGAAATATGATGATTTATTATATAATTTATCTAAAGAACATTGAGAAAGTCGAATGGTGTATTTGAGCGCAACGTGTTAAATTTTCTACTGTTTTCAACGTAGGTAGTGCTAAAGCCGTCATGATCTGTTGTAATAATTAATGAATAAAAGGAGTGCTCCGAAACTGATACGTTGACGTAAATTGTTATTATACCTTGCCGATCTCGTTTGGCACTACCATCTGTTTTGACGATGGGCAACACTTGAAACTCAATTCATTACTTAAAAAATTATGAAGCAAATTCAAATATTTGATCTTATCAATGTACCATTAGAAGGTGTACATCTCATCGAAGCCAGTGCTGGTACCGGCAAAACTTACGCTATTGCAAATCTTGTGGTCAGATTGATTATAGAAAAAAATCTACTTATCAATAAGATACTCATTGTCACTTTCACCGAAGCCGCCACAGGAGAATTGCGGGAACGGGTGCGCAGTCGCCTGCAAGAAACGTTGGACGCGCTCATCAACGCCACGACCGACGACATCATCCTAACAAATTTACTCAAAAAAGTAGAACATCCGCGACAAATTGAATCTCGTTTAAAAAATGCGTTGCGAAGTTTTGACGAGGCAGCAATTTACACCATCCACAGTTTTTGTTCCCATACCTTGAAAGATCATGCGTTTGAAAGCGGAATGTTATTCAAACACGAATTGCTGAAAGACCAAATGCCGCTATTATTGGAGACAGTGCAAGATTTTTGGCGACACTACCTCTATCCCACCTCACCACTTTTCATTCGCTATCTTAAAGAAGCCGCGACCAAGTTTACTCAACCAAAAGAACTGATTGATATCATTGGTAAAGGGCGTTATATTGGACAACCTCCTTCATTACTGCATATTAGACCAGAATTTATTGCGATTCCTGAAAATATAGCGTTAGAACAAATAGTTACAAACGAAATTGCTCAAGCACATCAACTTTGGCGACAAGACGGAAAAAATCTGCAAAATTTACTATTTACCCTCATCGAACGCGGCGGGGTGTTGCACAAAGGTTCTTACAAAAAACTGCGAATTGAATTGCTCTGTCAACAGATGGACGCATTGATCGCCATGCAATTGCCGACATTGCCCAAAGAGATTGAGTTATTCAGCGCAGATAAATTATGTTCCACCAAGGCGGCAAAACAAAATTTCGAGCTACAACACCCATTTTTTACACTTATCCAAAATATTCTCAATAGAAAAAATGAGTTGGATGAGAGCTATGCCAAATTTTTACTGTCGCTCAAACGCCAATTATTTCATTATGTCGAACAACAACTGACGCGCAAAAAGCAACAACGCAATTTACAAAGTTTTGACGACTTGATCCTCAATGTCTATCATGCCCTGCAAAAACCCAATCAACAGCGGCTGATGCACGCGATGCGGCAAAAATATCAAGTGGCATTAATTGATGAATTTCAAGACACTGACCCGGTACAGTATCAAATTTTCAACCGAGTGTTTCATCATCCTGACAGCACATTATTCCTCATCGGCGATCCAAAACAAGCAATTTACAGTTTTCGTGGTGCTGACATTTTCGCATATCTGCAAGCCAATGAAAATATAGGACAAGATTGCCATCATACCCTTGATATTAACTATCGTTCCGAACAACCCTTAGTGACGGCTGTGAATACGGTTTTTCAACAAGCAACGACCCATCCTTTCTTGATTGAAGAGATTCAATTTCATCCCGTTACGCCACAACAAGATAAATCAAACAGCACCTTATTGATAAAAGGACAGCCACAACCGCCATTAAAAATTTGGTTTGTTTCTCAAGCTCAGTTGCTTGCCTCGAAAATTGATCAGAAAGAATGGGAAAGTCGTTATATCCCGCGCGGTATTGGCTATGAAATCGCCGAATTACTCAATTTAGCAAAAAAAGGTCAAGTGATTCTTGAAGATAGAAAGCTGACCGCCGGTGATATTGCCGTTTTAGTGCGCACCAATGCACAAGCCCATTTTATCGAAAAGCAGTTGATTAAATTAAATATTCCTAGCGTGTTGTACAGTCGCGAAAGTTTATTTGTCACGCGTGAAATTGTCGAAATTGAGCGAATTTTACACGCGATTGCCAATCCAACGGTGGAATCTTGGGTCAAAGCCGCGCTTGCGACGGATATGCTTGGTTTATCTGCGCAAGAATTGTATGCGATGAGTGAACATGAAACGCAGTGGCAAACGCGGTTAACTCGATTTCAACGATATCACTTTATTTGGCAAAATAGCGGTTTTATCCCAATGTTTCGTGAATTGTTGGTCAAAGAAAAAATTTCGAGTCGCTTGCTCAATTATCCCAATGGCGAACGTCGTTTAACCAATGTGTTACACGCGGGTGAATTACTGCACCGAATTGCGGTAGAACAAAAATTGGGAATGAACGCATTGTGTTATTGGTTAGCAAAACAACGGGAAATTGCGCTGGAAACCCAAGATGAGGAGCGGATGTTGCGTTTGGAAAGTGATGAAATGCGTGTCAAAATTGTCACGGTTCATAAAAGCAAGGGATTGGAGTATCCGATTGTATTTTGTCCATTTTTATGGAGTGGCTGGCTTAATGTGAATAGCAAAAATCAGGAAAAGAAGCCGTTACTTTTTCACGATGAAAACAAGCAATTTATTTTGAATTTAGACCCCGAACAGAGTAAAAAGTACAAGAAATTTGCTTTGGATGAAGAAAAATCTGAAAACTTACGGTTACTCTATGTGGCACTGACGCGGGCAAAATATCGCTGCTATGTGGTGTGGGGGCAATTTGAAAAGCCGGCGGAACTTTCTGCAAAACCGGAAAAATTTGAGAAACTTGTAAATTCGCCCTTGTCATATACATTGCATCCACAGCGTGATTTTTCACAACCGATTGAAGATGAAAGTTTATTGGATGATTTACGCCATCTGGTTGCAGCTTCAAAAGATGTTGTTTCGCAACAATATACGATTGAAGTGGCAACAGAATTTCCGATAGAAATCAATCAGTATCAACGATTTTCTGAATCGGTTACACGGTTACAAGCGCGTCATTTCACCGGTTCGCTGCATAAAATGTGGAAAGTGACCAGTTTTAGCGGTTTGGTCGCGGCGCAGGATACGGAACGTCCGGATTATGATGAGACAATTCAGCCTGTTGCAACTGAATCTGTGGTGACAGAGATTTTGAATTTCCCGGGGGGAGTAAAAACTGGGATATTTATTCATAAATTGTTGGAACTGATTGATTTTACGCAAATAAATGATGAAGTTATCACCACGATGATGACCGAACAATTGCTGAAACATGGATTTCAGGAAACTTGGATAGAAATATTTCAACAAGTGTATCGAAATATTGTTGATACCCCTTTGCAAAATAACAGTGAATTGTGTTTATCACAGATTAAACGAGATAAGCGATTAAATGAATTAGAATTTTTCTTTCCGCTGTCTGAAATTGATGCGACAGGATTGCAACAGATTTTTGCCTATCATGCCGATCACAATCCGTTATTAAACAAGCTCTCTGAATTAGATTTTGCGCGTTTGAATGGGTTCATGAAGGGATTTATTGATATGGTGTTTGAGTATCAAGGCAAGTTTTATTTGGTGGATTATAAGTCAAATTGGTTGGGAGGGCAGCAAGTGGCTTATCGACAAGAGAATTTGCAAGCCACTATGGTGCGTGAACAATACATTTTGCAATACCACATTTACACGGTCGCGCTGCACCATTATTTGCGATTACGCTTGCCTAACTATCGGTATGAACAGCATTTTGGCGGCGTTTTTTATTTATTTGTGCGTGGTATGCAACCAGCATGGGGGGCAGCGTATGGCGTATATCATGATGTACCAAATCCTGAATTAATCCAAGATTTATCGAATTATTTGATGGGAGATGCGCACTTTTGATGTCTGAACTTTAATTTACTTAATTTTTAGGATGAACTTAACGCGTTGTTTATTATGTTAATCCAATGAATCAAGAAAATTATAGTTCAGATAAGGTGTTACTCAGCGTTGATTGTATTAAATAAATCTCGAAGGGGGATTATAAATGCTGTTAAAAAAAACGATGGTGTTGATTAATCTACATTATGCAGATCAATGGCTTCACATTCGGCTTCTCTGTTGCGTTCCATTTTTGCGGTATCATTGCGATTTCTTTCCAAATCATCTAAATATTGCTGATCGACATCGCCAGTCACGTAATTACCACTGAAACATGATGTGTCAAATTGCATGATGTTTTTATTTCCCTTGCGAGCACATGCGACTAAATCCTCTAAATCTTGATACACAATCCAATCCGCGCCGATGGCTTCAGCAATTTGCCGTTCATTGCGATCATGTGCCACCAATTCATTCACCGAAGGCATGTCAATACCATAGACATTGGGATAACGCACTGGGGGAGCCGCCGATGCAAAATAAACTTTTTTCGCCCCCGCTTCCCGCGCCATCTGTATGATTTGTTTAGAAGTTGTCCCGCGCACAATCGAATCATCGACCAGTAACACATTTTTATTTTTAAATTCTAACCCTATCGCATTGAGTTTCTGACGCACCGATTTTTTGCGCATCGCTTGACCGGGCATGATGAAAGTGCGGGGAATATAACGATTTTTGACGAACCCTTCACGATATTTTATTTTTAATTCGTGAGCAAGTTGTAAGGCGGCAGTGCGACTGGTGTCGGGAATGGGGATAACAACGTCAATATCATGATTAGGATAGACTTTGACAATTTTCTTGGCGAGGGCTTTTCCCATACGCATTCGAGCTTTATAAACTGAAATGCCGTCTAAAATGGAGTCAGGGCGGGCAAAATAGACGTATTCAAAAATACATGGATTTAAAATTGGATTTTCGGCACACTGTTTATGATATAAAAAACCATCGTGACTGATAAAAATGGCTTCACCCGGACTGAGATCACGAATTAATTCAAAGCCTAAAATATCAGCGGTGGCACTTTCTGACGCGACGATATATTCCGCACCCTTGTCCGAATCTCGTTTCCCTACCATCAGCGGTCGAATGCCGTGAGGATCACGAAATGCGACAATGCCATAACCCACAATCATTGCAATGACCGCATACGCACCTCGACATCGTTGATGGACACGGGTCACTGCGGTGAAAATATCTTCATGATCAATTTCAGTTTTTCCCAAGCGTTGCAGTTCTCGCGCAAAAACATTGAGCAACACTTCAGAATCAGAATCGGTGTTGATATGACGTAAATCTTCCTTGAATAAATCTTGTTTGAGCGCGGCGACATTGGTTAAATTTCCGTTGTGCGCCAATGCGATACCGTAAGGTGAATTGACATAAAACGGTTGCGCCTCAGCACTGGAAGCACAGCCCGCCGTGGGATAACGCACATGCCCAATGCCCATGTTGCCATGTA
>Ga0316612_1000392_pt1 | contig 14006 bp, 5 predicted proteins | sample MIS2016226_MG_FD_207676 | JGI IMG/M metagenome (GOLD analysis project Ga0316612, IMG submission 207676) | Microbial mat bacterial communities from Middle Island sinkhole, Lake Huron, Michigan, United States - MIS.2016.226 | ecosystem: Environmental > Aquatic > Freshwater > Lake > Sediment... | reverse complement strand
ATAAGGAGGTTTTGATTCAAGCTTTGGAGCAGGAAAGTTTGCTTAGTGTGGAGGAGGAATTTGAACGGGCGATTAGTACGGCTCACACTGAAAATGTTTCAGCTTGGATTGAGGCGATCGCGCATTGTATTACGAATAATTCTTACCCAATACGTTTAATGGATTTGCAAAAGGCTGTACAACTGCCAATCATCGAAACTTGGCTGGGTTTACTATTAGGTGATTTCAAACTTGAGCAACGGGGAGAATTTTATGACTCAAGCGGGATTTGGGTTACGGGTAGTTGGTGAAGTGGTTTAAGAAACGGCTATTGCTTTCCCAATTAAGTAGATAACGCTCGACAGGATACAAATTACTTGGGTTGGGTCAGATAATTTTGTTGCAAGCTGGATAAAAAATTGCGATCGCTTGTAAAGTTGGAATTTGAAAAGGTAAGTCAAGTATGTGTAGATTTGCTCTCAAAAATATCTCTGCTTGTTCCAGTTGTTGATAGATAAAATCACCAGATTCATTTACTAGATCAGAATTTGTATTGCTAGATAGTTGGTTAAGCTGTTGGAGCAGTTGCCAATCTTTTAAAAGTGCAAATTGATTAGAACGCCCTGTAATTGCCGCTATCGCCTGTCTCACATTTATCTGTTTACTAGTTACGCGATCAGCAATCCTAAAAACAAATAGAGGATGCTCAAGGTTGATTAGGCAGGTAACACCCACAGGTAAATCAATTGCTTGTTGTAGTGCTTGACCAAATAGTCGGTGTCCGACTCCAAGCAAGGAAAGCATTGTGGATTTATCCCGACGACTGCGCTCGAAATGCATGTTTTCGTAACGCTTCTGGATCGCTGGTTCTCCCAACCAATCATCTGGGGTAATAAAAGACAGTCCTTCAGGAGTTTGGGTAATTCGTCGTTTATTAATGTGCAACATATTAATAAAAAATGGTTGCAGATCTGGTAAATCTACCTGTGGAAGAAGTGGTGACGCTTGCTGAAAATCAAACTTGTCACAACTGCCAACCATTTCGCGTACAGTGGCGATTGCATCTTTCCCCCCAAACTTTGCAGTTTTGAGATCAAACCACTGGGTTAAATCTTCTTTCTTTCCATTAGCTTCGCTAAATATTTCTTGGAATAATTTCGGCGATGTCATCCCTAACACAAGTTCTAGTAAATCCTCTGGTTCCGCCATTACCGCATCTAACGACTGCATAATATTCTCGATTTTCTGGTTAAGTTTATCCCAAATACGAGTTTCGACAGTATCAGGATTACGCAGTGTAATAACTTCTACTATATGCTTTTGTCCATAGCGATTTAAACGACCCACGCGCTGATGTAAACGCATAGGATTCCATGGCAAATCGATATGAATGAGTGAGTAACAATTCTCTTGCAAGTCAATACCTTCGCCACCTGCTTCTGTGGACACAAGAAAGCGTACTTCACGTTCATTGAACTTCTTAGCAGCATTTTCTCGCTTTTCAAGTAGCGGTGTTTTATGTCCTTTAACTCCTTCTGCCTTTTCCTCTCCATTAATAAAGGTAATACAACCATCTCCATAACGAGAAATTAAAGCTGACATGAGGAGTGATTGGGTTGCCTTGTATTCTGTAAAAAATAGAACTTGACGATCAGCAAAACGAGTCTCTAAGATGTTTAGAATTGCAGTGATTTTTGTCTCTGTCTCTACCTTTTGAGCAGCAGCAATCAAATCCTCTAGCCAAGGTATTTCATTTTCAACAAGACGTAAGTTTTCAGTTAATACCAGTATTTCTTCTTCTAGTTGAGATAGTTCATCGCTTGTTTGGATATCTTCTTCTTCAAACTGTGAGATAAATGTACGATCAATCTTCTGTTTTTGTTGCTGGGCTAGTTCTAACTTCTTTAAATTTTCTCGATTACGTTGTAAACGTCTTTCTAATGCACGTCTAATTGCTGCAACTGAACTGGAAGCAAGCTTTTGCATACAGGTAAGAATTAGCATAACGGCTCGTTGATTGAAATCATCAAGTCCAGATGCGTATGCTTTACCTGTAAGAATAAACTCGGTTAGCTTTTCATAAAATTCTGCTTCAGATTCTGAATAGCTATATGTTTCAGAAGATACCGTATGAGGCGAAAAGAGCTTTTTTCCTTTCATATCAGTGACAGACTGCTTATTATTACGAAGCATCACATGGCGCAGCGATCGCATTTGGGTTTGTAGGTTTATTTCTGATGAAATAGCCAGTTTGGGGTTAAATAAGTCATCACGCAATAATTTTAAAAGTGCAAAAAATTGGTAGTGTTTACCACGATGAGGTGTACCAGAAAAGAAAACTGCTGATTTGACTCTTTTAAATTCGTTGATGAGACGATCAATAAGGCTGTAACCAAGCGTCATTTCTTTTTCATCGGCATTCAGGTGATGTGCTTCATCAATGATTAGTAGATCCCAAGGCTCAGCTTCAAACATCCGTTTATGACGACCTCGGCTATCTTTCCTCAGCGTAGGTAATGAAGCAACGACTTGATGATTAGTATTCCAAAAATCACTCTTAGGGGTGTCTGCTTCGGTTGTATATTTCGTTAAGCGAATATCAAACATCGTGCGTAGGCGATACTGCCATTGCTCAACTAGCGAAGCAGGACAAAGTATGAGGATACGTTTAACTACACCTTTATTGAGCAATGTCCAGAGAATCAAGCCTGCTTCAATAGTTTTTCCAAGTCCTACATCATCAGCAACAAGCCATCTCGTGGGCATTTCTTGCACAACTCGGCGACAAACCCAAAGTTGGTGGGGTAATAAATCGATTCGTGCTAAGGAAAAAACACCCCATACATCATTAATCGATCTGATTGCTAATGCCTGAATTTTAGCTAATACTTCAGTCGAATCATGCCATTCTGAAGATAAAAGTGCTTCTTGTAAGGATTGTAAAAGTTTAATTTCGTGCTTAGGACATTCCTGAATATCACCACTATCAAACCGCACTATGACTGTATCATCATCGTCTAGTCGAACTTCTCCTGTGCCAAAAATGGCATGAGTTACGCGATCGCCTTTTTTAAATATTCTGGTCACTTTTAGTTATCCTCATCAATAAAGTCATAGTCTTCTCTAATTGGAATGCTATCTAATTGTAGATCTCTTACTCTTTCAGAGTTCCCAGAATATAATTCAAATGGGATATCAAAAGCATTTTCAAATGTAGGTGAAATATTTAGCGGCAACTCCTTGATTTTCTCAGCTAGAAAACTAGCAATAAGTCTTGAGTATGTAGGATCAGGTCTATCTAGTCCTGGGCATCCCAAATAGGTCAGCAAGCGTCTCACATTGTAGCGGGGTACAAAGCAATGCTGAATAACTTGCTCTGTCGGCTGTATTACACCAAGACGGACTAACTCTCTAATTACAAAATTTACACCAATCCCTAGATTTAGTGGAGGTGCATTTAGAGTGCTACCTTGAAACGCGGGATTTATAGCTGGTGCAGTAATTAGAGCCAGATTAATAGATGTGTGTTGATCAATCGTTTTAAAAATTTGTATGTACTGATCTAGATATCTAGCAGTGCGGTAGATACTTGGAAATCTTTCCATCCAATAATTCCATTTAGTACGATCAACCTGCGGATCAATGTATTGATCAAGAACATTCATCCATTCGCGATAAAGGTTCTGTGGATCTGGTCTTGAGAAAATATCCCACCAACCATTGTCTAAACAAAAACGTATAAAGTTTCGATGAGCTTCATGAGTAGTTCTTCCCATTTTGTGGGTAAATCCTAAAAAGAATAGCATCATCCAAGCGCTGCGATTACGATCGCGATCTTCTTCTTGAATTAGGTTATTACTAAAGTCATCAAATGACATAGGGTACAGACGTTGATTATACTCGTCTATCTCCTGACTATAATTATCTTGCCACCATTCAGAGATTCTTTGCAATAGCTCATCTGTATTGATAGTAAGTTCTTGAGGATCAGGAGGATAAATCATCTCATCTATAGTCTGCAAAGATTGTATCCTTTCTGCACGCTTCTGCTGTTCATTGTTAGCATCAAAAATCTCTTGAACAAGTTGGTTGCCCTCCAACCAAGTACCAGCCAGAGAGCGTAACCTTAAATTATCAGTAAATTGTTGTTTTCTTTCGCCGTTACCTAGATATTCAAGAACAGCTTTGCGCTTAGCAATATTATCTGCCCTCTTTGCCCACTCAGTCATTTCTTCAATGCTAATTGTTTCTCTTCTTTCACGACAGATTAGGAAGAAACTTTTTCCATTGCCTGTATAGCCTTCATTTAAAAGGGAAGAATCGGGAGCAAATGCAGCGAATAAACGTTCTTCCATATCTTCTGCATCTTTAATTAAGAGACTAGATGGATTGATAGTATAATCATTCACTTGATTACAGAACCGTAGTGTCCTCAAAACATTCCTAATATCATCATATTCAGTAGGTTCAGAAACTTGAAGTTTTTTCAGTAGGTCGTTTGTTAGTAATTGTCCAATATTAGCAGCTTGTTCATGACTTATAGGATTGTCACTTTTCTCGCCAATTTCCCAAGACAAAATTTTATGAAACTTGATAGTCCTAAACGATGTGTTTAATATCAAGTTTCTCAATAATTTTCTAGCTATTGTCCAATTGCTATCGCTTACAACTCTATTTGGTGGACACTTTGATCTAAATCCTAACCATAATCTAATCTGTTGAAAGCACGATTCATAGTCTGGCTTAGAGATAAATCCCTGAAGAACATATTCTACTTCTGGGACAGAAACTAGGCATTGATAGTCGCCAGACAAGCCATTAGGTAATGCATGACGTTCAGTTATGAGTTTTCCTATGCCATTATTTCTAGCTTCAGAATTACCAAATATAGTTGCCAAGATATCTTTTGCTGATTCATCAAGGTCTTTTTTGAGCCAATCGACTGCCAATACTTCCAAAATGAACTTCCAGAATTCATAGGTACTGACATTATTATCAATTCTTAGGGCTTCAATTAAAGGTGCGAGAGTGGTTTGGGTAGAGTCAAAAAGCTGAATCAATGCATCTGCTAGACTTCCACCGATGCTTTGAGCAATTGCTAAGTTATTAGAAGAGTTACGATCTAGACTAGTTCTGCCAGTAGTTATGTCAAACTTTCCATTGATGGCAAAGCGCAAATCTAATTTTTCTTTGGTGGGGGCAGTTACCCAGAAAGTTGGCAGTTCTCTCAGAGGTGATCTCTTGTCTGATAGATTCTGAGGAAATACGATCGCAATTGCTGCATCGTCTAATTGAAAACATAGAGTATTGTGCGTTTGCCACCCTTGCTCATTATTAAGCTTGATCTGACCCACTGCAATGCGGTTACTATTGAAAAGTTTGGTTGCATTCCAGTTGATGTCCACTACCCTATCTTGAGATCGGTCAGCAAACTTGCATTTTTTAAGCGATCTAGAAAAAGCTAGTAATAGACCCAGAGAGGTCTTAAATTCATGAGCGATTTCTTGAGGGTTGGTATTCAAACTTTGATCAAAAGGTAGATCGATTAAAGTACCGCCCAATCCGTCTACATTAGGAACGATCTCTGTTAGACTCTGTTTATAACCTTTTATTAATTGATAATCTTGCTCTGCTTGATTAGTTCTAGGCAAAGCCACAGGTAATAAGCCAGATTCAATGGAAAAGCTCATATCTCCACTAATGACTTTAGGTTCATTACAGATCAGATAAACTGACTTAAATCCTAGTCCAAATTTTCCAGTTACATTCTCTGACTTATCAGAGATGTTGAAAGATAACATCTTTAACAGGTCACGATCAAAACCGCGATCGCTAAAGTCATTATTAGCTCCAGCATTTGGTGAATTAAATACATTTATAGGTCTTCCCCAATGCATAATTCTCAAGCCTTGAAGACTTATTTCAAATACAAAAGTTCTCTTTCGATCATCTAGTACATTGTTTGTCATTCCTAGTAACTCTGTTAAAGCATCATCAGCGTTTTGGAATAGTTCAAAGGGAATACTATTTGCATCATACCCATATTGTCCATGACCAATTTTGTAACGAATTGATTCCAAAACATGATGACTGACATCTAGATTATTAGTCACTAGATTCTCAATCTCAGTAATAGTTCTACTAATTTCTTCTTGCTTTGTAGATTGTCTTGCTTTCAAAGCAGGTGAGACTTGCCTTTCTTCGGCAGTAAGTTGATAGCGTAGTTCTTCCCATCTCTTCAGTTTTTGTTTGAGTTCGTCATTTCTATTTTTAACGCCCAAGGTGTCCAGAGTATGACGTAAATCTTCAAGAATATGCTTTCTAGTTACCTCAATATCTAATTGTCTAGATGTACGAATATCTTCCCAAACTTCTTCAATGCGCTGACTAGAACCAGTGATATCACCAAATTTTTTGACGGATCTAAATAAGATATCCTTCAATTGATGTGAGTTGCTATTAGTTACGGTAAGTTGTCTAAGAGAAATTTGAGTAGTTGCATAATTTAAGTTCCCAATAAATATATGTTCTAGATTTTCGCTCAAAACCCTCATTGCACTTATACAATTATCTAGTAAATTTTGCACCTCAATAGTTTGATTGCTATTAGATACAATCCTAATTACAAAGCGTCTACTTTTAACATCAGTACCAAAGACTAATCTATCCCTTAACTCTTCAAAATTCCTCCTTTGAAGGTATCTTTGTGCAAGTTGTCTAGTCTGCTCATCAGAGCCAGATAATAGACATACAAATAAACCTATAAGTTCAGAAGAAATATAGGGAAGCCAATGTTGGAAATATTTTTCTAAAATATTTGCGTTCTGATTTATTGAAAAATTTAAGTTATTTTTGGAATTATAAGAACTTACTGCTAATATACCTGATGTCGTTTTTGGGTTGATTTTAGAGTCCAAATAAGAAGCAAGGATATCTCTCTGTTCTGAGTTTAAAATAGATTCTAGAATAATGCCAGTAAATTGCTTTCCATCACATAGCTTAGAAGGATTTTCCCATTGACCCAAAGAGTTTAATAGTTTGATATTAGGCAATATTTCGTCACGAAATTGAGGATACTTACAAGCTAACGTTAAGTATTGATTAAAAATCCTAACTGACCTATTTGAAGCAGATGTATGATTATTAGTAATCCAATTTAATACGTTTGTTAAAACATTAGTATTACTAATTGGTTTTAATATTTCGGGTAAAAAATATTCCTTGAATTGCTCTTCAGACATTCTATTGGTTAGAGTCAAAATTGGAAACTCTTCAAATCCATCTAAAATCCCACGAAAATCTCTAATGTCCAAATTATCTTGAATGAAATCACCTATCCAATAGTTATCAACTAAACCAATTACTACTCCAATTTGTTGTAATGCAGCTTCGCCAGAAGTGAATAGGGTTTTCAATCTAGAATCATTTAGACAAACATCAATATCATTCTTTAAGAGTCTGGGTGTAACATAATCGCAAATATCACGTATTTCCTTAGGAGATAATATTTCCGATATTTCTCTGTTTAATTCAGGATAATTTATAACCTGCTGAGGGGTTACAGGTCTGTTATCAATATCAATAAGCCATTTAGAATTTTGTAGTTTACCAAAATTAGGAGTGGAGACTGTTTGACTTCTATCTTGAAGTATTCTTAGCGTATCTAGAATGAGAGGACAATTATTAGAAACATTAGGAAAGTAAGCTTGATCTAGCAAAAAGCTCAAGATGTTGTTCTCAAACCAATCAGTGCATATATCCCTTAAATTTTTCTGAGTTCTAAGTGCATTTCTAACGCCATCAGCAAGCATTGATAAAGTCACTAGATTACTACTTCTATCAATACTAAGAATACGCTCTAAGCCTTCTTCCAAAATCTGTAATTCTTTGACAGAGCAGAAAACAACATTTGTAGGAGAAACTACTTCACCTGACTGCAAAGGGAGCCATGAGGTTGATCTCAAGATTCTTTTTTGTTCATCAGTGGCTTGAGGCAAGAGCCTTAGTAATATTTCGGCATACTGCTCTGGGTTAGGCTGTTTGACAATAAAATTAATGGCAATTTGTGGAGTCCATTCTGGAATCCACTCAGGTCTTTTAGTATTTTGAACTAGTATTACTGCTTCTGCTAAAAGCGGATCTAAGTCAAAATTGGGATTAACTCTATAAGTATGCTCATTAATTTGAGTAAAGCTGCCCGTAGTTGTTTCATGCAACTTCAGACTGCGCCATATATCTTGTCGATTGAAGCTACTAACCTGTCTTAGTAGTTCTTCTCTTTCTTGAGCGGATAAAAGACGAGGATTAATCAGAGTTGGCTGAATTCTGTCAAGAATATTGCTTAATATTAGTTCTTTAATCCCTAAACTCGCCCATTGTCCTTTAGGTATGGTATCTGCAATTTTTGAATCTAAAATACGCCAAGTTTCAATGACTGTTCTCGCAATTGCAACCCACAAATTGCTTTGCTCTGATTCTGAGACAATATACAGAATCTCTTGACTATCGTAGCGATCGCGATCGCCATGTAACAAATATCTAATTTCGTAAAAATTTTGATGCCAACTAAGATTGTTAGTATTCATAGTTAGATTAATCTCCCTAATAAGTTTTGACGATCGCCTAGACTTGATAGCTTAGGTTTTAGCCTAAGAAAGTCTAGACAGGAACTTCGATTACATTCTCTAATCGTTTCCTCAAAAAGTATGAGAGCTATGCGTTGCTCAACGAGAAAAATTTGTGTATCGCTTAATGCCTCAGCCAGAGTAGTCGCCCAGTCTTGAGAGTAGTAAGTAGTATCTATAAATATTCTCTTTTCCTGTTGAGCATTTTCTAGCGCTCTAATAGATAGGTAACGGTAATTAGTACTTGTATTTTGCTGGATTACTTTAGCTTTAATAAATTGAGCATCTTGAGCATCTTTATTTATTGCCAAGATTAATTGTTTTTTATCAGAAACAGTTTCTAAAACACTAACTATGAAATTAAAAACTTCTTGTTTGTCTAAATCTGACATTGAATTTAGATCAAGTTGACAATCAATTAATTGTGAAATTTCCTGCGATCGCCAAGATCGCAATAAGTTACTATCAAAAAGATTAGATTTTTTGATATTGATCAAAATGTAATCTTCTGCATACTTACTCAACTGTGGTAATATTTGCCAAATTTGCTCAGAAGGAATACTAGGAAAAGAACGTATTGGCTTAGACTTATGCGCCCCTAAATCAACTAAATGCCAACCATGACCAGATGGAATAATACGATAGACGATCGCTGAATTCAGGCAAAGACCTGATTTAAAGGTTTGACTTTGGTACAGCTTAGATTTAGCGATCGCCGCACATATTAGCGATATTTCCGCTTCAGGCATAGCAGAAATAAAACCCCATAGTGCTTTTAAAAATAGAGGCAATGTACCTTTTGTGATCAAAAACTGATTCCATTGCCTTGCTATTGGTGAGTTCGTCTCTTGTGGATCATCATCACGAATACTCTTGAGGAACTCAATATAGCGCCGCCCAGAGTCAAGGAAAAAATATCCATGCAGCAAAAAAGTATAGTCCCATTCGCTATCAATATCAATTGATTCAAACTCTGCAATATCATTCTCATCATCCGCAACAGGTAAAAAAACTGCCCATTGAATTACTAACTTTCCTGTGCGATCAAGGGATTTTCTTGAGCGTGAGACGATCGCCGCACAATGCGAATCAGGCTTGTCAGCAGTATTTTGAGGATTGCCTTCACTATCTTCTGTAAGTCTTTGCGGCCAGTTAGGGGAATCATGAATAGTCCTTACTAAATCATCATCTAACTTGATTTCTCTACCCAGATACTGCACAAAATTTTGATCATCATCTCTATCTATCCAGCCATCAAAGGATCTCACTATATTTGGATTTAGCTTGAGAAAATCCCGATCGCTTGATTCACTATTAGGCTGCTGAGATACACTAAACTGCTCCTTTAGTCCACCTTTGGAGTCAATCCAGTAACTAACTGTATTTAGCGATCGCAACATCGGCAATAGAGTCGCAACTTTTACGTCTAGATTTGCCGAAAGATGGCTACTGATGGCATCAACATTAGGATATATGTTGGGCAAAATGCAGCGCTTACGATCCGCCTCTTGGCGCAAAGGTATCCATAGAGCAAAAAATTGCCGATTTTCCTTAATAAGCTCTTGCCCGCGCAGATAACTTTCTAAATGGTCTCTATCTGCTACCGATAGTCCTTGCCAATCTGGGCGTTGAGGATCTTGCCAATTTAGATTCATTGGATCAACTTGCTTCGCCCAAGGGTTGACAAACGCACCATAGTTTTTGTCTGTACTTGAATGAGCTAAATAGAAAAAGGCTTCGCAAAAATGGAAAATACTCTTCTGTCCCAAGCCAAACTTACCCACTTTACTGGTATCGGCTGCATTGAGATCCGCACCAAACCAGAGGATAGCGCGTTCATCACTATCCGAAAAATCTCCATCATTGACAAAAACTAGCGCTGGTCTTTTTAGCAGTGGGTGGCTGATATCAGGGTTAAGACTTTGAGATTTGAGATTTTGCACTAGGGCAATATGTAATGCACTTGCCCCCCCCATCGTTAGCATTTTGAATAATTTCTTTAATAACAGGAAATCCCTCTCTATACCTCTCTTTGAGCAAAGTTTGAATTTGATTAATAATTGCGATCGAAGGAGTCGAAAATCCCGTGTATGACATGAATTAGAATTTATGCTTACTTGTAAAATCTAGAAAAAATTTAAAAGTAAAACTTGGCGCTTTAAATACATTCTAAATTAATCATTAAATCTAAATATAGCTAGTTATTTTGATATTCGGGCAAATAGACTCACAATCAAAATTTTTCTTAACAATGATGAAATGGCGAATTTCGTTGAATTTATTATTGAGTCAACGATGAAACTCAGTTTTATGACAGACAAGCGTAATAATTAAGCTTTTAGAGGTTAAAGTAAGTTAATCACTTAATTTTTCAGTAAATTTAGAGGGATACGTGAGCGATCGCCCCAGAGATAGTAAACCCAATAGTCCAAGAATAGGAATGTTGGCAACCGTGCGTAATCGTCGCGCATTGGTTACTTCAGTCGAGCCATTTGATGGAGCCACTGAGGGGCGACTGCATTTAGTGTCACTGGAATATACCGATGGGGGTGGGCATCGGGAAGATAGTGTGATCTGGGAGCGAGAGATCGATCGCAGTTTGCTGGAGCCGACAGCGTTATCAAAGGTAGATACTGAGCCACCAATGGTTGGGCAAGAATTTGATGCGTTACAGCGTGCGGTGCGCTGGACAGCTATTTCGCCTTTTTTATTGCCTGATGGTTCTGTGGCAAGTCAAACGATCGCCTCACCTTTATTTGGTGCAGTGCAGGTGGAGGATTTTCAACTTGTGCCACTTCTTAAAGCTTTGCAGATGCCGCGTGTGTCGCTGTTACTGGCTGATGATGTCGGTTTGGGAAAGACGATTGAGGCGGGACTAATTTTGACTGAGTTGTTACTTAGGCGCAGAATTCGTAAGGTGTTGATTATTTCTCCTGCCGCGCTGCGGAAGCAATGGCAGCAAGAAATGAAGTCAAAGTTTTCTTTATCTTTTGATATTGTCGATCGCTCGGAAACCAATGCTTTACAAAAGCGGATGGGTTTGGATGTCAATCCTTGGCGGACTTTTTCGCGGATTGTCACTTCTTACCATTATTTGCGTCAACCTGATGTGCTGGAACAATTTCGAGCAGCTTGTTCGCAACCAGATGGATCGGCAAGGTTGCCTTGGGATTTATTAATTGTCGATGAAGCCCATAACTTAATGCCTTCTAATTTTGGGCAGGATAGCGATCTAGCGGAGATGTTGCGATCGCTTTCGCTTTTGTTTGAGCATAAGTTGTTTCTGAGTGCAACGCCTCACAATGGTCATACGCGCTGTTTTTCGGGACTATTGGAACAACTCGATCCAGTCAGGTTTACCCAGACGAGTGATTTTACGCCAGCGATGCAACAGCGTACTTCTGAGGTGCTGATTCGTCGTCTCAAGCGGGAAATTAACGAGCAAGATAAGCAAGCAGGAAAAACACCTCGCTTTGGCGATCGCAAGTTGCATCCAATTCCGTTGTTTTTTGGTAATCGCGAACGGAATCTAGCGATCGCCTTTGATGCTTTTCGGACTGCGGTAAAACGGTTAATTGCTGCCTCACACCGTCATGAACAACTGGCTGGCAATTTCGCGGTAGATGTTCTTAACAAAAGATTGCTGTCTTGTCCCTATACCTTTGCTAACTCTTGGAGAAGGTTTAAAGATGGGATTAAGGAGTCGCTGATTGCCGATTATATGGAAGTCAAGGCTGCTGAAAAGGCGATCGCGGCAGATATTGATGACGATCGCGAAACTGAGGGGAGGCTGCAACACGCAGCGAGAACAGTGGGCGCATGGTTGAAACCACTGATTCCTCATTTAGAAACGGAGATTGCAGCGATCGATCTAGCATTAGAGCGTTTAGGACTATTGAAAGATGGTTTGATGGGCAATGAAGGCGCTTTTCCGTCAGAGGATGCCCGATGGAATCGGTTGCAAGAAATGGTGATCGGTGAATACTTACGCGATGGCACAAAATGGCGTAATGGTGAGCGATTGGTGATCTTCACAGAGTACAAAACTACTTTAGATTATTTGCAAGAACGTTTAACTAAATCTTTCCCCGAAGAAGGGCTGGTGCGGGTACTGTTTGGGGGGATGGACGATCGCGAGAGGGAAGAAATTAAACTTGCCTTTAACGATCCTGATAATGTGGTGCGGATTCTGGTGGCAACGGATGCTGCTTCTGAGGGTTTAAACTTACAGGAAACAGCCCGTTTGATAGCTCATTACGATATTCCTTGGAATCCATCTCGGCTCGATCAACGCAACGGGCGTTTAGATCGGCATGGACAAGCGAATGATGTGGTGGTATTTCACTTTACGAGTGAAGATAATGCCGATCTTAAGTTTTTGGGTCATGTTATCCAAAAGGTAAATACAATCCGCGAAGAACTGGGTTCTATGGGTGATGTATTTGACGCTGCTTTTCAACGAAGATTTGCTGACCTTGATGATACCGATCGCGCGATCGCTGATTTAGATATGGCGGTTGAGAGTCAGCGTGGCAGGATTGCTTTACCGATTACCGCTAAATTGACAGATCAACAAGCGGGTGAAGAATTAGCCGCCTTAGCTCAACTTCGTGCCGAACTGGACTTTTCGCCAGAGACATTGCGGGACACTTTGGAAATTGCTTTAGGAATCAATGGTGCGGGTTTACCAAGATTGGAACCAACCGACGATCTGGGGCGATCGCGTTTAAAATATCCGATTCCGTCACAATGGGAAAATCTAGTCAACGATAGTCTTCGTCTTGAGTCTAGTCATGGCACTTTGGGCGCATTGCCTGCGATCGTGTTCGATCCAAATCATTTTGTGCAATATCGTAATGATCGCCCTGTGTTTCGGGCGGCAAAGGACACTGCCTTATTACATCTCGGACATCCGATGTATCACCATGCATTAGCCCAATTTGCCCGATCGCGTTTTCCTAATCAGACTAACGAGAGCAAAACCACAAGTCGTTGGTTATTACGTTCTGGAGATATGCCGATAATTAATGGTCAAAGTGCTGATGCGCTTTTACTACTCACAGTCGAAGAAATGGCGATCAATGAGTTACGCGAAACTTTTCATCATTGGGTGCGGACAATTCGGATTCCCATAATTGATGGGGAACTAGGGGAAGTTTTACCCCATGTACCTGCGGCAAGCGATCGCGCTAAGGCGATTGATATTGCTGCTAATTTGGCAAGAGTTCGGGAACTATGGAGCGATGTCGATCAAGATGTTAAAAAGCTGTTAAACAAACCTGATTCTAAATTAGTTTGTGTTTGATAAAAGTACCGATACCTCTACCATTAAGGGAAGAAGCAATCAGAAGATTTCGGAGCCAGTGGTTATGGTAAGAAAAGCCATTGAGGTCTCTAAAAGGA
>Ga0316612_1000388_pt1 | contig 14143 bp, 14 predicted proteins | sample MIS2016226_MG_FD_207676 | JGI IMG/M metagenome (GOLD analysis project Ga0316612, IMG submission 207676) | Microbial mat bacterial communities from Middle Island sinkhole, Lake Huron, Michigan, United States - MIS.2016.226 | ecosystem: Environmental > Aquatic > Freshwater > Lake > Sediment... | reverse complement strand
ATCGCCTGTGGAGTAGACAAACCTCTCAAGAGTCATCTTGAGACTACGGTGAAGCAGGAAGTAAACAGTAAACCCATTCAACTGTCTTTTGACTTTGCATAGGTTTACATAGGTTTTATAGAGCGGAAAAGATTTCATCTTAGTTCACGAAAGCATAAAGGGCGATCGCCATAACCAGCCAAATCAAGAAACAGATGGAGGTTAATGTAAGTGCTTGATAAATTTTGGGGGCAGCGATCGCATCGATGGCATCTCCTAACAAAGGCTTGTGTTTGATCACGCCTCGATAGCAATTTTCTCCACCCAATTGCACTTGTAAAATCGCCGCGTAAACACATTCGCTCCAGCCTGAATTGGGGCTAGGATCTTGATTTGCATCACGTTGACAAATTTCCCAGACATAAATCGGCTTGCCTGAGACTATTGCTAAGGTGACTACTGTGAGGCGACAGGGCAACCAAGTTAGAACATCATCGGTTTTGGCGCTAAACCAGCCTAAATCATTATAGGGAGATTCTCGATATCCCACCATCGAGTCAAGGGTACTCGATGCTTTATAGGCGATCGCCATCGCAACACCACCATAGGGAAACAAGAATGAGCCAATCAACGCATAAAACAAAGGCGATGTCACTGCATCGATCGCATTTTCGGTGACAGTTTCCAGTACAGCGCGTAAAATCTCGACTGCTGACAGAGTATCTGTATCACGTCCCACATAACGGCTGAGTTCCTGCCTTGCTTGTTCGATATTTCCTGTTTGTAAAACTGCTAAGACTGATTTGGCGGCCTCTTCTAAACTGCGACCAGCAAAACAGGCGGCTAATAAAATGCTAGAAATTGCGATCGCAAATAGAGGATGAATTTTTGCTGATGCGATGACGATTAGCCAACCGATTGCCCCACTTCCTAAAATAATGCTACTGCCTAAAACTACTCCTAATATTTTCATTGTTAACGATGAAAATCGAGGAAGTCGTTGATTGGTATCAGGATCTCTAATAATTACCAAGTTAGTAAATTGAGTAATCATCCAGCCGATGATCTGGACAGGGTGGAGCCAATTAACAGGATCACCAATTAAGCGATCGAGAATCGCAGCAAAAATTAGAATTATAAAATTTAATTGTAAAAAATTTAGAGATATTTCTAGCACTTAGTAAGAGAATTGTCTTCTTTTGATACTCCTCAGCCTAAAGGCATGAGGGTTCTTGGACTCAAAGAATGCCTGTAGGACTTGTCCTAGCATGGTCTTACTCAGTGATACCTAGTCTTGCAACTAGCTTCTCAAGCGTGAATTACCGTATGCCCTACGGTACTTAATGTATTCTAATATAAAGCCGTCCTAGAAGGACGGGGTTTTAAACCCATTTTCCCGATAACGAAGTAAGCCTGATTACTTTTTTCTACATCTAGTGTCTGCTATGATGCTTGGTGGAAATTAAAACACTAGATTTGTTTATGGTGGCTCAAATTAAGACGGCTCAGATTAAGACGAATCAGCCCAAGACTAACCCCACAGTTGTAAATTCTCAGATAAATTCGCAGATAAATTCGCAGATAAATTCGCAGATAAATTCTCCGACAAATTCGCAGATAAATTCGCAGCACCCCACATCTCTTGTGAACCCAATCAAAGGCAACATTCAGGTTTTTATCGCGCCCCATCGGAACCTTTATACCGATATTATCGCGCAAGGATTGCGTGTTGCAGGGCAAGGGACAGAAGTATTACTTGTCCAACTTTTTCAGGCAGGGATAAATCAAGGCTTAAGCAATCCCCGTCGGTTGGTGGAAAACCTCGTATGGTTGCGTTGTGACGCTCAGCGTGATTTATCTAATCGTGACATCGAACTCACTGATGAGGAAAAATCGACAGTTTTAGAATTATGGAGCTATGCCAAGAATGCGATTAAGTCTGGTGGTAAGGGTTTGGTAGTCCTCGATGAGGTAAATTTGCTAATCGAGCGATCGCTGGTTACTGAAGAAGAATTGCTAAAAGTACTCGAAGCGCGATCGCCAAAAGTCAATATCATTTTGACTGGCGATTCTATGCCCATCAGCATTTCTGATTATGCTGATCAAGTTACCCATCGCCGCAATTAAACCAAAATTAAACCAAAATTAAACTTAAGAAAGCTCGCTCGACGAGCTTTCTAGGTCAAGATCCCAATTTAAATGCTTCTAGAAATAGCCCGTAAGTAATGCCCAATTTTAGAGAATTCAACATTTCTGTAGTTAAAAGCCTTGGCGTAAAGCTCCCATCAGCCAGCGTTAGGCGTTTGAAACTATAGACAAAACGGTTAATAATCTCTACTACAGCCAAAGTAACCGCCGCCGCAATAATATCTAGTTCAGATTTTGCTCCTGTTGATGTAGATATTACAGAAGCTAAAAAAAATCCTAGCAATAAACTAATTAAGATTAAAGAAATTCGTCGCCAAGGTTGACTCGACCATCGAGATAAGCGTCCAATGCTAATATTCACAATAGTGCTGAGACGAGTGTTTTGCATGATTATATATTTGACAGAACAGAAATATTTAGCGCTAATTCTATTACATCAATTTTTTAAATGAGTAACAAATTATATAAGTTGCTTTTAATCGATGACGATCACATTTTTCGGATCGGGATGCGATCTTGGCTAGAGCAGTTTCCTGATCTAGAAGTTGTGGCGGATATGGATATGGCGACAGCAGGTTTAGAGATTCTAAGTGGCGACACTGAAAATGAATCTTTAGTGAATTTAGATATTGATTTAATATTGCTTGACCCCAACTTAGGACGAATTAATTCTGATGTTGTTGGTGAGTCAGGTTTAGAACTTTGTCAAACATTAAAGTCAAGATATCCAAATTCGTCCATTTTATTATTAAGTTCATCTCAATCTCCAGAATTAGCCGCGATCGCTTCAAAATATGGGGTCAAAGGATATTGTATTAAGGGAACTAAGCCTGAAGAGCTAATTATTGCGATTCGTCAAGTTGCATTAGGAGTTATGTATTTAAGCGATCGCAATTTTGGCGATCGCGGTACTCAAAACCGTAATCGAAAGGGCGATCAAACTAGGCAACTAGTTACAAATCTACCCGATGAGCCTGTAAGCATAGTCGCAATTATTAAGCATAACTTCTATTTGTCCAGTTTACGGCAGATTGATGATGTCTTAAATGAAGTGAAAGTAAATCTAGGGGCAACAAATTCACAGAAATTTAGCGATCGCTTAGCTAAGATAGTTTTGGCTGGGCAAGCGAGAGAATTAGAAGCGGCACGTTGGCTAGTGCATCGTTTATGGAAAGTATCAAAAAGACCACGCATTTCTTCGCAAGTAAATGATCAGATTGCTTTTGCTGATAACTTGACAAGGGAGCCAGCAGTAGAAGTTGTTAATCAAACAATCAGCGATCGCTTAATGAATAAGAATAATATTCTGACAATTCAAGAGAGTCTATGGGATAGGATTGTCGAAAAGCTACAATTAAATTTATCGAATTCAAGCAAAATTCCACTAGAAATAGATATTTTAAAAGATGAAAAGAAACGCGAATTACTATATATAGCTTTGCGACAAGTGGAACAAAGCTTAACAGAATTACGGCTTTCTCAAATTCAGCCAACACAATTAAACGAGAGAATATCTACGATTTTAAAAGATATTTGGCAGGGAACTGTTGTTGATTTTTTTGGTAAATACTATAGTCTAAGTGATCCTTTAAATAGTATTGATAGTATTTCCGAAGTCAATGTTGTTGATGTTTTACTTGGTGATCTATCCATTGTTCAGGTTGAATTCCTTGATCAAATTCCTCAGATTGAGAATTTGCTGTCCCATTTGCTATTCGAGACAAAATTATTAGTTGACAACTCTAATTTAGCGATCGGTACTCCCGAAGCAATGCAGCGAATAGAATTAATTCTCGACAATTTATTAATCCAAATTGCTAATGGAGTAATGCAACCGCTTTTAAATCATTTTGCGGATGTGGAAGAAGTCAAGCAAAATTTCTATCGCTATAATTTATTGGCTACGCGTGAAATTGAGAGATTCCGCAATGATTTATCTTGGAAATATCGCCTAGATAAATATATTACCAATCCACAGTTGATTTTTGAAAGCCGCCAAGTTTTATTTGGTTTTACCGATTCAGGAATTAAGAGAATAAGTATCTATGCGCCGCGCAGTCAGGAATTACAGCAATTAGAAGGAATTCAACTTGCCGTAACTTTGGTGCTAGAGGTTCAAGATGCGATCGCCCCCAGATTAAAATCAGCGATCGCCTTTCTCGGCAGTGGATTTGTATATGTATTAACGAATGTAATTGGGCGTGGTATTGGTTTGATTGGAAGAGGAGTTCTGCAAGGAATTGGCAATGCTTGGCAAGAAAGCCGTCCTAAAGTTAAAAGGTGATGCAAAGCATCACCTTTTACAGCAATTTTCTAAGCATACAAAGAATGCCTAGCGTTCCTTTATCAATTAAATCCCTGCGTGTCCCATGGCAATACCCGCAACTAGCATCCCAATAACTAGAAATGGTTGAGCGCTGGCTTGATATTTGACATCATTTTTAAGGGGATCGCGCAAGAAGTACATATCTTGAAATGTAATTTGCGGAATCACTAACAGCACGATTAAACTCGCTAGTAATTGTTCGCCCACAGTAACCAAATAAACAGCAATGCCAATTTGGAAGACATCGATCGCCGTTGCTGAAAGTAAAGCTGCCTTCTGGACTCCAAACATGACGGGTAAAGACTTCAATCCTAATTCGCGATCGCCTTCCACGCTCTTGAAGTCATTGACAACAGCAATTCCTAAACCAGCAAGACTATAGAACAAAGTCACCGCTACTACTGTCCAATTTAGGGTTCCGTAGAGCGCATGACCTGCCCACCAAGGGAGCGCGATATAACTAGCTCCAAGGGCATAGTTACCGAGCCAACCATTTTGCTTTAGTTTTAAAGGTGGTGCAGAATAGATATAGGCAACTAATGAGCCACCAAGGGCTAATTTAGTCATGATAAAGTCGGCATGACCAGCCGTGATGTCCAGAATTACCGCGACCCCAATTCCACCGAGCAGTAAAATCCAAATCTGAGCAATGACTTGATTGAGGGGAATTGCGCCTGATGGAATCGGACGGTACGGCTCGTTAATTGCGTCAATTTCGCGATCGTAATAATCGTTAATGGTCTGGGTATAGCCTGTCAGTAATGGTCCTGACATGAGCATACAGAGCAGCGATCGAAATACGTTTTCAATTGACCATGTAAAATCACCAGAGGAGGCTGCGCCACAGAGTACGCCCCACATTAGGGGTATCCATGTAATCGGTTTCATCAGTTGCAGGCGGATCTTCCAGATCGAAGCTTCTTTAATGTCCGCACCTTTCATTCCGAGCATTTGGCGGGTGCGTGCCTCGCGAGACTCGTTCGCTGGTACGTCAGGGGTTGGAGACGACATATTTACCGAAATACATTTACAAAAGTTTATAGACTTGCGGTTGATTATAGCCCGTAGTAATACCTAAGCAATACTTAGGCGATACTTAGGCGATCGCTATGCCACGCCAAAGCAATCAAATAAGCTATGACATAATGATTAGAGTAGGTTTGCTATTGTTTTCGCTCATATAGGGATTTGGGTAAAAGCCCTACTTCATCAAAAAGTCACACTTTGTAGCCACAAGGGTTTAAATCAGATCGTTTAATTGGCTTCACCTGCTTACCCATATGAGCGAACATCTTAACCATAGCAACCTAGGATCATTCCCAATACTTCCAATCATGAAAAAAGTTCTCATTTTAGGCGGCACTGGTGACGCTGTAAAACTTGCTGCTAAACTTGCTAATATTCCAGAAATAGAAGTAATTAGCTCCCTTGCTGGACGCACCAAAAAACCATCGGCTCTAGTCGGACAAGTTCGCATTGGTGGCTTTGGTGGTGCTGAGGGATTAGCTAATTATTTGAAAGAGAATGGGATTGATTTCTTAATTGATGCGACCCATCCTTGTGCGGGACAGATTACGATGAATGGCGCGATCGCTGCTCAAAAAGCTAATATCCCTCATTTAATGTTAGTCCGTCCACAATGGGAAAAGATGTCTGGCGATAATTGGATCGAAGTAGAAACTGTAGAAGCTGCTGCTCAAGCAATTCCTGAATCGGTAAAGCTTGTATTTATTACGTCAGGTCGTCAACAATTAGAACCATTTTTGCAGCGATCGCAAACCTATCCAGATACTTGGTATTTAATGCGTTCCATCGATCCACCTGATATCGAACTTCCCAATAGTAAGGTATTGCTAGATCGAGGACCTTTTAGTTTAGAGCAGGAACGGAAATTACTGCGCGAATACCAGATTGAGGCGATCGTTAGCAAGAATAGCGGTGGTGAAGCCACCTATGCCAAGATTATCGCCGCAAGGGAATTAGGAATTCCGATTGTGATGGTGCAACGTCCTGCGATGCCTGAAGGGGAAAAGGTGACAAGCATTGAAGAGGCGATCGCTTGGTTAAACTCTCGGCAAGAATCATTTTAAAAGTGTTGCGAAGCAACACTTTTAAAATGGCTTTATTACCTGCCATTGCGTGACAGGACGCATTGGTTTCCAGCCTAAAAAAGAACCGATCGCTTCAGCACGACTGATCGAGATTTGCGTAAGCGTACCGCCATATTTTTGTTGCCATTGAAATAGTTTCTGTTCACCCTCAAGGGTGACAACGTTAGCTACTAAACGCCCCTGCGATCGCAAATTCTCCCAGCAAGTCTCGAATAAATCTGGGACAGTCGCACCGCCGCCAATAAAAATCGCGTCAGGTGTGGGCAAACCTTGCAAAACTTCAGGAGCTTTGCCTTCGATAATTTTGAGATTGGGCGTACCAAGGGCGATCGCATTTTCAGCGATGAAATGGGTGCGCGATTTTTCGATGGCGATCGCTTGGCAACGGGGATGACTTCGTATCCATTCAATGCCAATGGAACCACAACCAGCCCCCACATCCCAAAGTAATTCGCCAGCGTTGGGCGCAAGGGCTGACAGGGTAATCGCTCTAACTTCGCGCTTAGTTAATTGTCCATCATGACAAAATGCATCATCAAGAAGCCCTGCCATCCGCGATAGAATCTTTGCTTCAGGATTGGGAATACATTCCACAGCGATCGCATTGAGATCAGCAAAGAGATCGGCGAATTCAGAAAAATCCAATAATTGACTAGCAACATTAGAAATAATGCGTTCTTTAGTTCCATTAAGATGTTCCAAGACCGTAATTTTGCTATTGCTAAAATGGCGATCGCATAAAATCTTTGCTACAGTTTGAGGGGTTTCTTTCCCTGCACTCAGAATCAAAAGTTTAGCGTTTGGATAAATATAAGTTTGTAAAATTGAAACTGGACGACCGCATAGACTCAGGGTTTCTACTTCATTTAATGACCAGCCTAATCGCGCACAAATCAAGCTAAAAGTAGAAGGTGAAGGTATAATTGTGATCTCTTGAATGGGAATTCTTTTTAATAAAGTTGTGCCAATCCCAAACCAAAGCGGATCACCACTAGCTAAGACACATACCGATTTACCGCGTAAATTTATAATTTGCTGAATGGTTGACTCAATGGGCGATGCCCAAACAATGCGCGATCGCTGATCCTCTGGCAATTCAGGCAACATCGCTAAATGGCGATCGCCGCCTACTAATATTTTGGCAGTATCAACTAGCGATCGGGCGGTAGCACTCAGCCCCGCTAAACCATCTTCATTAATACCAATTACTGAAAGCCAATTTCTATAATTCATTCGTTCGGGTTTTATATTCAATTGTGTTCAGCTAGTTAAACAATTGTTTAGTTATTTTTAATATATGTAAACTATAATTTAATTTATGATAAATTAATGACATGATTGACACCAATGAATTAGATGTAAATCCCTCATTTTATCATTATCTTACCTATGCTATTTATCACAAATAGAGTATTCAATGAAGGTCAAACTCCTATTGTTAATGACCAATTAGTATTGCCTAGGTCGGTGAGCTTTAATCTACAAAATAATCAGCCAGAGCAGTCAATTTATTTTTGTCATCAAGATGATCAAAATAGATATACGGAGATTGGCGGCGATCGTTTTCTGTCTGAGCTTAAAAATTCAAAAGCAGATGAAATCCTACTCTATATTCATGGATTTTCCAATTTGCCAGAGGGTGTTTTTCAAAAAGCAGCAGAATTACAGAGGCTATTTGATCAAAAGCAATCTGGTCACATTTGTGTTGTTCCAATGATTTGGCCCTGTGACAATGATTTTGGAATCATAAAAGATTACTTCGACGATCAGATGGCAGCCGATCTGAGTGGAGTTGCTTTTGCGAGAGCCTTTCAAAAGTTTCTCAAATGGCGCGAAACCCCTGATGATAAAATTCCTTGTACTAAACGGATTAATATTTTGGCGCATTCTATGGGAAATCGCGTTTTGCGATCGACCTTTGCCGCCATTGTCCAGTATTTCCTACCTCAAGGACTGCCCCTTGTATTTCGCAACATTTTTATGGTAGCAGCAGATATTGTGAATGAGGCTCTAGAATCTGGACAAGAAGGTCAATATATCCCTGTTGCAGCTAGAAATGTAGTTGTTTATTACGCTGCGGATGATTTTGCCATGAGAGCAAGTAAGGTCGCTAATGTCGGTACAATTGCTTCACGACGTTTGGGACATACTGGTCCTGAACACATGGATCGAGTTAGCAAGAATGTGTATGCTGTGGATTGCGATAACTTCAATAATAGGTACGATTCTCCTACTGGACATGGCTACTTTACGACAGATGAAAATGGCAATGCTGGTCTGGTATTTAATCATCTCTGGCAATGTCTAAAAACAGGTAGAGTTCCGATGCGATCGCCTAATTCTCAAAGTTCTATCTTAGATAGAACTCTTCTATCCTTATGACTTCATTGAAAGTTTACTCGCAAACTACATTGAAAAATAGAGTCAAAAACCGTAGCGTACGCCGTGCATACACTACAGTTTAAGAGCCATATTTTTAAGAGCCATATTATTGAGCCGCCCGCTATGAGGGCGGCTCAATAATATGGGTTTAATTTTATGAATAAATCAATAAATGTTTTTACATTTGTTCCTAACGCATACAAATTATTGTAGAGTCAGAAGTCGTTCTAGTTTTAACGGGGATCAGCCGTTAAAAGCGAGATTAAGCTAAATATTTTTATTTGCCCTAATCTCAAATGGGGAAAGTTTGGTGAAAGTCCAACGCTGTACCGCAACTGTAAAGGTGCTTAAGGGATTAAGTAATCAAAGTCAGGATGCCCGCTAGAACTAGTTTCATTGTCCATATCTGCGAGTTACAGAGCATGAATTTATCTAAGATTTTCGCTTCGGTTCAATCTAAAGCATTAGCGATCGCTTTTGGTTTCAGCTTTTTGCTATTTGCCAGCCCCGCATCGGTACACCACGCGATCGGTGGCGGAATGCCTAGTAACTTTTTTGAAGGATTTATGTCAGGTTTAGCCCACCCTACAATTGGGTTTGATTACTTAGCTTTTATGGTTGCTGTCGGCTTATTTGCTACCGTCAAGCCTCAGGGTATTTTCATTCCTCTATCCTTTGTTTTGCCAGCAATGCTTGGTACAGGCATACATTTGCTAGGTATATCTCTGCCAGTGGTAGAACTCATTGTTTCGGCATTGATTTTGCTGTTTGGGATTTTGTTGGTAATTAAGAGTAGCCCCAACGTATTAGTCATGAGTGCCTAAGGGATAGAGTGTTTTCAAAGTAGGGGCAATTCATGAATTGCCCCTACTTTGGGATTTCTACAATGTAGTCTTTTGAAATTTTTAAAAAGAGCTTTTAGAGAGAATTATGGCAGCGAAAATACCTGTAACTGTGATTACTGGCTTTTTAGGTAGCGGTAAAACTACCCTAATTCGAGAGCAGTTACAAAACAATCAAGGTCGGCGGATTGCTGTACTTGTGAATGAATTCGGTGAGATTGGTATTGATGGCGACTTGCTGCGTTCCTGTCGTGTTTGTGATGAAGATGGCACAGAGGTTATACCTAATATTGTGGAATTGACCAATGGCTGTCTTTGCTGCACCGTGCAAGAAGAATTTCTGCCAACGATGCAAGAACTTCTAAAAAGGCGCGATCGCATTGATTGCATTCTCATTGAAACCTCTGGCTTAGCATTACCCAAACCCTTAATCCAAGCCTTCCGTTGGCAAGAAATTCGCAATGGTGCGACGGTTGACGGTGTAATCGCCGTTGTTGATTGCGAGGCAGTTGCTAGTGGCAAATTGGTAGGTGATTTGGATGCGCTCAATGCTCAGCGTCAGGAAGATCCCAATCTTGATCATGAAACTCCGATTGAAGAATTATTTGAAGATCAGTTAGCCTGTGCCGATTTGGTTTTATTAACTAAAACAGACTTGGTCGATGCTGAAGCTCAAAACAAAGTGCATTTATGGCTCAAACAAGAATTGCGTGAGGGCGTTAAGGTGATTGCCTGCGATGAAGGCAAAATTAGCTCTGATATTTTGTTGGGCTTCAATGCTGCGGTTGAGGATAATCTAGATGCGCGTCCTAGCCATCATGATTCTGAAGAAGAGCATGAACATGACGATAATATTAATTCGATTAATATCGTTACCGATCGCGCCTTTGAGCCAACTCAGTTACTTACATCGCTGAAACAAGCGATCGCCGATCAGGAAATCTATCGGATTAAGGGCTTTGTGAATGTCCCCAATAAGCCGATGCGAATGGTGTTACAGGGCGTAGGCGATCGCCTCGAAACATCTTACGATCGCCTGTGGGCTAGTGATGAAACTCGCCAAACCCGTTTGGTATTTATCGGTCAATCTTTAGAGCGATCGCAAATTGAAGCGGCGCTAAGTTTATAAGCCCCTCACCCCTAGCCCCTCTCCCATTGGGAGAGGGGGCTAGGGGGTGAGGGCGACATCTATATTTTTTTTGGAATATTCTCAATTGCAATCTACTACAGCCATTTGTCCCAGTCTCTTTAATGCCGCCACTGCCCAAGACGGCATTCTTTCGCGTATCCGTTTACCTGCGGGATTAATTACTTCTAAGCAATGCGAAGTTCTCCTAGGGGTTGTCAATCGGTTTGGTAATGGTGAAATCCAAATTACCAATCGAGCGAATCTACAAATCCGCACCAGCCAAGCTTTAATTGAAGAAGTATTGCTAGACTTTCAGGATTATGGACTTGCCTCAAGCACCGAAAGCACCGACGGTTTGAGGAATATGATGGCTAGTCCCAGCGCTGGGATTGATGCCCAAGCAAAAATCAATACAATTCCATTGGTTAAAGCATGGAATTTCTATCTATTGCAGCATCCTGAATTAACGATTCTTTCTAATAAATTTAGTATTTGTTTTGATGGCGGCGAAGCAATTAGGGTTAGCGATCGCCCTAATGATATTTGTTTAGTAGCTGTTGAAATTAATGATCAAATTTATTTTGATTTGCATTTAGGATTAGGCGATCGCGGTGATTCGCCAGCATCAGTAAATGTGTTAATTTCTCAAAACCAAGTCTTGGAAGTTCTTGCGGCTCTAACGGAATTTTATCGAGAATATACACAGCAAAAGCTAGAGCAGAAAACCCATTCGCGATCGCGTCCGCCCAGATTAAGGGAATTACTGCATGATTGGGGTGTGGATCGTTATCTACAAGTAATTGAAAAGTATAAATTTAGGGGTGAGATTCCCCCCAGCCACCCTTGTAAAGGGGGGAGAATTAATCAACATTTAGGGATTCATCCTCAAAAACAATCAGGACTTTTCTATATTGGTGTAGTAATTCCTTTAGGAAGATTAACTTCGCAGCAACTTGCAGGATTAGCAAATCTCGCGAAACATTATGGAGGTGGGGCTTTACGGTTAACACCTTGGCAAAATCTGCTGATCACAGATATTGCGGAAGCTGATCTTGAGCAGGTAACGCAGGAAATCTTGAATTTGGGATTGTATATTTTGGATCATCATCCCTATGCGGCGATCGCAGCTTGTTCTGGTTATAAAGGATGTAAATCAGCCTTTACGGATACTCAAGCCGATGCTAAGGCGATCGCCTCTCACTTAGAGAAATGTATGCAACTGGATTATCCGATTAATTTGCATTTTTCAGGTTGTGATAAATCCTGCGCTCAGCACCATGCCAGCGACATTGCTCTGGTAGGAAAAGATTCCGAAAGTTATCGAATTTACGTTGGTGATTATGTCGGTGATGGCGAAATTAGTTTTGGAAGAGAACTCTATGCAGAATATGCGGCTCATGAGTTGCCGCAATTAATGGAACGCTTGCTCAATATCTATCAAAGCCAGCGCCAAAATCCTGAGCAGAGTTTTCGGGAATTTGTGAATCAATGCAATCTGCAAGAATTAAGGGAAGTGATCAGCCATGCTTGATTACATTCGTGATGGTAATGAAATCTATCGTAAATCCTTTGCGACGATTCGCGACGAGGCAAATTTAGCGATCTTGCCACAGGATTTAGAAGTGGTTGCGGTGCGGCTGATTCACTCCTGTGGGATGACCGATATTGTCAACGATCTTGCCTATTCTGAAGATTTGGTTAGAATTGGTAGAGAAGCGCTCAAAAATGGTGCAAATATCCTCTGTGACGCGCAGATGGTGGCGAATGGGGTGACTCGTAAGCGCTTACCCGCCAATAACGCCGTAATTTGCACTCTCAATGAGCCTGAAGTTCCCGACCTTGCCAAACAAATCGGCAATACGCGATCGGCGGCGGCAATGGAACTATGGCGATCGCATATTGCGGGATCGATTGTGGCGATCGGCAATGCACCTACAGCCCTATTTCGGCTCTTAGAATTGCTTGATGATGGTTTTCCGAAGCCAGCCGTTATACTAGGATTTCCTGTTGGTTTTGTCGGTGCGATCGAGTCAAAAGCAGCTTTAGCGGAAAATAGTCGTGGTATCCCCTTTTTGACCATTCACGGTCGGCGTGGGGGAAGTGCGATGTGCGCCGCCGCCTTGAATGCCTTAGCGATGGAGAATGAGATATAACGTAGGCGGCGCATCGCGCCGCCTACCTTGGTTGCTATATTACTAAAAAAAATATAATGGAAAACATAATCGAAACAAAAGCAAAAGGAAATCTCTATGGTCTAGGGCTTGGACCAGGTGATCCAGAACTATTAACCATTAAAGCGCATCGCATCTTAACCTCAGTACCTGTAATCGCCTATCCAACCATGGAAAACGGTAAGGTTTTTGCAAGGGCGATCGTTGCTGATTTTATCCGTCCTGACCAGATTGAAGTGCCGATGCCGCTTCCTTTTAGCGTAGAAAGATCTTCACAGCCCTACTACGATATTGGCGCGGAAAAAATTGCTGAACATTTAGAAGCAGGGCGCGATGTTGCCGTACTTTGCGAAGGCGAGCCGATGCTTTACGGCTCATTTATGTATATTTTCAAGCGTCTGTCCGATCGCTTTCATACCGAAGTAATCCCTGGTATATCTTCCACCTTTGCCAGTGCCGCGATGCTGGGTGCGCCGTTAACTTTCCGCAATGATGTTTTGAGCATTATGCCTGCAACTTTGGAAGCGGATATTTTGCGCGATCGCCTAGCGGTTGCCGATGCTGCCGTAATCATTAAATTAGGTAGACATTTCGCCAAACTGAAGGCTGTTTTGGAAGAATTAAATCTCTTTGAACGCGCTCTATATATTGAACGAGCAACTTTACCGAATCAAGTAATTAAGCCGATCGCTGAAGTTGATCCCGATAACGTTCCCTATTGGGCGATCGTGATGATTCCCAGCCAAACCGATCCTCAATAAAAAAGGGAGCGCAACGCGCTCCCTTTTTTATTGAGGACTGTTAAAGCTTCAAGTAGTCCAAAGAAAATTTTGAAAGCGCAAAGCGCTGTAATACGGCCTATTGCGGCTTTGAGTAGTACAAAAATATTTTTGGGTTTTAAGTAAGCGCAAAGCGCTGTAACTACTCGCGAGTGACATACCCGACACTCATTTTTTCTGTAAACAAAAAATAGAGTACGGGCTTCCTCTTTCATTTGCCGAAGCCTAGACTAAGCGAACTCAGTTTTGGTCTTACTCAGCATCCGCAGGTTTTAC
>Ga0316612_1000386_pt1 | contig 14184 bp, 16 predicted proteins | sample MIS2016226_MG_FD_207676 | JGI IMG/M metagenome (GOLD analysis project Ga0316612, IMG submission 207676) | Microbial mat bacterial communities from Middle Island sinkhole, Lake Huron, Michigan, United States - MIS.2016.226 | ecosystem: Environmental > Aquatic > Freshwater > Lake > Sediment... | reverse complement strand
TGCTGCTAAAAGCTGCTCTGCATCGGGGATTGCGAACCATCGTCTATGCCCAATCGCGCAAAATGACCGAACTGATTGCGGTGTGGGCAGGCAGCAAAGCCGGAGCTTTTGCCAATCGCATCAGTGCGTATCGCGCGGGATTTTTGCCGGAAGAACGCCGGGAAATCGAAGCCAAATTATCCAGCGGCGAGCTTTTGGCAGTGATTTCCACCAGCGCACTGGAATTGGGCATTGATGTCGGCGACTTGGATCTTTGCTTATTGATCGGCTATCCGGGAACCATTGTCGCCATGCAGCAGCGCGGCGGCAGAGTGGGGCGCGGCGGTCAGGATTCTGCCATGATTCTGATTGCCGGAGAAGATGCCTTAGATCAGTATTTCATGCGAAATCCTGAAGAATTGATGAACCGCGAGTCTGAAGCTGCGGTGGTCAATCCGTTTAATCCCTACATTATGGAAAAACATCTGATTTGCGCCGCGTCTGAAATGCCGATAAAAACAAATGAGCCGTTTATGGCGCATCCGGCTATCCGGCGTGCGGTATCTGACGCTGAACGCAAAGGGCTTTTATTCCGAAGCGCGGATGGTCAGGCATTTTATTCAAATCGCAAAAGACCTCAGCGGGAAGTGGATTTGCGCGGAACCGGGGTGCGGTTTTCCATTATTTGCAGCGAAACCGGCAAACATAAGGGCGATGTTGACGGATTCCGGGCGTTTCGGGAAACGCATCCGGGCGCGGTGTATCTGCATAACGGCGAAACCTACATTGTGGAAAATCTTGATTTGGATACCCGGATAGTCAGAGTCAGGGCGGCAGAGGTGAGTTATTACACCAAAGTCAGAGCAGCCAAAGACACGGAGATTCTGGAGATTTTCGATGAAAAGCCCGTGCATGGTACGCGGGTTTGTCTGGGGCGGCTCAAAGTAACGGATCAGGTCAATGGCTACGATATTTGGCATATTCACCCATCGCAAAAAATATCTTCGGTTGAGCTTACTCTGCCACCGAATATCTTTGAAACCGAAGGCTTGTGGATTGATATTCCTATTGAAATTCAGCGCGAAATCGAATCGCAGATGTATCATTTCATGGGCGGCATTCACGCCATCGAACATGCGGCTATCGGCATTTTTCCTCTGCTGGTCATGGCGGATCGCAATGATTTGGGCGGGATTTCAACGCCGTATCATCAACAGACCGGAGGGGCTGCGGTGTTTATTTATGACGCAACTCCCGGCGGTTCGGGACTCAGCCGCGAGGCGTTTCATAAGGCGGAAAAACTGCTCTCCCATACCCTGAATGTCATTGACACCTGCGGTTGTGAAAACGGCTGCCCGTCCTGTGTGTATTCTCCCAAATGCGGGGCAGGGAATAAGCCGATTGACAAAACCGCCGCAACCGTTATTCTCAACGGAATTTTGAAAAATCGTGCTGTTCCGTTTCGCGCCAAGCCTGTTCTTTTGGAAAACAGACAATCTCAAAAAGATGCGGAAAATACAGAAAAATATTACGGTGTGCTGGATGTCGAAACCCGGCGTTCCGCAGAAGAAGTTGGCGGATGGCACCATGCGGATCGGATGGGCATCAGCTGCGCGGTGTTGTATGATTCGAGAGAAGATCGGTTTTTTGAATTTCTGCAGGAAGATATTTATGATCTGATAAAGCATCTCAGGCGGCTGGAGATGGTGGTCGGCTTTAATATCAAAAAATTTGACTATCAGGTACTTGGCGGATGTTATGACTTTGATTTCAGCAGCCTTCCCACGCTGGATATTTTAGAGCATGTTTATCAGCATCTGAATTACCGGCTTTCATTGGACAGCCTTGCCAAAGCCACTCTGGAAACTCAGAAAAGCGGAGACGGTCTGTTAGCGCTTCGATTGTGGAAACAGCGGCGTATTCGGGAAATCATCGAATACTGCACATCAGATGTGCGAATCACCCGCGATTTGTTTCTGTATGGCAGAAAAAACGGCTATCTGCTGTTCACAAATAAAGCCGGAAACACGGTGCGCCTTCCGGTCAATTTCAATCAGTCCCCTCCGTGATTTCATGATTTGTTGCAAAACTGTTTTTGCAAATAACTCTGTTATCTTAAGTAGTTGTAGTAATTTCATACCGATTTACCTCCGAAGCATCTTCCGTATTGCCCGACTGAGCAGACAGTCCTGTCATATACTGACCGGAATTCTCACACGGTTCGCTCCGGGAAAGCAATCGGCAATGCTCCGTGAAATCCTTTCAGATCATCCGTGAAGCCCCCGATATCTGTTTTCTCTATCGGAAACTGCAGAACGGGATAAAGTCCTTCTTCCTGTCTGATTTGCGGTAACATGATCTGCCTCATTGCTATCAATGCGCCCGGGACAGAATTTCAGAAACTCAGAAGTTCCCATGCCGGATGATCTCGCCTTCGGTCAGATAAATCACTTCTTCGGCAATGTTGGTGGCATGATCGCCGATGCGCTCCAGATGACGGGAAACCAGAAACATATTAATCAGGATTCCGACCTTATCCGGCATCTGACGGATAGATTCTTTAAGCTGCTCGTATGCCCGGCTGCAAAAGGCATCCACTTCATCATCCATAAGACAGACCTTCATTGCCATATCCGTATCCAGATGCACCAGAGAATCAAGGCTCATTCTGAGCATGGTTTTTGCTTTTTCTGCCATCATGGTGTAATCAAAGATAAAATTGCAATCCTTATTTTTTGCGATGGTTTTGACGCGATAGGCAATATTGACTGCCTCATCTGCAATTCTTTCCAAATCATTATTGATTTTGATGACTGCCACCAGAAAGCGGAGATCAACAGCAACCGGCTGATGCAGAGCCAGAATTTTTAAGCACTCCTCTTCGATTTCTACCTCAATTTCATCAATTTCATGGTCAAGATTGATAATCTGCTCCGCCTCGGATGTGTTTCGGGATTTGATGCTTTTGACAGCAAGACGAACACGGTCTTCCACCAGAGCGCCCAGACTCAGAATTCTTTTTTTGATATTTTCCAATTCTCTTTGCAGATGTTTTGCCATTTTATCCTCTTATCATCCGAAACGACCGGTAATATAGTCTTCGGTCTGCTTCAGTCTGGGACGGGTGAACAACGTATCGGTTTCCCCGACTTCTATGAGCTTTCCTATGTAAAAAAATGCAGTCATATCCGATACTCTTGCCGCCTGCTGCATACTGTGGGTTACGATAATAATCGTGTAAGATTCTTTCAATTCGTGAATCAGATCCTCAATTTTCTGAGTGGCAATCGGATCAAGCGCAGATGCCGGTTCATCCATCAGAACAACTTCAGGCTCCACCGCCAAAGCTCTTGCAATGCAAAGCCGCTGCTGCTGTCCCCCGGAAAGCCCCAATGCAGATTCGTTCAATCTGTCTTTGACTTCATCCCAGATAGCTGCTTTTTTAAGACTTTCTTCAACCCGATGTTCGATAAAAGCCTTGTCTCTGACGCCGTTGACCCTAAGCCCGTAAGCCGCATTTTCAAAAATGGTTTTGGGAAAAGGATTGGGTTTCTGAAACACCATGCCCACTCTGCGCCGAAGCATGACCACATCCACAGACTGGTCATAAATATTTTCGTTATCCAGCAGAATTTTCCCGTTCACGCGGCTTATGGGAATCAAGTCGTTCATGCGGTTCAGGCATCTTAAAAATGTACTTTTGCCGCATCCTGAAGGACCTATCAGCGCAGTTACCTGACAGGGCTTGAAATCCAATGACACATCAAAAATCGCCTGAGCATCGCCATAATAAAAATTCAGATGCTGCGCGCTGATTTTAACTGTTTCCGTCATTTCAACCTCTTTCTCAGCCGCGCCCGCCATATAATAGCAATTGTGTTCATTCCCAAGACCAGCGCAATCAGCACCAATGCAGTACCGTACTGAAGCGGACGGGTCAGTTCGATGTCGGTTCCGGCGGTTGCCAACACATAAATATGATAAGGCAATGCCATGATTTTATCAAACACAGACGTCGGCAGATTGGGTGTGAAAAACACGGCTGCCGTGAACATGATGGGCGCGGTTTCTCCGGCAGCGCGGCTTATCCCCAAAATCGCGCCGGTTAAAATGCCGGGCGTAGCCGCAGGAAGCACCACGCGGTAAATGGTCTGCCACTTGGTCGCGCCCAATCCCAAAGATGCTTCGCGGTAAGTATTCGGAACCGCTTTCAATGCTTCTTCGGTAGAGCCGATAATCACCGGCAAAGTCAATGCGCCCAGCGTCAATGATCCTGCTAAGATGCTCTCGCCCATTTTCAGCCATATTACAAAAAACGCCAGTCCGAACAATCCGAATACGACTGACGGCACGCCTGCAAGATTGCTGATTCCGAGACGCACGATTCTTAAGAATTTTCCGGGTCGGGCATATTCGTTTAAATAAATTGCAGATGCCACGCCGATTGGCAACGACACTGCGATTGCGCCGATACTCAAAGATAATGTTCCGATAATACAGGGCAGGATTCCGCCTTTGGTCATCGAATCTGTCGGAACCTGACTCAGAAATTCCCAAGTAATGGCTCTCCATCCGTTTTTTACCATGAAAAATACAATAACAGCCAATCCGATACCGTTAATCATTGCCGCAATTCTGAAAATTGTGAACAGGATTCCCTGAGTCAGTCTGCGCCGTGCATGAACGCGCTTGAAAGACTCCTGAATGATATTTTTCTTCTTCACGATTTCCTTAACCGCAACGGGTTCCGTCTCCGGCAACTCTTCGTTGTATGTCATTTCAAGATTTTCATTCATTTAAAGTGATGCCTCTCCTATCTGAAGATTATGTTTGGAAGATAACAGTGAATTGTTAGAAAATGATTAGGATTGTGTTAAAAAATGGTGAAAATGTCAATTCTTCATTAGGCATCTTTCTAAAATCAATTTTTATATAATAAAATCAAGAGAGATATTCCCAAAAGGTCATAAAAAAAATCCGCACCCCCTTTCCGGAAAGGAGATGCGGCAAAAATGAAAATTATTAAATATTTTTATAGAATAAGCTAATTCCTCAAATAGAATATAATGGTAATAACCCCAATGTACTTTTCAAAGAATATCCTTGTATGTATCATTGGACACCTCCTCTATTGTATTGGAACGGCGCCATTCGTTAAAAACGAATAAGAATAAAAAGTAAATTGTCAATAGAATTGACAAATCTGAAAAAAGTATCTATCAGTTTTATATTGATGTGTGCTATATGAATTTGCAGGAATTTCAAACGGAAACATAGGAAACAATGACTCAGCCGATTTTTAATTATGACGAAATCAGCGATACGCTGTATGTGTCTTTCAAACCGGGAGAAAAAGCGACCGGTATCGAACTGAATGACCATATCCTGCTGCGTATCAGCAAAACAGAGAGACAGGCTGTCGGATTGACATTTCTGGATTACTCTCTTCTGGCTCAGAAAACCGATCTCGGACTTCGCAGTTTTCCGTTAAGCGGTCTGTCGGAACTATCTGATGAACTGAAAGAGATTGTGCTTTCTGTTCTGCTGAAACCGCCGGTCAGTAACATTCTTATTCTGTCAGCTTATACCCCGTCAATGGCGGAGATTGTGCCGATCACTTTTTTACAGCCGATACCGGAGCTTATGGCAGCATAAGCTTCTAAAGCGACGCCTCTCCGACCTGACGATATTTATGGGCAATGTGATCCGCAATGATGTTGAACATCAATGTGAATAAAAACAGCATAATACCCGTAGCGAATAAGGCATAATAATGGTCTCCGCGAAACGGTGCTTCTGCCATTTCTGCGGCAATGCTGGCGGGCATGGGGCGAACCGGATCAAACAACGATGTCGGTATCATAGCTGCGCCGCCCGCAACCATCAGCACCACCATTGTTTCGCCGATAGCTCTGGACATGCCAAGAATAATTGCCGTGCTGATGCCTGAAATCGAAGCCGGAAGAATAACTCTGAGCAAAGTTTCCCAATGCGTTGCGCCGAGTGCGAGAGAGCCTTCTTTCAATGCCGCCGGAACGCTGTAAATCGCATCTTCGGACAGACTGCATATCGTAGGAACAGACATGAATGCGAGCATGAGCGCGGCATTGAACAGATTCAGACCTGTGGCAAGCCCGAAGGTTTCCTGCAAAAACGGCGCGACAATTACCATTCCGAAAAATCCGATAACTACCGAAGGCAATGCCGCCAACAGTTCCACCATCGGCTTGACAATTTCAGCCATACGTTTTGAAGCGAGTTCCGCAAGATAAATCGCGGTCATTACGCCAAGTGGTATGGAAATCATTGCAGACACAGCAGTTACGGCTATCGAAGCCAGAATCAGCGGGAAAATACCGAAATCCGGCGGGCTTGATGTCGGATACCAGAATTTTCCGAAAACAAACTCGGCAACGGATATTTTTTTGAAAATCGGCAGACCTTCCATAAACAAAAAGATCATAATCATAAACAGAATGGCAATGGAAGCTGCTGCCACGCATAAAAACAAACCGTGTACCGATTTTTCCATTTTCTGACGCATAAAATTCCTTTCAGACTGCTTCTTTAATCAGATTTTCAACCGCTTTTCTGATCTGATCTCTGACATTCCGGGTCTGTGCCAGTTTTTCCTCATAAGTCCCGTCAAATGAAGACGGGTCCGGAAAACTCCAGTGTATGCGTTTGACAATTCCCGGAAATATCGGGCATTGCTGTCCTGAAGATTCATCGCATACGGTAATCACATAATCATACAGTCTGCCCTGTTTGAAAAATTCAAACACGCTTTTGGTTTTATGATCGGAAATGTCAATCTCTGCTTCTTTCATCACTTCGACAACAAGCGGATTCAGTTTTCCGGGTTCAAATCCCGCGCTTTCCGCCTCAAAACGATCTCCGCCCAACTGTCTGACATAAGCCTCAGCAATCTGGCTGCGCGCGCTGTTATGAATACAAACAAACAATACTCTGATTTTTTTCACGGTTATCTTATCATCCATTGATTAATACTTTTAAAGATAAAAAGAACTCATTACCCCTCTCCGTTTCAGAGAGGGGCTGGGAGAGAAAAATTTACTGCAACGGCACAAAACCGCTTTCCTCTACCAATTTCTGACCTTTATCTTTATTCAGCACATAATCAATGAAATCTTTGATTTCTCCGACAGGCTGTCCCTTTGTGTACATGAACAAAGGTCTGCTGATGGGGAATTTGCCGTTCAGTGTCGTCTCCTTCGAACCTACAACGCCATTGACACTCAGTGCTTTGATGGTATTATTGATATATCCTACGCCGACATAACCTACAGCATTGGGATTTTTGGAAATCGACTGAACCACTGCACCGCTGGATGCCTGAAGCAGTGCGCCCGGAAAAACCTTTTCTTTTTTCATCACTTTTTCTTCCCAGACCTCATAAGTACCGGAAGAAGTATCACGGGAGATAATCACGATGGGTTTGTCGGGACCGCCGATTTCTTTCCAATTTTTGGTTTCTCCCTTGTAAATTGCTTTCAACTGATCCATTGAGATGTCTTTGAGCGTATTGCTCGGATGTACGACCGGAATGATACAGTCATACGCAACCGGGAAGGGGGTAGGCGTTACGCCTTTTTCCTTTGCCAGCTTTTCTTCTTCCGGCTTAATGGCACGGGATGAATTGCCAATATCTGCCGTACCGTCAATAATAGCTTTGATGCCGTTTCCGGAACCGCCGCCGGAAATGGAGATTTTCGCATCAGGATGCTCTTTCATGTAAGCTTCCGCCACTTTCTGGGCAATGGGCAGCACGGTTGTGGAGCCATTAATGCTGATATTTCCGGCAAATACCATATCTGCTGCAAATATCGCTGTCAACAAAGCCAAGCCTGCAATCAATTTGAATCTTTTCATTTTTTTCCTCCGAATAAAATTATGCTGTCTCATTTCAAAAGACATTCGGAAAATAACAGGGAATTGTTAGAAAATGATTAGGATTGTGTTAAAGTTTTGTTCAGCGGATGAAAAATTGATTTTGTTACAAATCTGTGATAACAACAATTTCATAAAGTTCAATCCGGATAAATCAAAGGAAGGATTCTATGAAAAGCTTTTTTTCTGTCATTATATCGTTATTCCTTTGCCTTGCGGCATCCGCACAGGAACACTTTCTTGAAATCATCAAAGCCGAACAAGTAAAAAATAACAGCGTTATCAGAAGCTTGCAAAGAGGCGAATCCGTTCCCGGCATGACGGTCAATGATGAAAAAGATGTCAGAGTCGGAAGAAAGCTGAGTGTCGGAGAGACAGAGATGCCGAAGAAATTGTTGCTGAAATAAGAGTGGCTCGGAATAATTGATTTCAAGGTATTAGAAAGGATAGCGATATGTTTAGGAGTTACGCAGTTGAAAAAAAGTATCAGAAAATGTTATGTTCCCAAACATGAATCCTCCGAAATGCAATGAATATGATTATATTAATTTTCTGATGGCAGGTCCGAAAGTTTTCAGTTGCACCGAAGCCGGAAAAGTTCAGCCGGATCAGGAGAACGGACCTGCGCATGATTCGATTAATCGTCTCCTTCACAGATTTCCGGCGAATGCAAAGGCATTAAGGGATGAAGCCGTTCAATTTGCTGATCTGATGAGCGGAGTGCTTATAGCGGATGACCCGACCTCGGACAAACTGTATGCTCTGAAAATTGAGCCGGTTACCCGACATCGGTCAGGAAAACATCATAAAGTTGTCAGAGGCATCAATCTGACCACTCTTCTATGGACTGACGGAGATGCACATATTCCGTGTGATTTCAGGATTTACCATAAGGATCAGGATGGTAAAACCGAAAACGATCATTTTGCCGATATGCTCTGTAAAGCTCATAAGCGGGGATTCAAACCCGAATGCGTTCTGTCTGACTCATGGTTTGCCGGCATGAAAAACCTCAGACTGCTCAGAAGCCCTGAGTGGAAAAGGCTGACACGGCTCAGGTGTAATCGGTCAGTCAATCCTGACGGCAAAAAGAATATTGCGGTATTGTCGGCAGATATATCAGAGTCCGGTACGCGTGTTCATCTTAAAGGGTACGGATTTATCAAGGTATTCAGGATAGTTGCCAGAAACGGCGACATTGAACATCGGGCAACCGATGACCCTGACATGGATGAACTCAGGCGTCTTCAACCGGCTGACTTCTCACGGACTATCGAAGAGTACCATCGCGGTATCAGACAATTTTGCGGCGTCGGGCGATCTCAGGTCAGAATTGCCGAAGCTCAGAGAAATCATATCGGACTTGCTATCCGGGCATTTCTGAGATTTGAAGTTGTCAATCTGAAAACGGGTTACAGCCGGTTTGAAGCAGAAATGCGGATTATCAGAGATGCGATAAGGGCTTATCTCGCCAATCCGGTTTATGTTTTGGCTTCAACTGCGTAACTCCTAACTAAAAAAAGTTCAATAATTTGATCCGCTTGAAACTGCCCTGCACAAGATCGTCTGCTTTGATCTCGGATAGCTAAAACTTCAATTGATTTAACCTTTTCTTTTATTTCCCGAATCATTGAGCGAAATACAACTTCAATCTGTCGCCTCAAATTCCATGGAACTTGTCCTGTATTCAGTACTAACATTCTGTAAATCAGGCTATTTGTATTTTTAGCTATCCAGTACTCAATACGAATAGTTCTTTGAGCAATATCGTTATCTGTTTTACTTATTTCTGACATAGCAGTCGTTCGTTGCATACCGTCTATTATAAATATGTTTTCTTTCGGTTGCGAATTTATTGAACTTTTAAAGTCAGATTCATTCTTTTCTTCATCCATTTTTCCTATATTTATGAACAACTCATCTGGAACTACTACACCTAAAACAATAGGAGGTAAAATAGCACCCTTTTTCAAATCTTCTACCATTCTTCTACATATTCGTATTGCCGTACTTGTTTTTAAAGGTTCTCGCTGTCCTTCCAGCCCGCCACTCTTTTCGTATGCTTGATTGACAATTCCCAAGTAATCACTGACATTCATATTCAGTAAAACTGAATAGCAATCAACATTTTGATCTTGCAATAGATTCATGTCGTTCCTCATCTTTTTTGTTACCAACAATATTTCAGATATGCCATAGCAAATACGGCAAAAGCTGTCAAGCTCAAAAAACGAATCTTTTCCTTATCACTTTGCCGGTTTATGCTTGGCATCCTATTCTTCGATACCTAATGTCTGAGGACTGTGATCAATACAGAGTTCGCCATTTCTTTCATAAATATAAGCATCCGAATCCGAAATCTGTATTTCCAAATCCGAATGACATAATCTGTAGTCAGTGAATTCTCCATCCTCGCCATAAGTCCGAAAAAAATACTTTCCGCCAAACGTTCTGCACAAATAACCTTTCAGATTTTCCAGCTTTTCAGGTTTCATGTTATTGCCTCAACAAATTGTATTGTGATAATCTTGGTCGTGGACTAAGCAAGGGAGAATCAACTCCCCCTTGGTCGTTTATCAAAGCAGTTCTCGGATAAGCGGCGCAATCGTTACCAGAACCCGCATATTTGTTTTTGCCCTGATTCCGTGCGGTTCGCTGATGGCTGAAATCAGAACATCTCCCTGATTCGCAGGCAGAACCGCGCCGTCTTTGCCCAGAAATTCGCCGCTGCCTTCCACATCGTGAGAATGAATGGGAAGTTCCTGACCGGGCATGAAATTGAACTTCAGAACTCTGAAATACGGCGAATCCTGAATCAGCAATTTTTTCATGCCTTTATCGCTGAAACCGTTTTCTTTGAACACTTCGATGCGCTTCATGACGGATTTCCTTTCCGATGAATTGTTATGTTATTGAAGACCTGACTATCACTTTAAAAAATATTGTGCAGCATTGCATTGACTTAAATCAAATCATGTCAGGATAATTCTGTCCGGTTTCTTTGGCTTTATTGAGATTGAATGCGGTTGATCTGAGTTCTGAAGTATGGTCAATGCAGAATCTGACTTAAAAACAACTTTGTCCGCTCATGCTGCGGATGTGTGAAAAATTCCTGCGGCGCATTCTGCTCCAAAATCTGACCGAAATCCATAAAAATCACCCGGTGAGCAACGCTTTTGGCAAAGCCCATCTCATGCGTTACCACCAGCATGGTCATTCCTTCCTGCGCCAGACTTATCATAACATCCAGCACTTCCTTGACCATTTCAGGGTCTAATGCGGATGTCGGCTCATCAAACAGCATGATTTTGGGTTTCATGCACAGACTTCGGGCAATTGCCACGCGCTGCTGCTGTCCGCCGGAAAGCTGCCCCGGATATTTGTGCGCCTGTTCTGCAATATGCACTTTTTCCAGATAATACATGGCGGTATCTTCAGCCTGTTTTTTCGGAATTTTGCGAACCCAGATCGGACCCAGCGTCAGATTTTCCAAAATCGTCAGATGCGGAAATAAATTGAAGTGCTGAAACACCATTCCCACTTCTTCTCTGATTTTTTCGATATTTCGGATGTCGTTGCTCAACTCGATATTATCCACGATGATTCTGCCCTGCTGATGTTCTTCTAAGCGATTGATGCACCGGATCAATGTTGATTTGCCTGATCCCGAAGGTCCGCAGATCACGATACGCTCTTTGCGCTTTACGGTCAGATTAATATCCCGAAGCACATGATAATCCGCATACCATTTGTGCATTCCGATAATTCTGATAATCGCATCATCTTCCGGTTCATTTTGAATATTTACGCTTTCGCTCATTATGTTTTCTCCGATGCTTTTTATCCCGCACTCTGCAACAGCGCATTCAGCACGTTTTCCAAATCCTGCGCTTCTTTTTCCAAAACCGCATAGTTTTCCTGAATCTGAGTCAGATCATTGCTCCGCCCGGTTTTTTCCAGCGTCAGCGCGGCAGATGCAATTTTCTGGGCAGAGATATTATAACTCATTCCTTTAAGCGCGTGAGCAGGCTGTTCAATCATGCTGCCGTCTTTTTTCAAAACGCCTTCCTTTATCTGAGCCATCAGCTTGGGAAGATTTGCCAGATAAAGCCGAATCAGTTCTTTAAGCAAATCGGCATTGTGATCAATCATGTCCATTAACGCTTGTTTATCTAAAATATGATCCATTTTTTATTCCCCTGTTTCTTTATCATTTTTGCTCTGAAACAAATTCAATGCAGCTTTCAATTCCTCAGCTTCCTGTTTCAGAAGGTCGTAACTGTGTGCGGCATTGCTCAGTTTGTTACATCTGCCCATTTTTTCCAATTCCAGAGTTCTTTTGGAAACCGCGCCTGCTGACAGATTCAGACTCATTCCTTTCAGGGAATGGCTTGAAAACACCAATTCACAGCTATCCTGTTTATAAATGCTCTCTTTGATCCGGATCATCAGGTCAGGCAGACTTTCCAGATATATCTGTATCAGCTCTGATGCCAAATTCTGATTTCCGCCTACCATTGCCAAAAATTCATCAGCGTTGAAGACTTCCGGACTGTATTCGGCGACGATCTCACAGACAGAGGCTTTATGAGAGTCTGAAGCAATCAGCATTTCAATCACCGACAAAAGCTGCTCTTTATGGATAGGCTTGGTAAGATATTCATCCATTCCTGAAGCTAAAAACCGCTCCCGATCCCCCGGCATACCATGTGCGGTTACTGCCACAATGGGAATATGTCCGCCGGTTTTCTTCTCTTTTTCCCGAATCAGCCGGGTTGCCTCAAGTCCGTCCATTATCGGCATCTGAATATCCATCAAAATCAAATCAAAACCTTCTTGCTCAACGGCTTCGACCGCAGCTTTGCCATCTTCGACTGATCTGACCTGATGCCCTTTCATTTGCAGAATAGCCATCAGCAGCTTGCGATTCAACGGGTTATCTTCTGCAATCAGAATTTTCAGAGGCGAAGAAACAGTGGGCGATTCGGTCATTTCCGCTTTTTGTCCTTTGATTGTAAAATAAAATGCAGAGCCTTTTCCCAATTCGCTTTTAACCCCGATACTCCCGTCCATCATCTGCGTCAGCTTTTTGCAGATAGCCGCGCCTAAGCCCGCGCCTCCGAAACGCCGGGTATGGGAGCCATCCGCCTGTGTGAACGAATCAAATATCCGCCCCACATCTTCCGGAGCAATGCCGATTCCGGTGTCAGATACGGTAAACAGAAGTTCTTTTCCGCGCGGTTCAACGCTCAATCGGATTTCTCCTGTCGGCGTAAATTTTAACGCATTATTCAATAAATTGTCAAGAATCTGACGCAGACGATGCTTGTCAGCATAAAGCATTTTCGGTATGTCAGGGCTGAAGCGGGTATGAAATTTCAGACCGTTTCGTGTTGCTTTTTCTGAAAAAGATTGTGAAATATCATCTGAAAATCGGCGAAAGTCAATATTTTCATACTCTAACCTGATCCGACCCGATTCGATTCCGATAAGATCAAAAATGTCGTTTAAAAGTCCCAGCAGAAGCTTTGACGATGTTTTTGCGTTTTGCAGAAAATCTTCCTGTTCAGGTGTCAACTCCGTATTAATCGCCAGATCAATCATGCCGATAACGGCGTTCATCGGTGTGCGGAACTCATGGCTGATATTTGCCAAAAATTCGCTCTTTGTCCGACCGGCAGCTTCGGCAGCTTCCAGAAATTTTCTGATCTTTTCATACGCCGCGTTGTAATCGCAGACCAGCAGATCATACGCCCCCGGATGCGCCAGAATATGCTCAACAGCTTTGTTGCCGATTACAATATCCCTGATTTCAACAGGAATATCGCTATGCTCGCATATCTGACGAAAGCCGATGGCACTTCTTTCCGGTTCTTCGACCAGCAGAATACGCAAAAGGGGCTTATGCTGATTCATAAAATCAATACCTTTCTGTGCGTTGCTTCTCCCCCGGACATTCTCATTCCTACACCCTGTCTGCATTAAATACCTGAATCATTTTATAGTCAAGATTTATCGTTTCGGCGGCAGTGTCTCCCGGATCAATCCGCCGTATTCCTCACTCAATACCAGAATTGCAAATTTTTCCACGCGATCCAGATCATCGGTGCTGACAGACGCATAATCAAAGCGTCCGCGCAGATCCGTATAACCATCTTTATAAAACACCACTGCCCCGTCCTTCATTTTGGCATAAACCTTGATGTACGCTTTCACTGCCGGTTTCTGCTCTGTCGAAACCGTAATCAGACCGTAATTTTCAATCATCTGAACAGTTAAGGCATTGGCATAACA